>Ga0213828_1002370_pt1 | contig 13829 bp, 11 predicted proteins | sample MC6MC0897MG_FD_180664 | JGI IMG/M metagenome (GOLD analysis project Ga0213828, IMG submission 180664) | Enriched soil aggregate microbial communities from Iowa State University, Ames, United States - MC6-MC0897-MG | ecosystem: Environmental > Terrestrial > Soil > Unclassified | place: USA: Iowa...
CACTATTATATTGCCCGATTATATAACCGTAATTAGTTCCGTTATAACCAATGAAGAGCTCTGGTACTTCATCTCCTTCGAAGTCGATCATTTCTACATAAGATTCTTCACTTGGAATCGTTACATTTTGGTACCATGTACTTTCCAAGGCTTGCTGCTTCCACTCTTCCATCGTATAAGTCAATTTGTCATCCTTTGTTGACTCGTTATGATCTAAAACATCAGCTGTATTTGCTTGTTGATCCTCACAAGCAAATAACAAACAACTTAGAAACAAGAGTGAGATTATCCGTTTATTCAACTCTACATCTCCTTACTTCTCGATAAAATTATTTAGTACAGACTATATTATACAAAAACAACTTATGAAATGTTATCCAATTATTCCGTTTGCTGTTACATTTGGATATACATTGATTGTTCAGAATTGCTCTTCCCCCCAGAAAACCCCCAGTCGGAACGGAAATCAACCACACGTTATGGTGATGAACCTTCAGAATGACTTTTATTATAAATTTTCCTATTTTAGATGAAACTTTTTCCATCCTAAAACTACTAATCCTATGAACCCAATAATAAGGAGAGATAATATGAATATGAAAAAATTCGCACCTGCAGCTATGACAGCATTATTATTTGGAAGTGTAGTAGTACCAGTCGCTTCAGCAAATGAAAAACCTACAGAGACGGAGCAACAAAATTCACAAATTCAAATTGATCCTGTTCACATTTTCAACAATACACATGGAACAGTTGAGAAAGTCGATGCTAGTGAAAACATTACATATTTCACAGTAAAAGATGGCGATCAAACAAATATTTTAGAGATAACAAAAGATACACTTGTTTTCGATAACACAGGTAAAAAAGTGGAACTTAAAGAGGGGGATAAAGTAGTAGCTTATACGTTTGCAAACAAGCCACAAAAACTAATTTATCCACCACAATTCAACCCTGATGTTGTCATTGTTGAAACGGAGGAAGTTGGCTTTGTTGAAGTTGACTACTTCTTTGAAAACTTAACAAACACTTATGATGTTTTAAAACTAAACATTGGTGAAAATACTGAGCTTTTAAATGAGAAGGGGGAGAAAGTTGCAGCTAAAGATTTAGCGGAGAAGCACTTAGTTGTTTTCTATACAGCTTCAACAAGAAGTATCCCAGCTCAAACAACACCTTCTAAAGTAATTGTCCTTGATAACGAATCTGAAAATTCATCTGAAAATACTGTAGAAGAGGAAATAGCAGCAATAATCGCGAAGGATTCTTATGAGGTAGATGGAACAAAAATGGTTCCGTTACGTTTGATTGCGGAAAAACTCGGCTATACAGTAGAGTCAACGGGGAAAGGTGCAATTGTATCAAAAGGGAATGTATCTTACACACTTACTCGTGGAGAAAAAATGTTTGGTTTTAACAAAGCATTACGCCCACTTAATGCGGCACCCGCTTTGTTAGAAGCGAATAAAACATATGTACCAGTTGAGTTTGTAGAGGAATATTTAAAATAATTATAGAACTCGTCAATAGTATGCTAGAAGATTATTTCTGGCATACTATTTTTCTTTGTTAAGATCTAGAACCAAACGGAATATTCCGTCATTTTAAACTTCTACTTGTAGCTTTGCTTAAAGTTATAAAAATTTGTTAAACTATTGATACTGTAATTTTGAGAGAAGAGAGCGAAGAAAATGAAAATTATTCACATAGATCAAAAATATCCTGAGGATTGGATTCGCGTATTAAATCATATTGCGAATTTATTTTTTGAGGATTCCAAGTTAAAAGTAGAGCATGAAGGAACAGATATGTCAGTGTCTTTCGAATATAACGTTGGCGATGATTGCTCACTGTCGACAAAAGCGGTACTAGAGGTAGATGGTAAAAGTTATACGAATGATTACCGTATTCAGTACGATACTGGGGCTGAAGGTCGTGAACTAAATATTCGTATGAAACGTGCCTTATCTCACGTATTTTTAGATGTGCTCGAGCAGCATACTGGGATGCATCAACAATGGGGGATTTTAACGGGTGTACGTCCAACAAAGCTCTATCATAAATTCCGCAAGGCTGGTAAGAGCGAGGAAGAAATTGCAGATATCCTTATTCGTGATTTCCGTCTGTCAGAGGAAAAGGTGGCACTACTAAAAGAAATAGTTGCTCGTCAGTTAGTGACGATTCCTGATATTGATGATATCGGAAAAGAAATAAGTATCTATATCGGTATTCCTTTTTGTCCGACTAAATGTGCTTATTGCACTTTCCCAGCCTATGCGATTGGAAGCAACCGAAAGCAAGGACGTGTCACTACATTTTTAGATGGGCTGCATATTGAATTACGTGAAATGGGGAAATGGCTGAAGGAAAATGACATGAAAATCACGTCCATTTATTGGGGTGGTGGTACGCCGACATCTATAGAAGCGGATGAAATGGATGCGTTGTATCAAACGATGTATGAGTCGTTCCCTCATCCAGAAACAATTCGTGAAGTGACAGTTGAAGCAGGTCGACCAGATACGATTACTCCTGAAAAATTGGAAGTGTTAAAAAAATGGGGCATTGATCGAATAAGTGTTAATCCGCAATCTTATACAGATGAAACGCTTAAAGCAATTGGTCGTCATCATACGGTACAGGAAACGATTGATAAGTTTTGGTTAGCGCGTGAATCTGGTATGAATAATATTAATATGGATTTAATTATCGGTTTACCGAATGAAGGGATTGAGGAGTTCCAGCATTCCTTAGATGAATCTGCAAAAATGCAGCCAGAATCGCTTACGGTACACACATTGTCATTTAAGCGTGCTTCGGAAATGACACGTAACAAGGATAAATACAAGGTAGCAGACCGTGATACTGTTGCGCAAATGATGCATATGGCACAAGTATGGACGAAGGAAAATGATTATGTACCGTACTATTTATATCGTCAAAAAAATATTTTAGGTAATTTAGAAAATGTCGGCTACAGTAAAGCTGGCGAAGAAAGCATCTATAATATTGTCATAATGGAAGAAGTACAGACAATTTTGGGGATTGGCTGTGGAGCCTCCTCTAAATTTGTTCATCCCGAAACAGGGAAAATTACGCAGTTCCATAATCCTAAGGACCCTGCTGCCTATATCATGACGTTTGAAGATGCAATCGGTAAAAAACTCGAGTTTTTAGATGAATTATATAAGTTGTAAAAGTGATGGCAATCTGAGGTGTTCAGATTGCCTTTTTTTTATTCCGATAAATCAGGAAAACATTCCGATAAAGCCACATAATGTTCCGATAAAATTAAAAAACATTCCGATAAATCCACGAAATATTCCGATAAAATTTCAGGAATGTTCTAAGTCTGAATTATAATGATTGTAAGCGCCTAACTTAAATGAATTGAGTGGAGGTATAACATGAAAGTCATTATTAGTCCAGATTCCTATAAGGGGACTTTGTCGGCCATCGAGGTGGCTAATGCAATGCGTGCGGGAATCGTGGACGTTGATCCATCGATTGAAACAGTTATTCTACCAGTAGCAGATGGTGGAGAAGGTACACTAGAATCTCTTATTGCTTCAACAGATGGTCAATATATGTCGCAACATGTACTTGATCCAATCGGAAGAGAAATAGAAGCGAGATATGGTGTGCTTGGTGATAACGAAACATGTGTTATTGAAATGGCTCAGGCATCCGGTATTATGCTATTACAGGACAGTGAAAAAAATCCTGAGCTTGCATCGTCGTATGGGACAGGACAGCTTATAAAGGCTGCTCTTGATAAAGGTTTTCGGAAGTTTATGATCGCCATTGGTGGTAGTGCTACGAATGATGCAGGGGTTGGCATGTTAAAAGCACTTGGACTGCAATTGAAAAAAGAAGACGGAACATTACTTGCTGATGGAGTGTCAGGACTGTTAGATTTAGCTTCAATTGATATTGGTCAGTTAGATCCTCGATTGTCTAAAGCACAATTTATTATTGCCTGTGATGTTGATAATCCATTAATTGGAGAGCGAGGGGCAACAGCGATGTTTGGGCCTCAAAAAGGTGTGAAGGCGCATCAAATTGCTTATTTTGATAGTTGTTTAAAGCACTTTGCCGATATTGTTGAAAAGCAATTTGACATTCGACTACACGACTACAAAGGGGCAGGCGCTGCAGGTGGAATGGGAGGTGCCTTAATAGCTTTTTTAAACGGCAGTTTTCATGCAGGGATTGATATTGTGATCGATGCCGTACAGCTAAAAAAGCATTTAGAAAGTGCCGGGTTTGTTATTACAGGTGAAGGCAAATCAGATCGTCAAACATTACATGGAAAGGCACCATTAGGGGTGGCGAAAGCTGCGAAATTAGCGAATGCACAGACAATCTTATTGTCTGGAGTTATAGATGAAAACGATAAACCTGCATTGCTCGACTATTTTACTGTTGTTGAATCATTAGTAGATGGGGATACCACTGTTCAGCAAGCGATGGAAAAGCCCTATGATTGTATTTGTCTGAAAACAAAAAGAATCTTTGAGTATTACGTACAAATGGAAGATGATTGAGCCGGAGTAATGACAGGTAGCAAATTGCAGCCAGGGAAAACGATTTATGTCACAAGTGGCACAAATGCACGGGAAGGTCAAAATTATTTAAAGTGGACAAAGCAACAGATTTGGCTGAATGATGGGGACGCCGCGCAATTACATAATGCGAAAGGGGAAATGATTAGTGAGCTTGACTAAATACACCTTAGACCGTATTGAAGATGGCTATGCAGTTTTCTTAAAGTACCCAGAGGAAGAGGAGCAAATTATTATTTTACAGTCCGCTATGAATAAGCCGGTTCAGGTGGGCGATCGTGTACAAATTGAAGAAACGGACGGCATCTATTATATTGAAATTTTGAAAGAAGAAACAGAGCAGAAAAAGGCTGAAATACGAAGTTTAATGGATAGATTGCGTAGAAAAAATCAATAGTACTTGGCAAGCTGTGAGTAAATTACTTTTATTCACAGCTGGTTTTTTATCTTCATTCAGCAAATGTTTTATGTAGCGAAAGTGAAACGTCAGCGGCAAATGTTTTATGTAGCGAAAGTGAAACGTCAGCGGCAAATGTTTTCTGCGCGAAAGTGAAACGGCAGCGGCAAATGTTTTCTGCGCGAAAGTGAAACGGCAGCGGCAATTACGTCAAGGGGGAATTGATATAGAAGGAATGTGCATAAAATGCTATGCTAAATATTTTGAATATATGCTAAAATAATTATATTAATAGGAAGCTAGGAGCTGACACAATGTCAATTAACACAATTATTTTTGATTTAGATGATACGCTATTATGGGATAAAAAATCTGTTAAAACAGCATTTGAAAAAACATGTGAATATGCAGCGACAATACATAATGTGAATCCAGCTGAACTAGAGGAAGCTGTGCGTAAGGAAGCACGTGCGCTTTACGAAGGCTATGAAACATATGATTATACGGTGTTAATTGGTATTAACCCATTCGAAGGGCTTTGGGGAACATTCGATGATCCAACAGATTCTTTCCAAAAAATGAAAAATATTGTCCCGGGATATCGTGCTGAAGCTTGGACAAAAGGTTTAGCAGCCATTGGGATGAATGATACGAAGCTAGGAGCGGAACTAGGGGAGCGTTTTGTGGCGGAACGTAAAGTGTCTCCATTCTTATATGAAGATACTTTTGCTGTACTAGATAAGCTGAAAGGGAAGTATCAACTCGTATTACTGACAAATGGTGCGCCGAGTCTCCAAAATTTAAAATTAGAAATTACACCAGAAATCGCGCCGTATTTTGACCATATTATTATCTCTGGGGACTTTGGTAAAGGGAAACCAGATGCCTCTATTTTCGAGTATGTCATGGAGAAAGCGGGTATTACAGCGGATGATGCGATCATGGTTGGAGATAACTTAAATACTGATATCTTAGGCTCATCTCGTGTAGGTATGCGTAATGTATGGATAAATCGTGAAAACAATGCACCAAATGACGTTGTTACTCCAACATATGAGGTCGACTCTTTAACAGCGTTATTAGAGTTAATTAATAAACTATAAGCAAAAAAATGTACTGATTCATCAAAGGATCAGTACATTTTTTGTTTCTTGAAGTTTATCGAAACAAATTGATGAAATATCGAAACAAATTGAGGTTTTATCGAAACTTTTTAGCGAAATATCGAAACAAATTGAGGTTTTATCGAAACTTTCACTAAAAATGCGCATTAAATGCAAGATATAGCCATGTAAAGGCAATTGCAATACATAGTTGAACAACGGCATTAGCGAGGGTGATAATGAGCAATAAAAAAAGCAGAGAGTATTTGCACTCCCTGCTTAAAAAACCAATTATATTATAGGTTAATCGCTTTTACTTCATCAATATTTTCAAGCTGTGCAACAAATGTTAAATCTTCCTCTGTTACAACATTGTCGATTGTTAGCATCATGACAGCTGTACCACCAACTTGTGCACGACCAACTTGCATCGTTGCGATGTTGATATCTTTTTCTGCTAGCCTTGTTGCTACGCGGCCGATTGCACCTGGTTTGTCAGTATTTTTAATGTAAAGAAGGTGACCTTGTGGAATAACGTCCACAACATAGTCTTCAACTTTGACAATACGTGCACCTAGACCATTTAATAATGTACCTGCTACTGTGTGTGTTTCATTGGCTGTTTTAATTTCAATCGTAATTAAGCTAGTGAAGCCTTTAGCAGTTGTTGTTTTATGCTCATTTATTTTCATGCCGATACGTTCAGATAAGTAACGAGCATTTACATCATTAACATGGTTACCGTGGTTTTTAGATAATAAGCCTTTTAACGCGTTTGACGTTAATGGACGTACATCATAATTTGCTACTTCACCAGCATAAGATAAGTTGATTTCTTTTACAGGCTCAGTTGTAATTTGAGATAAGAATGAACCAAGCTTTTCAGCTAATTCGAAGAAAGGTTCAACTTGTGCAAGTAGCTCTTTTGGAATAGATGGCATGTTTACTGGGTTAGTTACGGTACCTGTTTTATAGAACTTAATGATATCATTTGATACGTCAACAGCTACAGACTCTTGTGCTTCAATTGTAGATGCACCTAAGTGAGGCGTTGCGATTACTTGTGGTAGAGTAAGTAGTTTGTGATCTGTTGCTGGCTCAGATACGAATACGTCAAGAGCAGCACCTGCTACTTTACCTTCTACGATAGCATCATATAAATCATCCTCGTTGATAATACCGCCACGTGCACAGTTAATGATACGCACGCCATCTTTCATCATAGCGAATTTCTCTTTGTTAATAAGATTACGTGTTTCAGGAAGCAGTGGTGTGTGTACTGTAATGAAATCTGCTGCTGCACAAATTTCTTCAACTGTCGATTTCGTTACGCCTAACTCTTTAGCGCGTTCATCCGTTAGGAATGGATCGTATGCCATAACGTTCATACGTTGACCTTTTGCGCGATAAGCTACTTCCACACCGATACGACCAAAGCCAACGACACCTAACATTTTATTTTTAAGCTCAACCCCAACATAAGATTTGCGATCCCATTTACCATTTTTAAGTGTATTGAATGCTTGTGGGATGTGACGAGCAAGAGAAGTCATCATCGCAATAGTGTGCTCGGCAGCTGAGTTAGTGTTACCGTCAGGTGCATTCACAACGATAATACCATGTTCAGTTGCAGCAGCTAGATCAATATTGTCCACACCTACACCAGCACGTCCGATAAGCTTTAAGTTTTTAGCCGCTTCAATTACTTCGCGTGTCACAGTTGTTTGAGAACGAACTAGTAAAACATCTACATCTGCAATTTTTGCGATTAATTCTTCTTGTGCAAGTCCAGTGTCTACAATGATATTTAAGTCTAAATCTTGTTCTTGTCGAAGTGGGAAAATACCATCTTCACTTAGTGGGTCAGCGATAAATACGTTAATTGCTTTTGTTGCAGTAGTCATTTGTAATGTAGTCATTTGTAATTAGCTCCTTTTAATTAAAAAATGTTAGTGTTCTTTATATACGAAACAGTCTGAATTTTGTAAAAACAGTTACATCTTACAGCATACAAACAATCTCATTTTCGCCTTGGCGTAAATCCGTGACATCCGCCAGAGGCTTTATCTTGATTTTGTAAGTGTAATCAAGATAAAAAAAGCCTTCCGCGCCTTACAAACACAGTTATTGTGTTGTAAGGGGCGAAAGGCTGAAATAAACATTGGTTCGCGGTACCACCCTTAATCACTGCTTGAAAGAAATCTTGCAGTCTTAGCTATATGCGTAACGTGCATGTGACGGATAGGCTTACTTTGGAAATGTTCGGCTTATCTATTCAGGAGTGGAACTATTATCGTAGAAATCACTGATTTACACCAACCATCAGCTCTCTTTGGATTTTCTTGCGACTAGCGTGTCTCCGTCGTTATATTTTCGTTGATTAAATTTGTTAACATCATAAACCTTATTGTTCACCTTTGTCAACGATATTTCTAAAAAAGATTGAAAAACTTAACTTCAAAAGTCTGAAAAATAACCAAAAACGAACTTTATTTTGATTTTATTGTTTTAATGTTCGTCTTTTTAGAAAGGACAATGAAAGCGCTAACGTTATGTGTTAAGTCAGATTACATGGGCGTTTAGTAAATATTAAAGGTCTAAAATTATATGGGAAATAATTGGGATTAAATAGTTTATTTGAGTAAAACTTTCTTTGTTTTGAGAAGGAATGCGAACATTTTTTTCTTGTCACATTTTTGTCAAAAATACGATGTGTAGAAGGTAAACTATTAATTGGAGAAGAATGTAAGTAATGTAAGATTGATTTTTAGGGGGGAGAATGATGTATGATGTAGCAATTGTCGGTGCAGGACTGGCAGGTTTAGTCGCTGCCTGTGAGTTAGCGGATGCAAAGAAAAAAATTTTATTAGTAGATCAAGAACCTGAAAATTCAATGGGGGGACAGGCATTTTGGTCTTTTGGCGGTATATTTTTAGTGAATTCACCCGAGCAAAGAAGGCTTGGTATTAAAGATAGTAAAGAGCTTGCATGGCAGGATTGGCAAGGAACGGCTGGCTTTGATCGCTTGGAAGATGAGGATTCGTGGGCGCATAAATGGGCCAGAGCTTATGTAGATTTTGCAGCTGGTGAAAAATATGAATGGTTAAAGTCTGTAGGTATTAAGTTTTTTCCTGTCGTCGGCTGGGCTGAACGTGGGGGCTCTTTAGCAGGCGGACACGGAAATTCGGTACCTAGATTTCATATTGTTTGGGGAACTGGGCCAGGCATTGTAAAGCCTTTTGCTGAAAAAGTGAAAAAGGCCATTAAGGATGGTTATATAGATTTTAAAGCAAGACATCGTGTAGATGAGTTTATTCAACACGATGGAGGAATAGCAGGGATTAGTGGAACTATTTTGGCTAAAAGTTATGCAAATCGCGGTGAGAAAAGCTCTAGGCTTGGTATTGGCGAATTTTCTTATGAAGCGGATGCCGTTATTGTGGCTAGCGGTGGAATAGGTGCAAATTTTGATTTGGTCAGAAAAAATTGGCCAGCGCGACTTGGCACACCACCAGAAAATATGGTCAGTGGTGTACCTGCTTTTGTTGATGGCAGAATGCTAGAAATTACTGAGCATGCGGGAGGACGTATCGTTAATCGAGACCGCATGTGGCATTATACGGAAGGCTTGAAAAATTGGGATCCTATTTGGCCAAATCACGGTATTCGAATTTTGCCTGGACCTTCATCATTATGGTTTGATGCGGAGGGCAATCGATTTGGCGCGCCAAATTTTCCAGGTTTTGATACGTTAAGTACGTTAGAAGCCATTCAAAAAACAGGCTATGATTACTCGTGGTTTATTTTAACTGAAAAAATTATTGAAAAAGAGTTTGCATTATCAGGCTCTGAGCAAAATCCTGATTTAACAAATAAAAGTATTAGTGATGTTCTAAAACGTGTTTTGCCAGGTCCACCTGCTCCGATTCAAGCATTTAAAAATCATGGTGAGGACTTTGTTATTGCGAATGATTTAAAGGAGCTAGTTGACGGGATGAACAAATTGGTGGGCAATGAGCTTCTTGATTTTATGAAAATAAAGGAGCAAATTTTAGCAAGGGATCGTGAAATGGACAATAAGTTTACAAAGGACTTACAGGTTAATGCTATTCACGGCGCAAGAAACTATATTGGTGATAAAATTGTGCGCGTTGCGAAGCCCCATAAAATATTAGATCCAAAAAATTGGCCTCTTATTGCGGTACGATTAAACATTTTAACACGTAAAACATTAGGAGGCGTACAGACAAATTTGGATGGTGCTGTGTTGGGCATGGATGGTCAGCCTATACCGGGTTTATTTGCTGCTGGGGAAGTGAGTGGCTTTGGTGGTGGTGGTGTACATGGTTACCGTGCTTTAGAAGGGACATTTGTTGGTGGTTGTTTATTTAGTGGACGGCAAGTAGGGCGTTACTTGGCGAAAGGAAATTTAGAAAGCTCCGGTGAGAGAAGAAGCCGCTCTGATACAAGGGAGAATTACTCGGGTAAAAGGAGTAACCCGCACATACATGGAAGTGAAAAGCTGTAAAAGTGATACGAATTTTAGAAATATCGACAACATACTGGCTCATTACCGAAATTTTGGGATACGTATATTAAAACGCATGCCCTGTAAATAAGTTGATTGGAGTGGAGACTGGGCGACTCCTTGGGGATCAGCGATAGAGGAACGAAGGCTAAAACCATCACGTCCTGTGATAACGCCTTCGTGACCAACATCCTGTTGCCCCGAGACCCTGGAGCGAGCAACGCGAGTGAAGCGGCTCATCGGACGCCCCCAGGAAGCTTTGCTCTGTGCGAAAGCGAAGCGTCAGCAACAAAGCGCCCAGTCGGAACGGAAATCAACCCCACGTTATGATGATGAGAAAATATACTAAATGGGGAATTTTAGAATATGAGTAGGAAAGAGCATCTCCCACAAGTGGACGATGCTCTTTTTTATTATAATGAAGAATTTTGAACCTCAGCGATTTTAGCGATTTGTTCCTCAATCTGCTCTTTTGTCCAACCATTTTCTTCAACGAAGAAGTTACGTTCTGCGCGACGGCAATCGTTTGAACAGCTGCGCATATAAAAGGCCTCGTGCTTTTCCTCGCACAGCATTAATTTATGGCATTCAGGATTTGCACAGTTTGTATAACGTTCTGTCGGTTCACCAGTGAAGAAATCCTTGCCGACAATCACATGCTCAACCTGATTAATCGGTACACTGCGACGTCGGTCAAAGACAAACATTTGTCCATCCCATAGCTGCCCTTTTACTTCAGGATCTTTAGCATACGTGGCAATTCCACCGTGTAACTGACCAACACTTTCTCCATAGCCTTCACGTTTTAACCAGCCAGAGAATTTTTCACAGCGAATACCGCCTGTACAGTAAGTTAAAATCTTTTTACCATCAAACTCTTCCTTATGTTCCTCCATCCAAGCGGGTAGGTCACGGAAATTTTCAATATCTGGACGTATGGCACCGCGGAAGTGTCCAAGGTCAAACTCATAATCATTACGTGCATCAATAATTACCGTATGATCTTCCTTCATACGTTCCATAAATTCCTTTGGTGATAAATAATCTCCTGTTATTTCTAAAGGATTAATATCATTTTCTAAACCGAGATGTACAATCTCTCGGCGAGGTCGCACATGCATTTTTTTAAAGGCATGCCCTTCAGCTTGATCTATTTTCCACATAGTATCGCTAAAACGTGGGTCGGCCTTCATGTGATTCATGTAAGCCTCGGTTTGCTCGACTGTACCAGAAACAGTTCCATTAATTCCCTCGTATCCAACTAAAATACGCCCAAGAAGCCCAAATTCGTTACAAAGTGCTAAATGCTCTTCTGCAAATGCCGCAGGGTCTTCAATAGCTATATATTTATAATAAAGTAATATACGATAGTCTTTCTGTGTCATAATACTTAACCACCTTCAAATCATTATTCGCCCTTAAATATAGCATATCAAGTGCAAATTTGCGTAGGATAGAAGGAGTTTTCTAAAAATACTCGAATAGTACATAGTGAATGACTATTCATATTTGGGGGTGTTAGGATGGAATTTTCAACGATTACATTAGAAAAATTAGAACGACGTGCAACATTAACATTAAATCGACCACATGCCATGAACGCCATGGACGATGTGATGATGCGTGAACTAGCAGAATGCTTTGAAGCACTACAGCAAGAGCAAGAAATACAAGTTCTCGTTATTCGCGGGGAAGGAAAAGTCTTTTCAGCAGGTGGCGATATTAAAGCAATGCTAGATCCAAATAAGCCACTGAACATTAATGAGGCAATGGTTTATTTAACACGTATTGTCAAAGCATATTACCAGCTACCGATGATCGTCATTGCGGCAGTTCATGGAGCATCAGCTGGATTAGGCTTTAGTCTAGCGTTAGGGGCTGACATAGTTGTGGCATGTGAAAATAGTAAACTCGCTATGAATTTCATAGGTATAGGGCTCGTACCTGATGGTGGCGGTCATTTCTTTATGAAGGAACGTGTGGGTACTGTCAAAGCTAAACAAATGATTTGGGAAGGCAAGGTATTAACTGCATCGGAAGCACATGATGAAGGGTTAATTGACTACGTTGCACCAGATGGGACTGTTTTTGCGATTACGGACCAACTAGTTGGAAAAATGCTTGCTTCTCCAATTGCATCGATGATTACGACTAAAAAAATTCTACATGCTCAAAATTTACCTCAATTAGAGAGTATATTATCGATGGAAGCAGCGGGGCAGACAGCAATGCGTAAAACGGCTGATCATTTAGAAGGAATTCATTCATTTGTAGAGAAAAGAGCGCCTGTTTTCGTAGGAAAATAAAGTGAAACTTTAATTAGTAGGGGGTTCTGAATCCGCACTGATTATTAGTCTTCGCCAATGGGGCATTTACGGGCAGTCAATTCAAAGTAGTAAAAGGCGCGTAGTAAAGTTTACTACGTGCCTTTTACTAGCCACTGTTAGACATGGAATAAGATTAATTTTCCTGAGGCATTAACAAGACGATGAGTTTTGTTGGCAACACCTTTTTCCATGATTTGCTGTTGACCGTTAATTTTTGCAGCCTCATCGTTTTCGAATGTCCAAGTTTCATCAAATAATGTTTCCCCAGTTTGTTCGAAAGCCGTAAAACGATAATTCTTCATACAAACCCCACCTTTTACTTAAATATAATTCCATTATACATAGAAGGTTTATAAACTTCACGGTAAAACTAGCGAATATTTTGATAAATTACGAAAGTTGTGGAAAAAATAAGGCAATACTATTGATGTGATGAATATTCTATGAATACATTTCTCATCAAGCGAGAAGTATGATAAAATAGAACAAATATTCGGTTTTGGCGTGATTCACGGATGTTTCAGCATAAAAAAGAGACAGAGAGCGATTGTAAAAGGATTTAGTAGCAACTTTGATGTGCTAAATACTACTTTGCGAGTGATAAAAGATTGCACTAGTAAAAAAAGCTGGACATTGTGACGTCAAGGTATAAATTATCTATTACTTGAGGTGATTGGATGTCAGAAATTCGTTTTTTCCATATGGCAGATTTACATTTAGATAGTCCATTTAAGGGCTTATTTGGTTTACCTGATTATAATTTAAAAAAAATTCGAACAAGTACTTTTGAAGCATTTGATAAAATTATTCAGAAAGCTATTCAGGAAAAACCTGATTTTTTACTGATTGTCGGTGATATATATGATGGTGAAAATCGTAGTTTACAGGCACAAAGAAGATTTCAAGAGG
>Ga0213828_1002376_pt1 | contig 13787 bp, 9 predicted proteins | sample MC6MC0897MG_FD_180664 | JGI IMG/M metagenome (GOLD analysis project Ga0213828, IMG submission 180664) | Enriched soil aggregate microbial communities from Iowa State University, Ames, United States - MC6-MC0897-MG | ecosystem: Environmental > Terrestrial > Soil > Unclassified | place: USA: Iowa...
TACCTTCTTCTTATTATTCTAGAACGTAGCATATGTTTGAAAATTTCCTGTGAGCAGATTACTGTACACAATCCATCTTAATCCTTCACATTATCACACCACTTTCATCGCTTCATTTATAAAGTTTTTGAGTGAGTACATAAAAAAGGACCCAAGTATTTAACTCAGGCCCTTTACCATAAACTCTATTAAATTATAGACTTATCGCTCTTACTTCATCAATATTTTCTAATTGTGCGACGAATGTTAAATCTTCTTCTGTTACCACATTGTCGATTGTAAGCATCATGATAGCTGTTCCGCCAACCTGTGCACGACCAACCTGCATTGTTGCGATGTTGATATCTTTTTCAGCTAGCTTTGTGGCTACACGACCAATTGCACCTGGTTTGTCTGTGTTTTTAATGTAAAGTAGGTGACCTTGTGGAATCACGTCAACAACATAGTCTTCTACTTTGACAATACGTGCACCTAGACCGTTTAATAATGTACCGGCAACAGTATGTGTTTCATTCGCTGTTTTAATTTCAATTGTAATTAAGCTAGTGAAGCCTTTAGCTGTCGTAGTCTTATGCTCATTAATTTTCATGCCAATACGCTCAGATAAGTAGCGAGCATTTACATCATTCACATGGTTACCATGATTTTTAGATAATAAGCCTTTTAATGCATTTGATGTTAATGGTCGCACATCATAGTTTGCTACCTCACCAGCATAAGATAAATTGATTTCCTTTACCGGCTCAGTTGTCACTTGAGATAAGAATGAGCCTAGTTTTTCCGCTAATTCAAAGAAAGGTTCAACTTGTGCAAGTAGCTCTTTTGGAATAGATGGCATATTCACTGGGTTCGTAACAGTGCCAGTTTTGTAGAATTTAATAATATCATTTGATACATCCACAGCTACAGATTCTTGAGCTTCAATTGTAGAAGCACCTAAGTGAGGTGTTGCGATTACTTGCGGTAAAGTTAGAAGCTTATGATCTGTTGCTGGCTCAGATACGAATACGTCAAGAGCAGCTCCTGCTACTTTACCTTCTACGATAGCATCATATAAATCATCTTCATTGATAATACCGCCGCGTGCACAGTTAATAATACGTACACCATCTTTCATCATAGCGAATTTCTCTTTGTTAATAAGATTACGTGTTTCTGGAAGAAGTGGTGTGTGTACTGTAATGAAATCTGCATGTTCACAAATTTCTTCAACAGTTGATTTTGTAACGCCTAATTCTTTTGCACGTTCATCTGTTAGGAATGGATCATATGCCATTACGTTCATACGTTGACCTTTAGCACGATATGCTACTTCCACACCGATACGACCGAAGCCTACTACACCTAAAGTTTTATTTTTAAGCTCAACCCCAACATATGATTTACGATCCCATTTTCCATTTTTTAATGTATTAAATGCTTGTGGAATATGACGTGCAAGGGAAGTCATCATGGCGATAGTGTGCTCAGCAGCAGAGTTTGTATTACCATCTGGTGCATTCACTACGATAATACCATGCTCTGTTGCAGCAGTAAGGTCAATATTGTCCACACCTACACCAGCACGTCCAATTAGCTTCAAGTTTTTAGCTGCTTCAATTACTTCGCGTGTTACTGTTGTTTGAGAACGCACTAATAGTACATCTACATCAGCAATTTTTGCCATTAATTCCTCTTGTGCTAAACCAGTATCAACAATGATATTAAGATCTAAATCTTGTTCTTGACGAAGTGGGAAAATACCATCTTCACTTAGTGGATCAGCGATAAATACATTAATTGTTTTTGTTGCAGTAGTCATTTGTAATTAGCTCCTTTTAATTAAAATTTAATAGTTTCTATATTCGATAGTTTGAAATTTGTAAAATTCGTACATCTTACAGCATGCAAACAATCTCCTTTCAAAATCCGTGACATCCGCCAGAAGGTTTATCTTTATTCATCTGTGCTACAAAACATTTGGCTTTTGTACAATAAAGATTTTCTGAATGGATATAAAAAAGCCTTTCACGCCTTACAAACACAATTATTGCGTTGTAAGGGGCGAAAGGCTGAATAAACATTGGTTCGCGGTACCACCCTTAATCACTGCTTGAAAGATTTCTTGCAGTCTTAGCTATATGCGTAACGTGCATGTGACGGATAAGCTTACTTTGAAATATTCTGCCTATCTATTCAGGAGTGGAACTATTATCGTAGAAATCACTGATTTACACCAACCATCAGCTCTCTTGAGATTTTCTTGCGACTAGCGTGTCTCCGTCGTTATATTTTTGTGTAATTAAATTTGATATCATCATAATCCCTATTGTTCACCTTTGTCAATAATATTTCTGAAAAAGTTAAAAAATAATGACTTCAAAAGTCTGAAAAATACCAAAAAGCGAACTTTTTGTTGTTTTTGTTTAATTATAGTTCGTCTTTTAGGGGAGGACAATGAAAGCGCTAACGAAATGTCTTAAGTCAAGTAAAATGGGCATTTGAGATAAAGTCGAGCTGAAAAATTATATGGCAATTTATTGGGAGATGATTGTTGAAGTGAGTGAAATTTTCAATATTTTCAAGAAGAAGACGAACGTTATTTTCTTGTCACACTTTAGTCAAAAATATAAAAAGTAGAAGGTAAACGAACTATTAGGGAAGAATGTAAGTAAAGGAATGACCGATTTTTGGGGGTGTAAAATGTTGTATGATGTTGCAATTGTCGGAGCAGGGTTAGCAGGTTTGGTCGCTGCGTGTGAATTAGTAGATGCCAAGAAAAAAGTATTATTGGTAGACCAAGAGCCAGAAAATTCAATGGGGGGACAGGCTTATTGGTCTTTTGGTGGCATATTTTTAGTGAATTCTCCTGAGCAAAGACGACTTGGTATTAAAGATAGTAAAGAGCTAGCGTGGCAGGATTGGCAAGGGACTGCTGGCTTTGATCGCTTGGAAGACGAGGATTCATGGGCGTTTAAATGGGCAAAGGCCTATGTTGAATTCGCAGCAGGTGAAAAATATGAATGGCTAAAATCGTTAGGCATAAAGTTCTTTCCTGTAGTTGGTTGGGCTGAGCGAGGAGGCTCATTAGCTGGAGGTCATGGTAACTCGGTGCCTCGATTTCATATTGTATGGGGAACAGGACCTGGGATCGTCAAGCCTTTTGTAGATAAAGTAAATAAGGCAATAAAGGATGGTTTTATAGATTTTAAACCAAGACATCGTGTAGATGAATTTATTCAACATGAAGGAAAGATTTACGGAATTAGTGGGACAATTTTAGCTGAAAGTTATGCAAGCCGTGGTGAGAAAAGTTCAAGGATTGGAATAGGTGAGTTCACCTATGAAGCCAAGGCTGTAATTGTAGCTAGTGGTGGTATAGGAGCAAATTTTGATTTAGTAAGAAAAAATTGGCCACAACGACTGGGCACACCACCTAAAAATATGGTCTGTGGTGTACCTGCCTATGTAGATGGCAGAATGCTAGAGATTACAGAGCATGCGGGAGGGCGTATTGTGAATCGAGATCGTATGTGGCATTACACAGAGGGCTTAAGAAATTGGGACCCGATTTGGCCCAATCACGGAATTCGTATTTTACCTGGCCCGTCATCCTTATGGTTTGATGCAGAAGGAAATCGTTTTAGTGCACCCAATTTCCCAGGTTTTGATACATTGAGTACGCTAGAAGCCATTCAAAAAACAGGCTATGAGTACTCATGGTTTATTTTAACGGAAAAGATAATTGAAAAGGAGTTTGCTTTATCGGGCTCTGAACAAAATCCTGACTTAACCCATAAAAGCTTAGGAGAAGTCCTTAAACGTATTTTACCAGGTCCGCCAGCTCCAATTCAGGCTTTTAAAGAACATGGGGAGGATTTTGTAATAGCGGATAACTTAAAGGAATTAGTGGATGGTATGAATAAATTAGCGGGTAACGAGCTTCTTAATTTTATGAAAATTAAAGAACAAATAATGGCAAGAGATCGGGAAATGGATAATAAATTTACAAAGGATTTGCAAGTTAATGCCATCCATGGAGCAAGGAATTATATTGGGGATAAATTAGTCCGCGTTGCCAAGCCACATAAGATATTAGATCCTCATAATTGGCCGTTGATTGCTGTACGTTTAAATATTTTAACGCGGAAAACGTTAGGGGGCCTACAGACAAATTTAGATGGCGCTGTGCTCGGGATAGATGGTCAGCCAGTACCAGGTTTATTTGCTGCTGGCGAAGTAAGTGGCTTTGGAGGCGGTGGTGTTCATGGTTACCGTGCTTTAGAGGGAACATTTATCGGAGGTTGCTTATTCAGTGGGCGACAGGTTGGGCGCTACTTAGCTAAAAGAGAATAAGAAATTGGAAGAAAGCCCGATTGTGATGAGAAATAGCTCGGGTTCAGGAAGAAAGTGCTCAGGTAAAGGGTAAAACTGCTCGGGTAAAGGGAAAAATCGTTCGGGTTAAGGTGGAAAGCGCTCAGGTAAGGTGCAAAACCGCTCGGGTCCAGAAAGAAAATGCTCAGGTGAAGAGTAAAACCGCTCGGGTGCAAGAGAAAAGCGCTCAGGTAAGGTGCAAAACCGCTCGGATCCAGGAAGAAAGCGCTCAGGTAAAGGATAAAACTGCTCGGGTCCAAGGAGAAAGCGCTCAGGTAAAGTGTAAAATCGCTCGGGTTCAAGAGAAAAGCGCTCAGGTAAAGTGTAAAACCGCTCGGGTCCAAGGAGAAAGTGCTCAGGTAAAGTGTAAAACCACCGCTCGGGACCAAGGAGAAAGTGCTCAGGTAAAGGGAAAAGCCGCTCGGGTCCGAGGAGAAAGTGCTCAGGTAAAGGATAAAACTGCTCGGGTCCGAGGAGAAGGCGCTCAGGTAAAGTGTAAAACCGCTCGGGTCCAAGGAGAAAGTGCTCAGGTAAAGGATAAAACTGCTCGGGTCCAAGGAGAAGGCGCTCAGGTAAAGTGTAAAACCGCTCGGGTGCAAGGTGAAAGCGCTCAGGAAAGGGAAAACCGCTCGGCTCCAAGGAGAAAGCGCTCAGGTAAAGGGTAAAATCGCTCGGGTCCAAGGAGAAAGTGCTCAGGTGAAGAATAAAACCGCTCGGGTCCAAGGAGAAAGTGCTCAGGTAAAGAGTAAAACTGCTCGGGTCCAAGGAGAAAGCGCTCAGGTAAAGTGTAAACCGCTCGGGTGCAAGAGAAAAATGCTCAGGTAAGGTACAAAACCACTCGGGTCTAAAAGAAAACTACTCAGGTACTAAATAAAAACAATCCATAAAACGATAAAGCATCATCCGCAAATTGGATGATGCTTTTTTGATGTGAAACATCACAAGAATATTTAAGGTGACTCACTAAACTGCTTGAACCTGAGCTATTTTAGCAATTTGTTCCTCAATCTGCTCAGGTGTCCAGCCATTTTCTTCAACGAAGAAGTTCCGCTTTGCACGTCGGCAATCATCTGAACAGCTACGCATATAAAATGCTTCATGCTTTTCTTCACAAAGCATTAATCGATGACATTCCGGGTTTGCACAGTTTGTATAGCGTTCTGATGGCTCGCCAGTGAAGAAATCTCGTCCAATAACCACGTGCTCTACCTGATTGATTGGTACACTGCGACGTCGGTCAAAGACAAACATTTGCCCATCCCAAAGCTGACCCTTTACCTCAGGATCTTTTGCATATGTGGCAATTCCTCCATGTAATTGAGCAACGCTTTCACCATACCCCTCACGCTTTAACCAACCTGAGAATTTTTCACAACGAATACCGCCTGTGCAATATGTTAAGATTTTCTTACCTGTAAATTGCTCTTTATGTTCCTCCATCCAATCTGGAAGATCACGGAAGTTTTCGATATCTGGACGAATCGCCCCGCGGAAATGTCCAAGATCATACTCATAATCATTACGTGCATCAATAATGATGGTATTGTCCTCTTGCATGCGCTTCATAAATTCCTTTGGTGATAAATAATCACCTGTTATTTCTAAAGGATTAATGTCATTCTCTAAACCAAGGTGCACTATTTCACGACGAGGGCGAACATGCATCTTTTTAAAGGCATGTCCTTCCACTTCATCTATTTTCCACATGATATCGTTAAAACGAGAGTCAGCCTTCATCTGCTCCATATAAGCGTCCGTTTGCTCAATAGTACCTGAAACGGTACCATTAATTCCTTCATGCCCAACTAAAATACGACCAAGGAGTCCGATTTCTTTACATAGCGCTAAATGTTCTTCAGCAAATGCTTCAGGATCTTCAATCGTAATATATTTATAATAAAGTAATACACGATAGTCTTTCTGTGTCACAATACTTAACCACCTTTAAACAATATTCGACCTTTAATATAGCATATCAAGTGCAAGTTTGCGTAACAGAGAAGGAGTTTTCTAAAAAAACTCGAATAATACATAGTGAATGACTATTCATATTTGGGGGTGCAAGGATGGAATTTTCAACAATTACTTTGGAAAAATTAGAGCGTCGAGCAACATTGACGTTAAATCGTCCACAGGCAATGAATGCGATGGATGATGTGATGATGCGGGAGCTGGCAGAATGCTTTGAGGCACTACAACAAGAGCAGGATATACAGGTGCTTGTTATTCGTGGAGAAGGGAAGGTCTTTTCTGCAGGTGGGGATATTAAAGCGATGCTAGATCCAAATAAACCGCTTAATATTGAGGAGGCAATGGTTTATTTAACACGCATTGTAAAAGCCTATTATCAACTACCGATGATTGTTATTGCGGCAATTCACGGGGCATCTGCGGGATTAGGCTTTAGTCTTGCTTTAGGGGCAGACATTGTTGTGGCTTGTGAAAATAGTAAGCTTGCGATGAATTTCATTGGTATTGGACTTATCCCTGATGGAGGTGGCCATTTCTTTATGAAGGAACGTGTGGGCACTGTTAAGGCAAAGCAAATGATCTGGGAGGGCAAAGTATTAACTGCAGCAGAGGCACATGAAGCAGGATTAATTGACTACGTCGCTCCGGAGGGATCTGTTTTTGCAGTGGCTGACCAACTTGTTGGAAAAATGTTGGCATCTCCAATTGCATCCATGATCACAACTAAGAAAATACTGCATGCTCAAAATTTACCGCAATTAGAAAGTATTTTGGCAATGGAGGCAGAGGGGCAAACAGCTATGAGGAAAACAGCTGATCATTTAGAGGGAATTCATGCATTTGTTGAGAAGAGAACACCTGTTTTTGCAGGGAAATAAATAGGAACAACATAGTGAAAGGCGCGTAGAGCTATTACTACGTGCCTTTTACTAGTCACTTTTAGACATGGAATAATATTAATTTACCAGAAGAGTTGACAAGGCGATGAGTTTTATCGGCAACACCTTTTTCTTCGATTTGCTGTTGACCGTTAATTTTTGCAGTCTCATCGTTTTCGAAAGTCCATGTTTCATCGAATAATGTTTCCCCTGTTTTTTCAAAAGCTGTGAAACGATAATTCTCCATTCTACACCCCACCCTTTACATAAATATATATCTATTATACATAGAAGATTTATAAACTTCACGGTAAATCTAGCGATAATTTTGATAAATTACGAAAATTGTGGAAAATTAAAGGCGATCTTAATAGGGGATATATTGAATAAATTTCTCATCTAATGAGAAGTATGATAAAATAGAACAAATATTCGGTTTGAATCAAAGGTGATATTTTATTGTGAAAGGATGTCCCAAAGGTTCAAATTATTTATTACTTGAGGTGATTAGATGTCTGCAATTCGTTTTTTTCATATGGCGGATTTACATTTAGATAGTCCATTTAAGGGCTTATTTGGTTTACCTGAACATAATTTTAAAAAAATTCGAACAAGTACCTTTGAGGCTTTTAATACAATTATTGATAAAGCTATTCAAGAGAAGCCTGATTTTTTACTAATAGTTGGTGATATCTATGATGGTGAAAATCGTAGCTTACCGGCTCAACGTCGATTCCAAGAGGCTATGGAAAAGCTCTTTCAGCATAATATTCCAGTCATTTTAAGCTATGGCAATCACGATCATTTAAATGGTTCTTGGACGCGCTTCGCCTTACCAAGTAACGTCTATGAATTGCCAGCGGAAACAAGTGTTGTTCAGCTAAATATACGAGGACAGCAAGTGAATATTTATGGCTTTAGTTATAGTGAACGTCATGTAAAGGAATCAAAGATTGAGAGTTATCCTATTGCCTCTGACCAACATGTACTTCATATTGGTATGCTCCATGGTAGCGAGTTTAGTGATACCACACATGCAGTTTACGCACCTTTCACAAAGGAACAGCTACTTGAAAGAAACTATCATTATTGGGCTTTAGGACATATTCATAAACGCCAGCTGTTACATCAAAATCCACCTATTGTGTATCCTGGTAATATTCAAAGTCGACATCGTAAGGAACAGGGGATTAAGGGTTTTTATGATGTCACTTTATCGCAAGCCTCTGTTGAACTGGATTTTATACTGACATCAGCTGTCGTCTATAACACAGTGGAGGTAGATTGCAAAAATATGTTTCATGCAAATGAACTTTTAAAAAAATGTGAGGAAGCACTTTCACTCAATCGACAAGCCTACGGGGCATCTGTTGTAGAACTTCATTTAAAAAACATTGATGAACACGCCTCTTCTTTATTTGAACATGCTACTGTGGATGCATGGCTAGAAACTATACGAGAGGCGGAAGATGGGATTGAACCAATGTGTTGGGTACAGAAGCTAGTGCTACATACTTCATCAACACTGTACGAACATACTGCTGCAACTAAATCTGTGGTGAATTTAATGGAGCAATGGGATATCACAGCATGGAAGGATATACTAAAGGACCTATATCAACATGCCGGTGGAGCAAGATTTATCGACCCTTTAACAGAACAGGACATTAAAGCCTTAATGAACAATGCACAGGAATTATTAGCAGAAGAAATTCAAAGGACGTGAATGACATGCTAGTGATACGAAAAATCCAAATATATGGTTTTGGGAAGCATGAAAATATCACAATCTCTTTATCTGACGGTGTTACTATATTTTATGGCATGAACGAGGCAGGAAAAACAACCATTCAACAGTTTATTTTACAATTGCTCTTTGGTTTTCCTACAAAGCAACAAACACAACGCAAATATGAACCAAAAACATCAACTAGATTTGGCGGTCAGCTGACAGTTTGGCACCCAGTATACGGGCAATGTACAATTGAGCGTGTTAAAGGAAAGGCAACCGGAGAGGTCACGGTTTATCTTGAAGATGGCACTGTTGGACAGGATGAGCTATTAGCAAAGCTGCTTTATGGCTATTCAAGGGCATCCTTTGAATCAATTTTCTCCTTTTCTTTACACGAATTACAGGGCATTGAGAAAATGTCTGAGGAGGAGTTAACACATTTGTTGATTGCTTCCGGAACAACAGGTGTTCAGCAATTGTCTACTATTGAAAAGAAATTGGAAAAAGAGGCTGGGGATCTTTTTAAAAAGTCGGGCAAGATACCTATTATTAATCAAAAGTTAGAGCAACTAAAGCAACTTGAGCGTACTATTAAACAGGAGCAGAGCAATATTCAAAGCTTTGAGGACAAATTGCTGCAATTAAAGCGGCTTGATCAAAAGCTTGAAGATTTGTATAAGCAGCAAAAATTACAGCAACAGAATTGGCAACAGCTCAATATTCTTAAGCAGGCAATGCCCCTTATGAAACAGCAGAAGGCTTTGGAGCAAACATTAAAAAATTATGAGCGTGTGCAGTTTCCACCAGAAGGTATAAGACGCTATGAGCAATTAAAGGACCGGCTAATGCACGAAACATGGCAATTGCAGCAGCAAAAAGAGCAGTACCATGAACTACAGCAAAAACTGCAATTAACAGTGGATGAGCAAGCTATTCATGAAATGTCTCGACTTTTGAATAAGGAAGCAACATGGAATCAGTTGATTGTAAAAGAACAAAACTTAATGGATGATTTATATTTATTAGAGCAAGACATAGAAGCACAGTTTCGATTATTAGGTGTACAGGAAAGCGAAGCACAGTTGAAGCTCCTTGAGGAGACGGTCTCATTGCAGCAAGAGGAGCAATTTCAGCAACAACTAAGTCTACTAGAGGAAGCGGAGGAAGAGTTAAAATTTCATTTACGTTCCTTAGAGCAAATACACATTGAACTAGATTCAATTGCCCAGCATAAGCAGCGTCTTCAACAGGAGGCATTAACAGCAGAAGAAGAACATATTTTAGCACAGTGGCCACAACGTAAACGGAAACTTGAGCAATACCGTCATGGAAGGTCACAGCGCTCAAAGCAGAAACAATCCAGTGCCATAATATGGATTTTATTAGCTATAAGTATATGTTCAATTATATATGGTGTTTTTGAGAAAAACATGGCTGTCATCGTTTTAGGAGCAGCTATCGCTTTATTCCTTATTTTATATGTGAAATTCTCAAGAGATGAAAGTAAAGCATCGGGACAGCCCAATCAGCAAATTCGCGAATTAGAGCAGCAAGAAAATATTGCTCAGACGATTCTTTTGAAAAAACAAAGGCATGAGGAGCGCTTGTTGCAGGTACATGAGCAGCAACAAGAAAAAGAACGTCAATATGTACAGCTAGAATATAAAATTCAACAGGCTGAAAGGGTGAGTGAGGCAGCAACTCAATCCCTGCAACAATTTTTAGAGCGCTTCCGATTAGAGGGTAATATAGCAAAAACATTGTTACCAGAGCTTTTTATGCGAATACGGGGAGCACAAGAGCTGGAGGCAAAAAGGAAGAGTACAAGTAACCTTTTACAAACGATACAGATGGAAAAACGTGAGCTATTTGAACAGCTACAACAGGCTCTCAATGCAGAGTACAGTGAACAAGAAATTTTTATGCATTTGCGTACTACATTCCTTACTATACAGCAAGAGCTACAAATGACTCAGCAAACAAAAGAGCAATTGACTAATCTTACTGTCAATATTCAAGGGATAGAATCTCATATAGAAAACGTTGAATCACAAATTGCTCAATTATTTAATGAGGCAAATGTTCAATTAGAAAAGGAGTACTACGAGACACATGAGCAATTTGAACAACAGCAGAAATTCAAAGCTGAACTCCTTACAATAAAAAGTCAACTTGCTTCATTGGATATATCGAACGATGAGGCATTGAAGCATGATAGCCAGCTAAGTGAACGATTAAAGACTCTAGAAGCAGAACAGGATGCGAGTCAGTTAGCTATCGATCATTGCTTAGAGCAACGTGCTACACTCCAAGTCCAAAAGGAGCATCTTCTGAATGATGAGAATTATGGTCAATTACTTCAGCATTTTGAGCAAGAGAAATCTATCTTGCAACGGCTGATAGGGCAATGGGCAACAAAAAAGGCATTGTCTAATGCTATTCATGAAACATTATTCAGCTTAAGAGAGGAGAAGCTACCTTATGTTTTAACAGAGGTCAATGCGATCTTTTGTTTATTAACTGGTGGTCGTTATACGAGGCTATTCATTAACGATGCTGGCTATTTTGTCGCTCAGGATACTGCTGGTGGCTTACATTATCATATGGCCGAATTATCACAAGCAACGAAAGAACAAGCCTATATTTCACTACGTATGGCACTAGCAAAAACACTTTCAACTTCTGCACCATTTCCATTTATTATGGATGATCCTTTTGTCCATTTTGATCGAATCCGAACAGACAAAATGGTACAATTAATGAAAGAAGTAGGATATGAACGCCAAATTCTATATTTTACTTGTCATGACACGATGCTTAAATATTGGCACAAAGATCAAATTGTCGATATAAGCGCATTAGCAAATGAAAGGGGAGTGGCGTCAACATGAAAGGAATAACGACGCTCCAGGTTGGAGAAGCAGTTGATCAATTTTTATTAATTAAACAAGCGACAAAAGGGGTTACAACGGTTGGCAAGCCCTTTATGTCGTTGTTATTACAAGATAAAAGTGGAGATATTGAGGCAAAGCTGTGGGATACAAATGAAGATCATGAAAAAATGTATCATGCCGAGGCTATTGTCCGTGTCGGTGGCGAAATACATGACTATCGTGGGAAAAATCAATTACGAATAAAATCCATTCGCGTAGCTAAACCAGAGGAGGGAATTGCAATCCATGATTTAGTTCCTTCTTCAGCTACACCTAAAGAACAACTCTATGAAGAATTAACACAATATTTCTTTGAAATTAAAAATCCTCATATTTCAAGAATTACACGAGCAGCTATTAAAAAACATCAGGATGCTATTTTAGTATTTCCAGCAGCGACCAAAAATCATCATGATTATGCCTCAGGATTACTTGATCATATGGTATCAATGTTGAGACTTGGCAAAGCTATTGCTGATTTATATCCTACGTTAAATCGTGACTTATTATTTGCGGGCATTATTTTGCATGATATTGGTAAGGTAGTAGAACTTTCTGGCCCAGTTGCAACAATGTATACTGTTGAAGGGAATTTACTTGGCCATATTACGATTATGGTAAATGAGATTGCTAAGATTGCTAGTGAACTAGAAATTGAGGGAGAAGAGGTTATGCTATTGCAGCATATGGTCTTATCCCATCACGGCAAGGAGGAATGGGGTAGTCCCAAAAAGCCAATGCTTCAGGAAGCAGAAATTTTGCATTATATTGATAATATTGATGCAAAGATGAACATGCTAACACGAGCACTTGGAAAAACAACTCCTGGTGAATTTACAGAGAGATTATTCCCACTCGATAATCGATCGTTTTATAAGCCAACTATCTATTGAATGAAAAAAGGGTTACGCTGATACAAGCGTAACCCTTTCGATTAGTAAGAGAATAACTATTTAGATTCTTTTTCAGTATCTTCAGCTTTCTCTTCTTTGTCTTTATTTTCTTTAGCCGCTTTTTCCTCAGCTTTTTTTGCTGCCTCTTCTGCTGCTTTAGCATGTTCTTCACTTGTAGTTGTAAAGAAATCTATTGCTGGTTGTAAATCTTTTTCAGAAGTTTTTACATTAGCTTCTTTTGCCATCTTAGCAACAATGTCTTTAATAATTTGTTGATCTTCACCTGTTTGTGTTAATTTATTTAACATTGTTGAACGGATGTTTTCTTCTTCATCCTTGAATGAGCCTACGCCTTTTACATCACGCTTGTCCGTTACTTCAATAATATGGTAGCCAAAGCTTGATTTTACAGGTTCACTTAATGTTTTTAAAGGAAGTGCATAAGCAGCATCACTAAATTCCTCAATCATTCCACCAGCAGAGAACCAGCCAAGCTCTCCACCTTTTGCTGCAGAACCAGTATCAGTGGAGTATTCTTTAGCCACATCCGCAAAAGCAGCGCCGCCTTTAATTTTGTCGATAACTTCCTTAGCTGTTTTCTCATCAGCCACTAAAATATGACGAGCATTTAATTCTGTTTTCATCTGCTCATAATATTTTTTTACATCTTCTTCTTTAATTCCTTGGTCTTTTAAAGCCTTTTCTTGAAGAAGCTGAATTCGCAAAGTTTCTTTGAAGCCTTTCTCTGTTAAGCCGTTTGCAGCAAGTGCTTGTGCAAAGCTATCCCCGATTTGTGATTTAGTAGAATCAAACGCTTCATTAAGTTCTTTGTCTGTTACTTTATATTTCTCAGCTAATACTTTTTCAGTCATGATCTGTTGAAGTACGTAAGGACCTGTTAACGTTTTGGATGCTTCATTAAAGTCAGCTACTGAAATATCACCGACTTTTGATGTTGCAATCGTTTTACTGTCCCCTCCGCTACAAGCTCCAAGCGCTAATACAGAGGCGGCTAATGTTAAAGATA
>Ga0213828_1002380_pt1 | contig 13763 bp, 12 predicted proteins | sample MC6MC0897MG_FD_180664 | JGI IMG/M metagenome (GOLD analysis project Ga0213828, IMG submission 180664) | Enriched soil aggregate microbial communities from Iowa State University, Ames, United States - MC6-MC0897-MG | ecosystem: Environmental > Terrestrial > Soil > Unclassified | place: USA: Iowa...
GTAGAAGTTCGTGCGGTGTCGGTCAATCCGGTCGATACCAAAGTGCGCGCCGGCACTTTCACCAAAGAACCGAAAATCCTCGGCTGGGATGCCGCCGGCATCGTCCGTGAGGTCGGTGCTGAAGTGACGCTGTTTCAGCCTGGCGACGAAGTGTTCTACGCAGGCTCCCTTGCCCGCACCGGCAGTTATAGCGAATTTCACCTGGTGGACGAGCGAATCGTCGGGCACAAACCGCGTTCGTTAAGTGCAGCGGATGCGGCGGCATTGCCGTTGACGTCGATCACCGCCTGGGAACTGTTGTTCGACCGACTCGGTGTCAGCGAAGGTTCAGGGCAGGGCAATTGCCTGTTGATCACGGGGGCAGCGGGCGGCGTCGGTTCGATGCTGGTGCAACTGGCCCGACAGTTGACGCGGCTGACTGTCATCGGCACCGCCTCGCGGCAGGAAACGGCTGACTGGGTCCGGCAGTTGGGCGCGCATCACGTCATCGATCACAGTCAGCCGCTGCTCGCACAGTTGCAGGCACTGGGCATTGACGAGGTCAGCCATGTCGCCAGCCTGACCCATACCGAGCAGCATTTTGCCCAGCTGATCGAAGTACTTCGACCACAAGGGCGTCTGGGCGTGATCGACGATCCTGAAAGCCTCGACGTGATGCCGCTCAAGCGCAAGTCGCTGTCGCTGCACTGGGAGCTGATGTTCACCCGTTCGCTGTACGAAACCCCGGACATGATCGAGCAGCATCACCTGCTCAATCGCGTCAGCGATCTGATTGACCAAGGCATTTTGAAAACGACTGTCGGTGAACATTTTGGCGCGATCAACGCGGCAAACATGCGCCGTGCCCATGCCTTGGTCGAGAGCGGCAAGGCCCGAGGCAAACTGGTGCTCGAAGGTTTCTGATTTCACTCATTCAGACGGGCCTGTACGCGGGCCGGTCAGGAGCAGCTCATGCGTATGAAAAAGCTTTCTGCTGCATTGGTCATGGTCATGGCGGCGCCGTTCGCCCATGCAATCAGCGCCGTCGCGTTGCCGGCCAATGCCCCCGCCGATCGATCGTTCGGCACGCTCGAACAGGTCCATGCGTTCTACGACGCGATGCCCACCGGCGTGACCGTCACCGAGACCGGGCGAATCTTCGTCAACTTCCCGCGTTGGGGCGACAACGTGCCGTTCACCGTGGGCGAGATCCGCGACGGCAAAGTCGTGGCTTACCCGAACGCGGCGATCAACCGGGAAAACCTCAACGATCCCAGTGATGGTTTGATCAGCGTACAGAGCGTGGTGGCCGACGGGCGGGGCCGTGTCTGGTTGCTCGATACCGCCGCGCCGGGTTTCGCCGACCCAAAACCCAAAGGCGCGAAGCTGATCGCGGTGGATCTGGTCAGCAACAAGATCGTCAAGCGTCTGGTGTTCCCGGACAACGTCATGTTGCCGAGTACCTACGTCAACGACATGCGTTTCGACTTTCGCACAGGCCCAGAAGGGACGGTCTATCTCACTGACTCGTCCCTGCGCGGACCGGGTGCGATCATCGTCATGGACATCGCCAGCGGTAGTGCCATGCGCCGTTTGAGCGGTGTGCCGGCGACCTCGGTTGACCCGACCTTTGTCCCGGTGGTTGAAGGCCTGCCACTCACCGTTGAAGGTCCGGACGGCAAGCGCAAACCGCTGGGCGTGGCCTCGGATGGCATCGCGCTGTCGGCGGACGGCAAGACGCTGTATTTCACGCCGCTGTCGAGTCGGCACCTGTATTCGGTGGCCACCGCGTTGCTGCGTGACGCCAACTTCAGTGAACAGCAACTGACAGCTGCCGTGCAGGATCTGGGGGAGAAGGGCGCGTCCGATGGTCTGGAGGCTGACGCCGCCGGCGCCATCTATGCCGGCGATTACGAGCACAACTCGATCCGCAAGCGTCTGCCGGACGGCCAATGGCAAACGCTGGTCCACGACCCGCGTCTGCTCTGGCCAGACACATTGTCCATTGGCCCCGACGGCTATCTGTATTTCATCGCCAACCAGTTGCATCGCCAGGCGGCATTCCGTTCCGGGCAGGATCAGCGGCAAAAGCCTTACAGCCTGATGCGCCTGAAGATCGACGCAGCGCCGGCGCCGACACGCTGATTTTCAAGCGGCATTGAGTTCTGCGTTTTCACTTTTCAGATCAGGAGTTCAATCATGGATCTCGTTTCTCTGGCCAAGCGCCGATTCACCACAAAAGTTTTCGATGCCGACCGCAAGATCCCCAGGCACACACTGGAGTTGCTGCTCGAACAACTGCGCAACAGCCCGTCGTCGGTCAACTCTCAGCCTTGGCATTTCGTGGTTGCCGAGAGTGATCAGAGCCGGGCGCGAATCGCCCACAGTACCCAGGGACCGTTCAGCTTCAACCAGCCGAAAATACTCAACGCGTCGCACGTCATCGTCTTTTGCACTCGCACACATCTGCCGGAGGAATACCTGCAAGCGTTGCTGGCTCAGGAAGCCATGGACGGGCGTTTTCACAATGCCGAGGCGCGAGCAGGGCAGGAGCGTGGGCGGCGCGGTTTTGTCGATCTGCATCGCTTCGATCAGAAAGACCTGCAGCACTGGATGGAAAAGCAGACCTACCTCGCGCTGGGCACATTGCTGCTCGGTGCCGCCTCGCTGGGTATCGACGCGACGCCGATGGAAGGTTTCGACAGCAAAGTCCTCGACAGTGAACTGGGCCTGCGCGAACAGGGCTTCACCAGTGTGGTCGTGGTGAGCCTCGGCTATCACAGCAGCGAAGACTTCAACGCAGGCCTGCCCAAGTCGCGCTTGCCGGCCCAGTCGCTGTTTACCTTTCTCTGAATGCAACCGGTCCCTGGAGTATTGAAGATGAGCAAGTCTGCAGAAACATTGATCTCGATTGCCGTGCTCAAGGCCAGGTCAGGCCAGGAACAGGCCCTGAAACAAGGCTTGCTGGCGCTGGTGGAACCGACACGCGCAGAGCCGGGCAATCTCGACTATGTGTTGTTTGAACTGCGCGACCAGCGCGGCACGTTCTACATGCGCGAGGCCTTCAAGGATCAGGCGGCACTGGATGCGCATTTCGCCATGCCTTACTTCAAGCGCTTTGCCGCCGCGGCGGATGACCTGCTGGAGGAGCCGCTGCAACTGATATTTCTTGAGCACGTCTCGAACTGATCCAGTCGTCCATTCAACCTGTCAGGGTGTTCTGCCATGAAAGATACCGCGCCACGGCCAACCCACGGAACGCCGGTTCACGAAGACATCGATGCCATTGAAACCAACGAGTGGCTGGAAGCCCTGGCAGGTGTCGCCAAAGTCGGCGGCAGACCGCGCGTGCGGTTCTTGCTGTTGCGACTGGCCGAGCAGGCCAGCCGTCTCGGCGTGCAAACGACGGCGAGTGCGTATTCGCTGTACCAGAACACTATCGCGCTCGAACAGCAGCCGGTTTATCCCGGGGATCTGGTGATGGAGGAGCGCATTACCTCGATCATTCGCTGGAACGCCCTGGCCATGGTGGCGAAGGCGAACAAGGCCTATGGCGAATTGGGCGGTCACATCGCCAGTTACGCCTCGGCGGCGGAAATTTTCGAGGTCGGCTTCAATCACTTTTTCCGTGCGGACAGCGAAGCCGGGCGGGGTGATCTGGTTTATTTTCAGGCGCACTCTGCCCCCGGGGTGTACGCGCGGGCCTTTCTTGAAGGGCGTTTGCAGGCGTCGCAACTGGAGCGTTACCGGCAAGAAGTGAAGGGCGGCGGATTGTGTTCCTATCCGCATCCCTGGCTGATGCCCGACTTCTGGCAGTTTCCCACGGGCTCAATGGGGATTGGCCCGATCAATGCGATTTACCAGGCACGGTTCCTGCGGTATTTGCAGCATCGTGGAATTGCCTCGACAGAGGGGCGGCATGTCTGGGGCGTTTTTGGTGATGGCGAGATGGACGAGCCGGAGTCCATCGCGGCGCTTTCGCTGGCAGCGCGTGAGAGTCTCGACAACGTCACCTTCGTGATCAACTGCAATCTGCAGCGTCTCGACGGACCCGTACGCGGCAACGGGCAAATCGTTCAGGAACTGGAGTCACTGTTCAGCGGCGCCGGCTGGAACGTGATCAAGGTGTTGTGGGGTTCGGACTGGGACCCATTGTTTGCCCGCGATAACGGCCATGCGCTGTTACGCCACTTCGCCGGGATGGTGGATGGCGAGTACCAGAATCTGGGGGCCAATGACGGCGCGTATAACCGCAGCCATTTCTTCGACCAGGACCCGCAGTTGCAGGCGTTGGTTGCAGACATGAGTCCGGAGCAGATCAATGCGTTGCGCCGGGGCGGTCACGACTTTCGTAAGCTGCATGCCGCGTTCGAGGCCGCGCGCAAGCACAAGGGCAGGCCGACCGTGGTGCTCGCCAAGACCAAAAAAGGTTTCGGCATGGGCCAGATCGGCGAGTCGCGCAACACCTCGCACCAGCAGAAAAAACTCGATATCGAAGTGCTCAAGGCCTTCCGTGATCGTTTCGCCTTGCCGCTGGATGATGAGGCCGTGGCACAAATGCGCTTCTATAAACCGGCCGACGACAGCCCCGAGTTGCGATATCTGCATCAGCAGCGACGGGCACTCGGCGGTTACTTGCCCAAGCGCAACGGTGTGGCTGCACCAATAGCAGTGCCACCGCTCGACAGCTATGGCCGATTTGCGCTGACGGCCGATGAGCGTGAAAACTCGACGACCATGGCGGTGGTGCGACTGTTCACCCATCTGATCAAGGACAAACAATTGGGGCCGCGCATTGTGCCGATTGTCGCCGATGAAGCGCGCACATTCGGCATGGCGAATCTGTTCCGGCAGATCGGGATTTATTCATCTGTCGGCCAGTTGTACGAGCCAGAAGATGCCGGCGCGCTGCTCTATTACAAGGAATCAACCGACGGGCAACTGCTCGAAGAAGGCATCACCGAAGCCGGTGCGATTTCTTCCTGGATCGCTGCGGCCACGTCCTACAGCGTCAATGGCGAGCCAATGTTGCCGTTCTACATCTACTACTCGATGTTCGGTTTTCAGCGCATTGGCGATCTGATCTGGGCAGCGGCCGATCAGCGCGCCAGAGGCTTTTTGATCGGCGCCACATCGGGGCGCACAACGCTGGCCGGTGAAGGACTGCAGCATCAGGACGGCTCCAGTCAGTTGATGGCAGCCACTGTGCCCAACTGCCGCGCCTACGACCCGGCATTTGCCAGCGAGGCGGCGGTGATCATCGACCATGGCAGCCGGCGCATGCTTGAGCAGCAAGAAGATGAGTTCTATTACCTGACGGTAACCAACGAGAACTACGTTCAGGCCTCACTTGAACCAGACGAACACGCGGACGTGATTCGCGGCATGCGCCTCTATGCCCGCTATGGCGAGGAGGTAGCGGCGGTTCGTTTACTGGGTTCGGGAGCGATTCTGCGCGAGGTGATTGCCGCCGCGCACATGCTGGATCAAGAGTGGCAAGTCAGCAGCGAAGTATGGAGCGTGACCAGCTTCTCCGAACTCGCCCGGGATGCCCGCGAGGTACAGCGCCAGCAAGTGTTCGGCGGCGATGTCGAGTGCCAGAGTCACCTGCTGCATTGTCTGCCCGGTCACGCGCCAGTCGTGGCAGCCAGTGATTACGTGCGCGCCTATGCACAATTGGTGGTGCCGTATTTACAGGCGCCGTGCATCTGCCTGGGCACCGACGGATTTGGACGCAGCGACACACGCGCGGAGTTGCGCAGCTTCTTTGAGGTGGATCGCTATCACATCGTTTTGGCGGCGCTTGCTTCGGTCGATCCGCAGGCACATGCCCACGCTCGGGTGAAATACGCCATCGACGCCGATGCCGAAGCTCCTTGGAACTGCTGAGCCTACACGTCGTGTGTCGCTTCTTTCATCAACCCACATCAGAGGCAGATCCATGTCATTCGGTACTTTTTTCCAATTCGGCGTCACATCTGTAAAAGTCGCGCGCGCCCCGTTATATGGGCTGATGCTTGCAGCCGTGTTGGCCGGGTGCGCAAGGTTGCATTGGGTCGATGCGCCGTTTCTTGATCGCGACGGCACACTCTGGCTGCCCGCTGCGCAAATGGATCGCGTCGGTCTGTTCAATGACGGCGCGACGCGGGTGCAATGGCCGATGACGGTGTTTCGTTTGTCCAAACGGTAGGGTGGCAGGGAACCGTACACCTACTGGAGCACGGGCTCCTGCGCATCATGATCGATCACAACGCTCGCCTGTTTTTGATAGAACCGTTGAAACTCTTCGGCCGGCATCGGTTTGGCAAACAACCAGCCCTGACCGAAATGCACACCGTGATCGCGCAGGTAATCCAGCTGCGCCGGGGTTTCGATGCCTTCGGCGACAATCTGCAGGCGCATGCTCTTGGCCATTTCGATGATGTGGTTGATCACCGAACCGGCGTCAGGGGCCTTGTCAATGGTGTCGACGAACGACTTGTCGATCTTCAGTACATCCAGCGGTAATTGCTGCAAGTGTTGAAGGCTGGAGAAACCGGTGCCGAAATCGTCGATGGCGGCCAGATAACCCAGTGCGCGGGCTTGATTGACGGTGTTGCGGGCCGAGTCGATTTCGACAAAACCGCGTTCGGTGGCTTCCAGCCAGATTTGATGCGCACGCACGCCGGTCTGGCTCAACGCAGCTTCCAGCTTGGGCAGAAAACGGCCACTGCAAACGTCCTCGGCGGCCAGATTGATCGCCACGTGCAAATCGCGCTGTTCGACCAGCAGCGGGCCGAGATCGCGCATCACACACTCGATCACTTGATCGGTGATTGGCAGGATCAGGCCGCTGTGTTCGGCCATCGGAATGAACGCGTCGGGTCGCACCAGCCTGCCGTCCGTACGTTGCCAGCGCACCAGTGCCTCGGCGCCGATGCATGTCCCTTCGCTCAAATCCACGATCGGCTGGTAATGAACGACGAACTCACGATTGCGCACGGCTTGCTGCAGTTCGGCCAGCGGCGACAGGCATTGACGGGTGCGCCTGATGATCAGCAGCGCCAGGATGCCGGCCAGCAACCCGCCGATCGGCAGCAGCAACATCTCCATGCGGATCAGGCCTTGCAGCAGATCCCGGCGCGACAGAGCTGCGATGGCGACCCAATCGCCGCTGTGCACGAGGGTGTACAGGTAACCATCCTGCAGACCCGAGGCGGGGCCGGAATGCACGCGTGTCAAAAAATGTTCGGCGCCCGGACGTGAGACGCCGACCAGATCCCCGGCAGCGGTGCCGACCGCCAAGTGCAAGTCTTCGTCCAGCATCACATGGAGAAATTGCGCGGGATCGACCAGCACATTGAAGGCCGCGTATTGCAGCGCCATCATCGGTTTGGCAGGGACGATGCGCGACTGCACATCGAGAGATATGCGCACACCGTCGGCGGTGGTGAAGTCCTCGCGCCATGGCGTCACGTGTTGGCCGACTAAGCCCCATGAACCGCATGCGTAGATTTCTTGCTCGACATAGCCGACGGACTTCACCGTTAACGTGTTGATGGTCAGCAGGCGCATCTCATCGATGCTCTCAGGCGTGCACGGTGCCAGCTCGGAACCGGCGATGGCTTTCAGTGCCCCGGCGGCTTCATTGAACGTGCCGTTGGCGCGGCTGGAGGCCACGGCGGCGAGGGTTTCCAGACGCTGCTGAGCAGACGCCAGATTGAGCATCCAGGCGAGGTAGCCCATCAGAATCACTGGCAGCAAGACACACGGAAGCCCCAGGAGAATGCTCCCCCAGACGATGCGTTTTTTATTCATTTGTCGCCACCTTGGCCACAGGCCTGTGACGTGCGCACAGCACGGCTGATTTCAGCAAAGACAGATTACGACGGCAGCGGCTTACCGACATTGCTGCAGATCAATGTGTGTGATGAATGGATCAAGCCCCAAAACCGGAACCGCGCGTTTCTCCGCTGCGTACCCAGTAGTAGCGCAAATGGGTGGCGAGCAACGGATCTGAATGGCTTGCTGACGTTCAGCCCTATATCCTGCACGCCTGTGTGATGGAATGACTTAGGGACGAATTGCATGCCGTTCAGGGTGATGGTGGTCGGTGGTTACGGAAATTTCGGCAGCATCGTGTGCCGGCATCTGGCGTTGATGGCGGATGTGGAGTTGGTGCTTTCGGGGCGCGATCCGCGCAAGTTGCAAGGCAAGCTCGATGAGCTCAACTGTCATTCGGCCAACGTCTGCACAGGCTGGTGCGGCGACGCCATGGGCGGCGAGTTCAAATCCGCATTGAGCGCGCTGAACATTCAGTTGGTCGTCCACACCGGCGGGCCGTTTCAGGGGCAATCCTATGCGGTCGCCGAGAGCTGTATTGATGCTGGTGTGAACTATTGCGATCTGGCGGACTGCCGAACTTTCGTCAACGGCATCGACGTGCTCGATGCGCGGGCGAAACTGGCCGGCGTGGCGATCCTCAGCGGTTGCAGCTCGGTGCCAACGCTGTCGTCGGCAATCATCGATGAACAGCGCCAGCGCTTTTCCCGCATCGACTCGATCGAACACGGCATTTCCTCATCGGCGAAAATGCCGGGGCTGTCGACCATCGAAGGCGTACTCGCTTACGCCGGCAAACCAATCAAGCAACTCAAAAACGGCAAGGTGCATGAAGTATCCGGCTGGCTCGATCTGACCTTGCGCAAAATGCCGCAGATGGGCACGCGGTTGCTGGCCAACGTCGATGTCCCGGACATGGACATCTTCGCCAGCCGTTATGGCGCGCAGACCCTGAAGTTCAAGGCCGGCGCCGGGCTGAAACTCGGCGGCATCGCCAACGGCTTGCTGGCGCAGGCTCTCAAGGTGGGGCTGGTGCGCGACCATGCCCTGTGGGCGGCCAGACTGCATCGCCTCGGCCTGCGCTTCGAACGTTTCGGCGATGGCAAAAGCGCGATGTACATCGACGTTCAAGGCCTCGGCGTTGACGGCAAACCGCTGTCGATGACCGCGCAACTCACCGCCCTGAACGACAAAGGCCCGGAAATCCCCAGCTGCGCCGCCGTGGCCCTGGCGACAAAAATGGCTTCGGGCTACGTACCGGCCGCCGGCGCCCGACCGTGCGTGGGCGAAATCAGCGTCGCCGAATACATGGCCGCGATCAACGACCCGGCCAACCTGAGCCTGGTCGTGAACTTCTCGGACGGGCAGCGCTGACATGCTCTACCTGTGCCTGAAGTACCTGCACATCATCGCCGCGATTTTTCTGTTCGGTTTCGGCATGGGCTCCTACCTCTACCTGATCGCCGCCAGCCGCACGCGCAATCCGCAAGTGATCGCCCACGTGGCGCGCATGGTAGTCGGCTTCGACACGTGGATCACCACGCCGGCCGGTTTCGTGCAGATCATCACCGGTTATCTGCTGATGCGCCTGTCGGGGCTGAGCATGAGCACCGAGTGGGTGCTGACCTCGTTGATCATCTTCTTCTGCGTCGGCTCGCTGTGGTTGCCGGTGCTGCTTTTGCAGAAACGCCTGTGCGTGATGGCGGCGAGTGCGAGCGAAGTGGGCGCGGCGCTGGATGAGCAGTATCAAGCCGTGTACCGGAAATGGTTCTGGATGGGCGTGATGGGTTTTGCCGGAATGTTTGTCATCGTGCTGATGATGGTCACGAAGATGACGCCGGTGCAGTTGTTCAGCTTTCTGGTGTAGATGCGGTGGCTTTCAGGAAGCGCTGTTCGTGATCTGGGGTGGGGAGCAGGCAGGTGTCGTATTTGCCGAACAGGCGATAGCGGTTTAGCGCGATACGGTTGTAGGCCCAGTCGCGCAGGCTGCGGGGGAAAATGCGCAGCAACTGCAACGGTTGCCAGCGGGTCGGGAGTTGGCTGATGACTTCGAAGAAGGCGTCGGAACGTTCCCAGTAATGGTGGTCGCGGATGACGGCCATGGTGTCGAATTGATCGATGGGGAGGCCGGCCCACGCCAGAAGTGCTTGGCCTTCGGGCGATTGCACGGAGGCGAGGCGTACGCGGTGTTGGTGGTCGTGGCGGATCAGAAAGCGTGCCCAGCCGTTGCAGAGTTTGCACACGCCATCGAAGAGGACCACGGATTCGCCGGGGGTGAGGAGCGGGGCGGGGCTTGGGCGGGTTTTTGAGGTGGGCATTGGGTTGGGTTCGGGAGAGATGGAATGTTGCGATCATAGCGTCAGAAGTTGCTGTCTGCGAATGGCCGTACCTGGCAAGAACCGGCGAGAGTGTGAACTCACCGCTCCGTGACAAATATCAAGTCGGGCCAAGTCTCACGCCACGCTTTGGCTCGAATGCGGTCCAGAAACATGGCATGTTTTTCGATTCTGAATCGCTCTGTTGGCCGCACCACCCGCGAGAACAGATCTTCCAGCCCGAACGGCGCCAAAACCTCTATCTCATCGTGATGATCAAGTCTGACAGCGACGGCGGTTGCGGTTTCGGGCCAATAGGTCATTGCATCGGCAGCGGAGCGATAGGGAGCATCGGCGTTGCGCAAGTGCATTCGAGCCTGATTTTTTACAGACCAGTTCCATTCGCTACAGAGGCTCGATAGTGTGCCTTCCAGTGTCGAATCGGTTTGCGCACTGGCACGTGCCGGGTCGAACCAGATGATATCGATATCTGCGCGCAGCGCTGAAGACTGGCGCTGATGCAGGTGATCCCACACCAGGCTGCGCACGAAGCCGGCGCCAATCCAGCAGTCCGGCAAGTTCAGATCGCGAGCTATGCGCAGGATTTTCATCCTTACAGGATTCTGAGTGAGCAGGGTTTTTAGCTGTGCTTCGTGCTGCATTGGGTTTTTCTCATTGCGCTTGGTCATTTGATCTTGTCAAAGGTAGCCACAATCGTGACATTCGATGAATGCTTACGATCCTGCGCGGACATTGGGCCTGATCTTTTTTTGGCTGGAAACGGATATTCACGAACTATGTAGAAACTGTGAAAGAGGGGAGATCTAATTTCTCTGAAAGTAGATTCCCTCTCTGCTCTTTTTGTTAGGGGCATCAGGAATAAATGTCTTGCTCTTTGCTCTCGTTGCCAGGGTTTAACCAATGTGTAATTGATTGAAAATAAATATCTATTTGTGATTCGGATGGTGTCTTTTTCAAAAGTTGTGGAAAGTGCTTGGAGTTGTCCACGTAAATTTGAAGGTGTGATTTCCGAGCGCTAGACATGGTGAACTCAGATTTCTGCCAGTCAGGAACATTAAAGCACATCAGGCCACAGAATAACGAAAAACGAATGCCTTCTTCTTCTGTCAGTTTTTCATTGCAGAACATAACCAGCCAGAAAAGAGGGAACCAGACTAGGTAAAATGGCACATTAATATAGCTGTAATCGGGGACTCCGTTATGAGAAATTTTATCGCGAGCCTCCTTCAGTCCTTCAAGATTAAGCTCGATTTCCTTTTCAAGATCCAAACCTTGAATAAGGAATTGTTCTTTAATGTGGCTTATTATTTGGCTTGACTTGGCAAATCTATTAATGGTGTCCATCATTTTTTCAGAAAAAACCTTAGAGCTTTGATTTTTCTTTATTCCTTTTAAACTCAATAAAACTTCACTGCTTACTTTTGCAAGTAAGGCTTTGTCATAATGACTATGGATGGAGTACGTGCCCCAGCATCGATTATACATTCTCATCGCCGACATATGATCTGCGGAATCCAATCCGTCCGTAAGAAGGCCTACATAAGATAATTGCGCGGTGCTTAAGTATATCGGTTTTTGCTGGTGTGATATGCGGTATTGATAGTAAGCATGCAAAGACTCTGAGAAAGCAAACATTCCATTTGTTAATTCAACCTTTTGTTCAAACGCGCCATCTGGATTTTTCTCTATAAGTCTAAAGCACTCAAAATTTTCGCTCGATACGTAACCTTCAAAGCTGCCGGAATACGACGGATTGAGGAAAAAGTATCCAAACTTTAATTTTTCCAGCGCATCAAAAATTCTGAAATCCGTTTCGCGATCGAGGTAGTCGCCACTTTCGAATCCGTCTACCTCTATAATAGAGCCTTTTCCGTCAAAAACGCTGTCCGATAGTAAACTGCTGTAAGTGCTGTCGTGCAAGAATGGCTTGATTGTGAAGTTGGAAAGTTTAATGGTTTCTTTGGCATAGATTAACGGGAGGTAGTAAAGCACCTTTCTTTTCTTTACCGAAAAGTCCACTTCACCTCCGCGAAATCCACTCAGTATGGCCAGCTTTTTTTTAGTTCCTTTCTCCCATCCAGAGCGCGCTTCAGCCTCTGATATGTTGTAAGCTTTTGCAAGCTCACGTGAATTGCGCGTCTGCCCGCGTTCACGAGATAATTTGAGTTCAATGTCATATTTCTCAAAGGCCTTTATAAAGCAAGCGCCTGCTGAGCTTAATTCTCCTTTTTTATATTCCAGTTCGATGGCAGTTTTAGCCTCTTTAAAAGCCTTGTGGACAAGATCGAACTCAAATCCTGCCTTAACCAACTTCTCAATGAGCGACTCTGACCATCGCAAGTAATCCATTAGCTTCCATCCTGTTCAGTTTGATCTGCGTTTTTTATGGGGCTCGCCTCTATATCGAGAACTGCCTCATACCTATCCGGACTTGCTGAGATCTATCAGCATCACTCCTCACGAGAAGCAGCTCATTGTAGTGAATACTGAAAATTCTGTACTTCAAATCACCATCCGTTCCAACTCAAGACTCCACCCGCATAGTCCAGGATCAGTGCGCAGGCGACTGCAACACTGTGGAGAATCATCGAATACACTACCCCTCCCGTGATCACCCTTCCCACCGCGAAAATTACACCCAAGGCAAACATAAGTGCGTGAGTCGTCCAGAGTTGATAGACGTCGAAGTGTGCCCACATGAAGCAACCGGCTGAAAATAAGGTCGCGGCGGCGACGGCCCAGTGTTTATTGAATGGCAGCGCCTGTAGCAAAAATGTGCGGTAGGCTAGTTCTTCCACGATAGGAGGTAAGACAAGGATCGATCCGATCATCAGCCAATACTGGACGGGCGTCTGCCCTAATCCCAGCATGGACATCTGAAATTCTCGACCCAATCCCAGGTGCAAAACCACGGCAATTTCAATGAAGTAGGTGAACACCACCGCTACAACCCCCAGCCCCAGCAACTTGGCATTGAATCGTCCGACCAATTCAAACCCAGGCCACAACCGGTGTTGCAACAGCACAGCGGCAATTAAGAAAAGTGCAGGTAGCCCGTAAAGGATGGGAACAGCAAATGCGATGAGTGTGACCAGATCGAAGGCATGCTTTAAATAGTCAGTAAATGCTCGATAAGCGAAAAAGATTGCGGGCCCAAGAATCAGTCCCGGAAGGATTCTGGATGCGTAGGAAGCTTTGGCTTCCATGGTTAGGGATTTACTTGAATACATTGCGCAGAAATCCTTTTGACGTTGACGAGCCAGTACTGAAAATAACGTGTTGATGATATAGATCTCTAAGGTCTGTCTGAATCAGGTATTTGAAAGGCCAGGTTTCATCATTTCCGTGGTGTACGCCGCATTATCGAGTACTCATAAGTGTTAGCTCGTTTTCCGCATAACCACAGAGTCTACATTTCTTTAGCTCCATGGCTAGAAGGGACACACTAGCGCATTCAGCGACGATTTTTCGCCGAAGGCTGACGTATACGCAACCTTAATCCCCATATGGCAGCACCCTAATCGCCGCCACAGAGAATTCACCATTCAATCCACCTGCACAATATTATTCTTGATTCACCGCCAATTCCCCCAGCATCACCACTTGCGCAATCCCCAGTGCGGCTTT
>Ga0213828_1002389_pt1 | contig 13712 bp, 9 predicted proteins | sample MC6MC0897MG_FD_180664 | JGI IMG/M metagenome (GOLD analysis project Ga0213828, IMG submission 180664) | Enriched soil aggregate microbial communities from Iowa State University, Ames, United States - MC6-MC0897-MG | ecosystem: Environmental > Terrestrial > Soil > Unclassified | place: USA: Iowa...
AGGTCAACGTGCAGTCCGGACGCAAGCCGGCCGAAAAGACATTCGCGTTCACGAGCAAGATCGAGCACGGTCCGTTTCCCGCCTCTCGGCTTTCGTCAGGCGACATCGCGCCCGTGATGGCGGCGGGCCGGCTGCACATGACCGAGACGCCCGACGCGGCCGCCTGGTTCGCGGCGGCGGGAGGATCGGCGCCGGTGACGGCAAACTTCCTGATTGCGTATGACCGCGACTTTTCCGGCGATCTGGCGCTGGCGCCGGTGAAGTATGCCGACGCTCCGATCACGTTCGACTTCTCTGGCTTGCAGATGCAGGTCAAACATGCCGGCGACGGCACGCACGACACGGTGTCACTCGCCGTCAACAAGGCCTCGCTGACCGAAGTGATCAGGGGCAATCCCAACACGCTGACCCTGGATGATCTGGCGGTGTCGCATGAATTGTCCGGCACCGCGGAGACCTCCACGAGCAGTTCGACGCTGACGGTCAAGCAATGGGCGTCCGATATGGACAAGCTGCCGCTGGGCCTGAAGGACATTGCGCTGACGCTGGGTTCCGAAGGGACCCCCGAACGCATGACGGGCAAGATGACGCTCGATGTCGGCAGCATCAGCGTGCGCGGCCTGCACGTGGCCAAGCTGCGGATGGCGGCGAGCGGCAAGGACTTGGACGTGGCGGCGCTCAAGGCATTTCAGGACGCCACCACAAGCACGCCGTTGAACGCGAAAAAGGCCGATCCGCTTTCGGGCGACGGGATGCTTGCCGCGTCGCAAATGTTGAAGTTTCTTCTGGCCCGTCCCAGCTTCACGCTGTCGACGCTGCAGGTCGATACGGCGCGTGGCACGTCGTCGCTCAGCCTGGATATCGGCCTGGACTCGCCGTCATTCTGGAAACACGACCCCATCGCCGTCGCCAAGGAAGTCGTGCGCAACCTGAGCGTGCGGCTGAAGCTGTCGCCGGAAAACCTGGCCGATGTGATCGCGGCGCGGGCGGAACTGAAGGGCGCCACGCGTGAGGCGGCCCGGTCGGCAGCCGAGCGGGAAGCCGCAGGGCTGCGCGGCCTGGTCGCCGCAACGACCTGGGCCCGTATCGAGGACGGCGTGATCCAGTTCGAGGCGGACTACCGCGATGGTCAAGTCGACATCAACGGCAAGCGCATCCCCATCGAGATGTTCCTGGGCCAGATGTTCATGCGCAATTCGCCGGGCGCCGCGCCGGGGCCCTGAGGGTCAGAACGGCAAGGCCCCCGCCGCAAGTTCGCCGTTGCGCAGCACGGCGACGTGAAACCGCTTGTCCGCGGCCTTCATGATGTCTTCGGCGGGGTCGCCCTGCACCAGCAGCAGGTCGGCCACCTTGCCCTCTGCAATCACGCCGTGATCGGTCATGCCCATCAGGTCATGGCCACGTGATGTGCCGGCGATCAACGCGTCCACCGGCGTCATGCCGAACTCCACCATGTAGGCCAGTTCCATGGCGTTCTCGCCGTGCAGGTTGAACGGCGTGCCCGCGTCGGTGCCCAGCGCGATGCGCCCGCCGGCCTTGTAGTACATCTGGAACGATTCGCGATGGCGCTGTTCCACCGCGCGGGCCTTTTCCACGGCGTAGGCGGGAATGCCGTTGTCGGCGTTGGCGATAATGTTGCGCACGGCGGCGATGGTCGGCACCAGGTACGTTTCGGCTTCCAGCATTTCGCGCAGGCAGTCGTCGTCCATGAAGATGCCGTGCTCGATCGAATCGATGCCCGCGCGCACCGCGTTCAGGATGCCTTGCGTGCCCTGCGCATGGCTGGCGGTGCTTTTACGAAAGCGCTTGGCCTCGTGCACGCCCGCCTTCATTTCGTCGAAGCTGTAGTGCGCATCCATGGGGCTGACGCCCGGCGTCATGACGCCGCCGGTGGCCATGATCTTGACCAGGTCGCAGCCGGCATGAACCTGTTCGCGCACGGCCTTGACCACTTCGTCGCATCCGTCGGCCACGCGGCCGATGCGGTTGCCGTGGCCGCCCGTCATGCAGATGATGCGGCCCGACGCCTTGATCGTGGGACCGGGAAACACGCCGCGCGCGATGGCGTCGCGCACGCCGAATTCCAGATAGTCCTTGCCGCCGCAGTCGCGCAGCGCCGTGACGCCGCCGCGCAGGCTGGCCTGCGCGTTCTCCAGCGCGGTCAGCGTGATCTGCGCGGGGCCCTGCTTGCTCAATTGTGCATTGGGGTCCGCGCCGCCCGTGTAGACCAGATGGACGTGGCAATCCGCCAGGCTGGGCATGAGCGTCATGCCGGTGGTGTCGACCCTTGCACCCGCGTAGCCCGAGAACTCGCCCGCAGGCGCCACGCGGGCCACGCGCGCGCCCTCGACCAGCACGCCGTGGTTGGGAAGTGTCTTGCCCTCCCCGTCGAAAACCTTGCCGCCGATGAAGAGGGTTTGCCGTGACTCGCTCATGTCAGTGGACTCCGTTGGCGCGCGGTCTCAACCCACCACGTCCAGCCCTTCGCGGGACATGGATTGCAGACGAGGCATCAAACCGAGCAGATGTTGGCTGTAGGGATGCTGCGGGTGTTCGAACAGGCTTTCGGTCTCAGCGACTTCCAGCAGTTCGCCGTGGCGCATCACGCCGACGCGATCGCACATCTGCCGGATTACCGGCAGGTCGTGGCTGATGAACAGCATGGTCAGGCCAAGCTCTTCCTGCAGGTCTTTCAGCAGGTTCAGGATCTGAGCCTGGATGGAGACGTCCAGCGCCGACGTTGGCTCGTCGCAGATCAGAAAACGCGGCCGCGTGGCCAGCGCCCGTGCGATGCAGATGCGCTGCCGCTGACCGCCCGAGAACTCGTGCGGAAAGCGTTCCGCAGCGCGGTCTGCGAGGCCCACCACGTCCAGCAGGTCGGCCACGATGCGGCGCGTCTCGGCTTCGCTGGACGCCAGCTTGTGAAAGCGGATGGGCTCGGCCACGATGTCCAGCACACGCATGCGCGGGTTCAGCGACGAGAACGGATCCTGGAAGATCATCTGGATCTGACGGCGGAACGGGTTGAGTTCCTTCTCGCCCTTGAGCGCCGTGAGGTCGGTGCCGCCAAATGTCACGGAGCCTTCGCTGGGCGTGTAAAGCCCCGAGATCAGCCGCGCCACGGTCGATTTGCCCGAACCCGATTCACCGACCAGGCCAAAGACCTCGCCTTCGCCGATGGACAGGTTTACGCGCTTGACCGCGTCCAGCGTGCGCTGGTTGCGCTTGAGGAACGCACTTTTGAGCACGAACCGCATGGACAGGTCGCGCGCTTGGACCAGCGGACCGTCCGTGCGCTTGCCGAAGTCGCGGCGCTGGCCCAGCCAGTGCGTGGCCAGGTCCAGCGGCTGCGCAGGCGTGCGCACGGATTCGATATAGGTCACCAGCGGAAAGCGCTTGAGCTTGATGTCCGGTCGCGGCACGGCCGAGATCAGGCTGCGCGTGTAGGCGTGGTCGGGGTCGCCCAGGATCTTGGCCGTGGGGCCTTGCTCGACCAGCTTGCCGCGATACAGCACCGCGACGCGGTCCGTCACATCCGCAATCACGCCCATGTCGTGCGTGATGATGATCATGCCCACCTGCTCTTCGCGGCACAGCTTTCTAAGCAGGTCCAGGATCTGCGCCTGGATCGACACGTCCAGCGCGGTGGTGGGTTCGTCGGCGATGATGACTTCAGGTTCGCAGCACAGCGCCAGCGCGATCACCACGCGCTGCCGCATGCCGCCGGAGAACTGGTGAGGGTATTGCTGGACGCGCAGTTCGGGCTGGTCGATGCCGACCTGCGCCAGCAGCTGCACGGCGCGCTTTTTTGCCGCATCGTGCGTCAGGTCCAGATGCACCAGCATCGTTTCGACAAGCTGGCTCTCGACCGTCTGTAGCGGGTCCAGCGACGTCAGCGGATCCTGGAAGATCATGCCGATGCGGCGGCCGCGCACTTTGCGTTTCTGCGCAGGCGTCAGCGTGTCGATGCGTTCGCCGTTGAGTAGCACCGAGCCCCCGGCCAGCCGTCCGGGCGCTTCCAAGAGGCCGATGACAGCGTTGCCGATGGTGGATTTGCCCGCGCCCGATTCGCCCACCACGCCCAGGATCTCGCCCTTTTCGAGCGATAGGGAAACGCCGTCCACCGCCACCAGCGTGCCGCGGCGGCTGGGAAATTCGATGCGGATGTCTTCAATGTTCAGCAGGGCCATGACGTCCTCAGCGCAGCTTGGGGTTGAGCGCGTCGCGCAGCCAGTCGCCCAGCAGGTTGACCGACAGCACCAGCGCCACCAGCGCGATGCCGGGGAAGATGGAGATCCACCACATGCCCGAAAACAGATAGCTGTTGCCGATGCGGATCAGCGTGCCCAGCGACGGCGCGGTGGGCGGCACGCCCACGCCCAGGAACGACAGCGTGGCCTCGGTGATGATGGCGATCGCCAAATGGATGGTGGCGATGACCAGCACCGGCCCCATGACGTTGGGCAGGATGTGGCGGCGCAGGATGGTGATGGGGCCGATGCCGATCAGCTTGGCCGCCTGCACGTATTCCTTGTTGCGTTCGACCAGCGTCGAGCCGCGCACCGTGCGCGCGTACTGTACCCAGCCGGAAATGCCGATGGCGAAGATCAGCACGTAGAGCGCAAGCTGGTCGTGCATGTCTCGCGGCAACAGTCCGCGCGCCACGCCGTCGATCAGCAGCGCAACCAGGATTGCCGGGAACGAGAGCTGCACGTCGGCGATGCGCATGATGAAGCTGTCGACGCGCCCGCCCGCGTAGCCGCTGATGAGGCCAAGTGTCACGCCAAGCACCATCGAGAACAGCACCGAGGCAAAGCCAACCAGCAGCGACACGCGCGAGCCATACATGACGGCCGACAGGATGTCGCGGCCCTGGTCGTCCGTGCCCAAGAGGAAGTCGGGGCTGCCGCCCTCTTCCCAGGCCGGCGGCGTGTTGGCGTCCATGATGCTAAGGGACGCGAGATCGAACGGATTGTGGGGTGCGACCAGCGGCGCGAAAAGCGCGCCCAGGACGATGACCAGCGTGACGATTGCGGCGATGATGGCGCCGGGCGAGCGCTTGAAGCTGTGCCACAGGTCGCTGTCGGCGGCGCGTGTGAAGAAGGGAGCGATGCGAGCAATCATGCGTTATTCCTTTATTTGCTCTGCACGCGCAGACGCGGGTCCACGGCGAAGTACAGCAGGTCAACGACCAGGTTGATCACCACGAACATGAAGGCGATCAAAACCAGATACGCGGCCATGACCGGGATGTCCACCATGCTGATGGCTTGGATGAACAGGAGACCCATGCCCGGCCACTGAAACACCGTCTCGGTGATGATGGCGAACGCGATGATGGAACCGAGCTGTAGCCCGCTGATGGTGATGACGGGCACCATCGTGTTCTTCAAAGCATGGCGAAAATTGATCAGCCGTTCAGGCAGCCCGCGTGCCCGAGCAAATTTGATGAAGTCGGCGCGCAGCACTTCCAGCATCTCGGCGCGCACCAGGCGCATGATGAGGGTCATCTGAAAGAGCGCCAGCGTGATGGCGGGCATGATGAGCGCCAGCCATCCGGATTTGGTGAGGAAGCCCGTGGTCCACCATCCCAGGCTGACGACATCGCCGCGCCCGAAGCTGGGCAGCCATCGCAGCTGCACGCCGAAGAACAGAATGAGCAGGATGCCGATCAGGAACGTGGGCAGCGAGATGCCCGCCAGCGAAATCGCCATGAACGCCTTGGACAGCACGCCGTGGCGCTTGAGCGCGGTGTAGATGCCCATGGGAATGCCGAGCGCCAGCGCCATGACGGCGGACACGAACGACAGTTCCAGTGTGGCCGGCATGCGCTCTTCGAGCAGGTCGCTGACCGGGCGGCGGTGCCGGTACGACATGCCGAAGTCGCCCTGCACTGCATTGATGACGAAATGCGCGTACTGCACGACGAAGGGATCATCCAGGCCGAGCTGTTCGCGCAACTGGGCACGCTGTTCGGGCGTCGTGTCCTGGCCGACCATGCTGGCGACCGGGTCGCCCACGTAGCGGAACATCGAGAACGCAATCAGCGCCACCGTCAACATCACGAGCACCGACTGAAACAGCCGCTGCGCAATAAAGGAAAGCATGTCAGGAAGCCCTCTGGTTCGGACGGCGCCGGGCCGCGTTCCGCGCGCGATGCGGGAATGGGGGCTGGGCCGGGCGCGTCCGGGCGGCGCGTGCCGCCTGGGGTTGCATCACGCGCCGCTTACGGCAGCACGACGTCGCGCAGGTCCAGCACGTCGTCGGCGCGCTGGGTGACGGTGACGTTTTCCTTCACGCCCCACGACATGGGCTGCTGGTGCAGCGGCAGGTAGCCGAAGTCGCTGCGCACGATGCCGAAGGCTTCCTTGATCATCGCGTTGCGCTTGGCCTGATCGGTTTCGACGCCGATCTTGTTGGTCAGCTCGTCAACCTTCTTGTTGCAGTAGCCGCCCAGGTTGAACTGGCCGGCGGCCGTCTTGGCGTCGCGGCACGAGGTCAGGTTCAGCAGCGTGTTGTGCGCGTCGGTGGAGCTGGGGGTCCATCCCAGCATGTACATGCTGGTCTGGTTGCCGGCCTGCAGCAGGATCTTGCCGAAGTACTTGGACTTGGTCTGCGCCAGCAGGTTGATCTTGATGCCCACGCGCGCCAGCATGCCGGCCACGGCCTGGCAGACCTTTTCGTCGTTGACGTAGCGGTCGTTCGGGCAGTCCATCGTCACGGTGAAGCCCTTGGGGTAACCGGCTTCTGCCAGGAGCTTCTTGGCGCGTTCGGGATCGGGCTTGTACGGCGCGCCGAACGACTCGTCGTAGCCGTTGATGGACGTGGCGATCAGCGAGCCCAGCGGCTTGGCCGCGCCGCGCATGATCTTCTCGTTGATGGCCTTGGTGTCCACGGCCAGCACGACGGCCTCGCGCACGCGCACATCCTTGAACGGGTTCTTGCCCTTCACGTCTGAGAACAGCAGCTCGTCGCGGTCCTGGTCCATGCCGATGAAGATGGCGCGGGCTTCGGGCGCGGTCAGCGGCTTGACGCCCTTGGCGTCTTCCAGGCGCTTCCAGTCCTGCACCGGCACGGGCTGCACGACGTCCATCTCGCCCGAGATCAGCGCGGCCACGCGCGTGGCTTCTTGCGTGATCGGCTGGAAGACGACTTCGTCGATGTTGGTCTTGATGTTCTTGTTCCAGTAGCCGCCGTAGCGCTTGAGCACCGTCTTCACGTCGGGCTGGCGTTCGGTCAGCATGAACGGGCCGGTGCCGTTGGCGTGCAGGTTGGCGTAGTTGCCCTGGTTATCGCCCTTGACGTTGGTGGCCTCGGTGGTCTTGTTCTTTTCCGCCCAGTTCTTGCTCATGATGTACAGGAACACCCATTCGCGCGGCAGGATGGGGTTGGGCGTCGGGGTGGTGACTTCGATGGTGTAGTCGTCCACCTTCTTGATGTCGCTGGCCTTGGCGCCGTAGCCCTTCATGTCCGAGCCGGGCGTCAGGCTGCGCTTCCACGAGAAGATCACGTCGTCGGCGGTGAACGGCGAACCGTCATGGAACTTCACATCCTTGCGCAGCTTGAAGACCCATTTGGTGGGCTCGGGGTTCTCCCAGCTTTCCGCGAGCAGCGGCGTGAGTTTCAGATTGCCGTCGTAGCCGGCCAGCGTTTCGTAGATGTTGCCCTGGAAACCCAGCGTGAAGGTCTCGTTCAGGGCCATCGGATCCATCGACGTGGCGTCGCCCTGATACGACCAGTGCAGCGTTTTGGCGGCTGCGCCGGCGCTGAAGGCCAGCGAGGCGGCCACGGCAGCGGCCAGCGCCGCCTGCTTGAAGTGGGGAAAAGTACGCATAGCCCTCATGCTCCGTGTGGTGCGCGGACCGCGCGACAGAAGTGACAGGGCCCCGGCCCCAAGGGGATCCGGGGCATGGCGTTGCTGCTTACGACGATGGAAGGATGGGGGCCGGGCGGCGCGCGGCGCGAACTGCGCGCAGGCCGTGGTTGGCGATGCCGGTAATCACTGCGCAGGACTTCGACTTCACGATAGACCGACCCCTTGTGATTGGCATGACGGGGACGGACCCGCGCCGATGCAGATCGAATCTTATCGACGCATTCGTTTAAGCGTCAATTGCTTTGGGTTGGGGTTATCACGCGCTTGCCGGATGCCGTGAATGGTGCGTCCTGCGGGGCACGCGGGCCGGCGGTCATTCGGCCGGGAGCGGCGTGGATGCTAGGGTTTTCGCCAATTCGTGCAGCATGCGCTTGCGGCGGTCACTGTCTTCATAGTGTTTACCCAGGGCCGACCATTCGGGCCGGCTGCGCGCTTCCTTCAACGCGTCGGGCAACGGGCCCTTGCGCCATGCATCATCGGCGGGAAGGTCCAGGCGCAATGGATCGCGGGCCGCGTGGCCACGGCGCTCCAGTGCCTCGATCAGCTGCCGTTGGCGCAAGGCGAGCAGGCGAAGCACGGCATCGTCGACGCTGATCTCGCGATAGCCGCGCAGCTTGCCCGCGACCCGCTTGCCCAGCTTTTCGACGCCTTGCCACAAGCCGCCCGCGGCCGCGCCGATCAGCATGCCGGTGCCCAGGCTCAGACCCGCGCTCATCAGGTCCACGGCGGCGCCGGCCATGGCGCCTGCGGCCGCGCCCATGCCGACCTGCACGCCCATGTCCTTGAGTGCCTGCGGATGAAAGAGATCCATGCCCCAGCGTTCGCCCTGCAGGGGCAACGCGTCGTCGGTGTAATCGGTGGCGCGGAAGTTGTACAGCGCGAGCAGCGCGTTGACGCAGGTCTGTTCGCGCTGGCGCACCTGATCGCGTAGCTGGCTGGACGCGGCGGCCAGCGCGGCTTCATCGCTTGGACTCGACAGGTGCAGCGCAGCCACGTCGATGAGCAGGTCCGCGACCAGCTCGTAGGCGGCGGCGTGGCGTTCGCGGCGCTGGGCGGCAAGGCTGTCCGACAGCCGGGCCAGCGCGCCGGCGTGGCGATCCAACAGCACGCCGAGCTTGGCGTACAACTGCTGTTCGCCATCGAGCGGCGGCGCGACGGTGTCAAATTCCACCACGGCGTGCAGGCCCAGCCGTGCCATGGCATCGCGCCATTCATCGGCGCGGTGCGCGGGTGCGTTGACGAAGTTGAGGACCGGCAGCAGGGGCCGGCCGCACGCGGCCAGGATGGCGAGTTCATCGCGATGCTTGCCCAGCACCGGATCGCGGGCGTCGATGACGTACAACGCGGCATCGCAATCGAGCATCTTGGTCAGGACGCGCGCCTCCTGTTCGTAGCGGCCGTGCGCTTCGGGCGTGTCCAGGAAACGGCGGATGCGCGCCGGGCCGTCCAGCCTTTCGCCGGGGCGGTCCAGCCGTTCCAGGTACTCCAGCAAGGCGATGCTGTCTTCCATGCCGGGCGTGTCGAACCATTCCAGCACGGGCCGCCCGTCCAGGCGCAGGCGCGCGCCTTCGACGTGACGCGTGGTGCCGGGGCGGTCGGCCACTTCACCAAACGTCGTGTCGCGGGTCAGCGTGCGCAAGAGCGACGTCTTGCCGGTGTTGGTGTGGCCGACGAGCGCGATCTTGATGAGCGGATCAGCCATGACCGGACTCCAGCCAGGTGAGCGGTGCAATGGGCGCCTGCAGGATTGCGTCGGCGGGCAGGCCCAGCGCCAGCAGGCGGTCGCGCCAGAGGCCGGCGCGGGTTTCGGCAGACGTGTCGTCGCCGGCGCGCGGCGTGATCAGCCAGACGCGCGTCTGTCCCGCGTGGGCCGACAGGTCCGCCACCAGCGACAGCGTGCCCCGGTCGGGCGTCTGGCGCGCGTCGCAGGCAATCAAAAGACGCGAGGCCGCCGATTGGGCCAGCGCATCGAGCACGCGGTTGCGTTCTTCGCGGGTATCCAGGTTGCCGGCCTGGCGGATGGTGCTGGGCACATCCGCGGGCGGCCATGTCAGGTCCGCGGGCAGCTCCAGCGCCAGCAGCACGGGCTGCCCGCCCAGGCCGTCCAGCGCCGGGGCACGCACCCGCGGTTCGTGCAGCGGATCGACGGGGCGGTCGATGCCGGTGGACAGCGCGGGCGGTTCAAGCCGGTCGCGCAGGGGGGAGAAACCTGCCAGCGCGGGATCGATGCGCACGCGGCGCAGCGCGCGCAGCGTGGCGGCGACGCACAGCGCGCCTGCGATCAGGCGCGGCACGATGCCGTAGACCACGAGCACACCGATCAGCCAGAGCGACCATTGCGCCTGCGCGCCAGCCGGCAGGACCTGCGTGCCGTCGCTGGCGCGGATCGTTTCGGCGTCGGGCATGGGAAAGCCCAGATGCGCGGGCAGCCAGCCGATGACCTGCGTCAGCCAGACGAAGGTGTCGGGCGCGAGCAACGTGGTGGCCCAGATGAAGCGGTAGCTGGCGGTGGACAGCACGGCCAGCAGCGTCGCGAGCGCGGCGCACAGCGCGGTCAGCCACAGCAGATGGCTGATGCTGCCGAACAGGCCGCGCAAGGCGCCGGCGCGTGACAGCAGATTCAGGAAGGCCTGGGGCACCAACGCGCCATCGGGTCCGCGCGCCAGCTGGCGCGTTGCCCATAACCAAACCCGTCCAAAGCCGGTTACGGCCCCTGGCCGCAGCAGAAAGCTAGCCAGCCACAGCAGGAAGGTCAGCGCATGCAGCCCCAGCAGGGCACCCACGGCCCACAGCACGTTGACGGGCCGCGTGCCATCGCCCAGCGCGCCCATGGCAGCCGCGGCGCCGGAAACCAGCGCCAGCACAAACAGGGCGGCCAGCATGGCCGTGGCGCTGCGGCGCCAGGCGTCGACGAGGGGATTGAGGTTTTCGCGTTGCGCCAGCAGCGCGGCGCGGGCCAGGATGCGCGACGGCAGGTCGGCATCAAGTTGGCGCACCTGGCGCACCGCCTGCGCGTCTTCGAGCGGCCCCCAGTGCGTTTCGCGCAACCGGATGAGTTCGGCCAGCCAGTGCGCGCGCAAGGGGCGCTGACCGGCGCTGTCGATGAGGGGGGAAGTATCGCGAGAGGTCGGAAGCGGCATCGCGTCGGAGCAGGCGGGAGGTGGCCGGGTGAGCCGCTAGGGCGATGCGCCATTGTAGACCGCGCGCTGCGGCCGGCATGATGCCGGATGGGCGGTGTCAGTGCGGGGCGTGCGCACTGCGGTACTGGCCCGGCGTGACGCCGATGGCGTCCCGGAAGACGCGGGCCAGGTGGCTGGCGCTGCCAAAGCCGCAGGCCTGGGCAACGCTGGCGAGGTCGCCCTTGCCGGCCGCCAGCAGGTGTTGGGCGCGGGCCAGACGCCTGCCCCGTACCCAACCGTGGGGCGGCTCGCCGAATGAGGCGTGGAACATGCGTGCGAAGTGATACGTGGACAGCGCGGCGACGCCGGCCAGCTCGTCGAGCGTCAGCGGATCGGCCAGATGCGCGTCCACGTAGTCCATCACGCGGCGGCGCACGCCGGGCGCCAGGCCGCCGCGCGCGGGCTGCGGCGTTTTGCGCGCCACGCCCTGCATCAGCAGATGGTGCAGCACGGTCTCGGCCGCGCTGCTGGCGGCCAGCCGGTCGGCGGGTTCGTTCCAGTCCGCGCCCAGCAGGCGGCGGCAGACGTCGATCAGCGAGTCGTCCTGGATGTAGGTGCGGTCGCGCAGTTCGAGGGTGCGCGGTTCGCAGTCCAACCGCATGACGGCTTCGCGCGCCAGCCGTTGCGGAGCGATGTACAGGTGCAGGAAGCGCACGTTGTCGTTCATGCTCCAGCGGGAATGGTGCTCGGCGGGCAGCACGCAGAATTTGCCCGCACCGCCATGCAGCGAGTCCTGGCCCACGCGAAACGACCGGTCGCCGCCGTGCAGGTACAGAGACAGCGTGTGGTGGCCGGGCGTTTCGTAGCCCAGCGTTTCGCGGGCGGTGCGCGACCACTGCGAGATCGCCATGCCCTCGCCCAGCGACGTGGCGCGCTGCAGCGTCGCGGTCGAGCGCGACAGCGTGCGGAATACGGAGAAATCGGCCGGGGCCGTAGCGGTGTTGCCCATGGGAAGGAATGCTACTGCGTTCGCGCGCGCGTGACGCGCCCGATCCGGACAAAAGCGCAAGAAACGGCAATTGCGGCGTGGCTCGGGGGCGCACACTGGATGCCCGGTGCGCCAGGTGGCCGCCGGTGTCCGAATCGGCTCTCAGGGCTGCTTTACCGCGCCCCTCGCATCATGAATCTTTTCCTGTATCTGCTCACCGTCCTGATCTGGGGCACCACCTGGATCGCCATCAAGCTGCAGCTTGGCGTGGTGGCCATTCCCGTGTCGATCTTCTACCGTTTCGCGCTGGCGGGGCTGCTGCTGTTCGTGACGCTGCTGGCGATGCGCAAGCTGCAGAAGCTGGACCGGCGCGGCCACTGGCTGTGCGTGGGTCAGGGCCTGTGCCTGTTCTGCCTGAACTTCCTGTGCTTCTATTCGGCCACGCAATGGATTCCGAGCGGCCTGGTGTCAGTCGTGTTTTCGGCTGCCACGCTGTGGAACGCGCTTAACGCGCGGATCTGGTTCGGCACCCGCATCTCGCCGCGCATCATGGTGGCCGGCGCGCTGGGATTCTGCGGCCTGGTGCTGCTGTTCTGGCCGGAACTGGCGGGCCAGGAGGCCAGTCACGAGACGCTGCTGGGGCTGGGCTTTGCGCTGCTCGGCACGCTCTGCTTTTCCACGGGCAACATGCTGTCGTCCCTGCAGCAGCGCGCCGGCATCCGGCCGCTGACGGGCAATGCGTACAGCATGCTTTATGGCGCGGCGATTCTTCTGGCGGGCTGCGTGGTTGCCGGACTGCCGTTCGGCTTCGATTCCTCGCCGGCCTATGTGGGCGCGTTGCTCTATCTGGCCGTGCTGGGGTCGGTCGTGGGTTTTACCGCCTATCTGACGCTGGTCGGCCGCATGGGGCCGGCGCGGGCCGCTTACTGCACGGTGCTGTTTCCGGTCGTGGCGCTGAGCATATCGACCGTCGTCGAAGGCTACCGCTGGACGCCCTACGCGTTCGCCGGCCTGGCGCTGGTGATGCTGGGCAACCTGCTCGTGTTCACGAAATGGTCGCCGTTTTCGAAGCGGGGCGTGGCGGGCAGGATCGCGTAATGCGGGCCGGAGGCGCCGCCGCGCAGTCATACGCGGGCGGCTCGATCCAGCACCCGTTATGAGGCCAGCTTGCGCAGGGCTTCCAGCAGCCGGTCGATCTCGTTGCCGCTCGTCAGATAGCTCACCGATGCGCGTGCGACCCGGTCCAGGCCGCGGGCCTGCATGTCCAGCGGGGTGTAGGGCACGCCGTTGCTGCCGATGGTGATGCCCTGCGCGGCCAGCGCGCGTTGCACGTCGGTCGCGTCGTGTCCGGCGAGGTTGAAGGCGACCAGCCCGGATTTGTCGCGGCCCTGGTCCAGCACCGACACGCCGGGAATGACCGCCAGTTCGGCGCGCAGTGCCTGGGCGTTGGCGTCGATGGTCGCCCGGATCGTGTCCAGGCCCACATCCAGTGCTTCGCGCAGGGCATTGGCAAGGCCGCAGCGCAGCGCCAGCGAGTTCTCCGCGGATTCCAGACGCGCGGCGTCGGCGCGCAACGTTGGCTCGCCGTCAGCGCCCAGCGGCGCGGAATGCGTGTCCACGAAGGCGGGCGTGAGCCGATCCAGGAAGTCGCGCCGCACGTACAGCAGCCCCGTGCCGCGCGGTCCGCGCAAGGCCTTGCGGCCGGCGCCGCTCAGCACATCGCAGCCGA
>Ga0213828_1002390_pt1 | contig 13710 bp, 8 predicted proteins | sample MC6MC0897MG_FD_180664 | JGI IMG/M metagenome (GOLD analysis project Ga0213828, IMG submission 180664) | Enriched soil aggregate microbial communities from Iowa State University, Ames, United States - MC6-MC0897-MG | ecosystem: Environmental > Terrestrial > Soil > Unclassified | place: USA: Iowa...
CGGCTGACGCCCCCACCGCCGCCAGCGGCGCCCGGGTTTGATAGTCCGGGATAATCCGGATCTGCGCCTCATCCGGCAGGCGTACATAACGGCCTAATCCATCCGGCGCCAGCGCGCCGACATCCAGCGTTGCCAAGGACGCGCCCGCGGCATCGCGCACGTCGATGCGCAGTTGCGGCGGCGCAAGGCCATAAGTTTCTCCGTCCTGCGGGGTCAGCGTGCGGTCGCTGCGGGTCTGCGAGAACAGCGCGATGAAGTCGGCCACATCAAAGCCTGCTGCGGCGCCCGATGGCGTGGCGGTCCAGCCCTGCGGGCCGCGCGCCAGTCGAACCGATCCGTCGGGACCCGCCAGCGTCACCTGCGCAGCCATGCCGGGTTCCCAGGCGTAAAGCCGCGAGGGCTTGCCGCGATCGTCGTGCAGATGCGTGTGGCCGTCGTGATGCGCCGGCGATTCGGCGGCCTCGTGCCATTGCCACGCCGACAGCACGATGCCTGCCGCCAGCAGCGCCGGCCACAGGGCCGCGCGCGCGTTCACCGCCGCCTCCACCACAGCAGCAGTCCCGTCAGCAGCGCAAGCAGCGGCAAGGCCACCGTGCTGGTCCAGAACACCGCGCGCATCTGACGGTTGGTCAGTTCCACGCGGCGGTTTTCGTAATGCCGGGGCCGAATGGTCAACAACGCGTCCTCGCCCGCGAGCAGGGTGACGGCGTTGGTGAACAGCGCGCCGTTGCCCAGCGTGGCGAAATGCCGGTTGATGGCGAAATCGCTGTCGCCCGCAACCAGCAGCGTGGGATGCGCGGCCCCGTCCGCGTTGGCCGCCTGCGCGTTGCGCGTGGCCAGCGCCATAAGCGTGTAGCGCGAGGGCGGCTGGCCGGGCACCTGGGCATCGGCAGAGGTCTGCGCCAGCGGCGTCACCACCACGCCGGGGGGCAAGGCGTCGCCCGCCGGTTCCAGGCCGGCCGCACCCGGAAAGAAACTGAGCGGCAAGCCGCGCGTCATCTTGTGGCGCGTGTAGTCGCTGACGGCCGGACTGCCGGGATCGTTGCGGTAGTGACTACCCGCATCGGCCAGCGCGCCAGGCGCCAGCGCGATGCCGAAGTCCGACAGCAGACCGTCCAGGCCGTGCCGGGTATCGGGTTCCAGCAGCAACAGCGTCTTGCCGCCCGCGCCGGTCCAGCGGCGCAGCGCCTGGGCGTCGTCCTCGCCAAACGGCGTACGCGGACCGGCAGCCACCACGACGGCGCAGCGCGGCAACGCCTGCGCCAGAGTGCCCGCGCCCACCGCGCGCGTCGAAAACCCCAGCGTCTGCAAGGCGTTGCGCGCCATCGCCATGCCGTGCTGTTCATGCACCTCGACACGCGCCACCAGGTTCTCGTCGTGGTCGTGGTCTTCCAGGTCGTCCAGCGACGTCAGGCTGTCCAGCGGGGCTTCGCGATGGCCCTGCGTGAAGCAGACCGTCTGCTCGCCGTTCTGGCTGATGCGGATGATCGCGTTGGTGAAGTCGGTTTCGGTGCCGCCGTTGATGGTGGTGCGACGCTCGCCCGAGGCCAGCACCGCGCTGCCCGCGAACTGGATGCCGGCAGCGCGCGCCTCGGCCGGGCGCAGCGCCGGGTCGACGCCGCGCACGCGGATCAGCGGGTTCTCGCGTTCGTACTGGCGCAGCAGTTCCAGCGCGTCGACCATGCTCTTGTTGCGCAGGTCGTAGAACCACGTAACCTCGACCGGCTGACGCACCTGCCGCGCGACTTCCAGGCTTTCAGGGGCCAGGCTGTACACGCGCTGCGCGGTCAGGTCGATACGGCCCAGATGGCGCGACGCCCACAGGTTCAGCGCCAGCAGCAGCGCGGCCACGGCCAGCACCGGCAGCCACAGCGACAGCCGCCGACCGGCGCGGCGCACGGCGGGGCTCATCGCAGCCTCCAGCGCTTCAGGTTGACGGCGGCCACCATCAACGCCAGCACGGCCACGCTGGCCAGCGTGACGGTGGCGGGTCCGGGCAGCACGCCCCGGATGAAGTCCACGTGCTGCGCCGACAGCGACAGGGCCTGGAAGAAAGGCGACAACGCCGGAAACGCATCCAGCGCCGCCGGGTAGTCGATGAACCACAACAGCACGAGGATGCCCCACGTGGCGCTGGCGGCGACGATCTGGTTCGAGCAGGCGCTGGACACGGCAATGCCGATCGCCAGGAACAGCGCGCCGTACAGGAACACGCCGATGTACCCGCCCACGATGGGACCGTAGTCCGGTTGGCCGTACCAGGCCAGCGGCAGCACCGCCGACATCGTGCCGGCCAGCATCAGCGCCAGCATGGTCAGCCCGGCCGCAAACTTGGCGGCCACCAGCGTGAAGTCCGACAGCGGCAGCGTCAGCAGCAGCTCCAGCGTGCCCTGCCGCGCCTCTTCGGCAAAGGCGCGCATGCTGACCAGCGGCATCACCAGCATCAGCAGGATGGTCATGTTGTGAAACGCCGTCACCATCTGCCCGGTGCTGACGAAGAACAGGTTGAAGCTGAACAGATAGCCCGACAAAGCCCAGAACACCGCCACGACGGCCAGCGCCACGGGCGAGCCGAAGTCGGTGCGCAGTTCCTTGCGGTATAACGCCGCAAAACCCTTCATGCGCGTCTCCGTAACGGGGGATCGTTAGGCGCCAGCGCCGCCAGCAGGCGGGCCTCGACCGCTTCCTGCGCGGGCAGCACGGCGCGCAGTTCCGCGTGCGCCAGCGCGGTGCGCATGACGGCGTCGCAGGCGGCGGCGTTGGTCGCGTTGTTGGCGGCGTTGTTGGCGGCGTTTGTAGTCGCACTGGCGATCTTGTGGCCGGTCACGTTTGCACCCGGGGCGTCCCACGTGACGCGCCACTTGCTGGTGCCGGCATCCAGCAGCGTGATGTCCACAGCCTTCACGCCCGGACACGCGGACAACGCCGCGTGCAATGCGGCATGCCCGGCGGCGGGCAACGCCAGCAGCAATTGCAGCGCCGACCGCGATTCGCCCAGCGGCTGGTCCTCGACCAACCGGCCCTGCCGCAGGATCGCGATGCGCGAGCACAGCGCCTCAACTTCCTGCATCAAGTGGCTGCTGAACACCACCGCGCGGCCTTCGGCGCAGCGGCGGATCATCGCGCGCGCTTCCACGATCTGCACGGGATCCAGGCCGTTGGTGGCTTCGTCCAGCAGCAGGACGGGCGGGTCGTTCAGCACGGCCTGCGCCAGCCCCACGCGCTGACGCTGCCCCTTGGACAGACGTCCGATCACCGAGCGCGCCACGCCCTGCAGATCGAAGCCGTCGATGGCGCGTTCGATGGCCAGGCGCCGCGCGCTGGCGCCGCCCTGCACTTTGACGCCCGCGCCGAACTCCAGATATTGCGTGACGGTCAGCGCGTCATAGAGCGGCGCGCGTTCGGGCAGATAGCCGATGTCGGCGTTGCCGCGGCCCGGCGCGGGCTCACGCCCGCGAATCGTGATGCGCCCGCTGTCGGGCGTGTAAAAGCCCGCCATCAGGCGCAGCGTGGTGGTCTTGCCGCTGCCGTTCGGACCCAGCAGGCCCAGGATCTCCCCCGGCCTGACGGACAGGCTGAGGGATTCCAGAACCTGGCGGGATCCGAACGACTTGCAGACCTGGTGCAAGGCGACGGCGGGCTCCATGGCGCGCCTTTTAGTCGAACACTTTGGTCTTGGCGTTCTGCGCGTGCTGCTCCGCGTCGTGGCTGTACCAGAGCTGGCCCTGGCGCGCGTCGCGGATCTGCTTTAGACGGTCGATGGCCTGCATGGACGCCGCCGTGTTCCAGGTGATGCCGGGAATGACGCCGGCCTCGTTTTCACCCGTGTAGATGGCATCGGCCGCCAGCAGCACGACGCCGGTCTTGGGCAGCTTGACCTGCAGCGACTGGTGGCCTTGCGTGTGGCCCTTGGTGTCCAGCAGCACGATGGTGCCGTCGCCGAACAGGTCGAAGTCGCCCTCGACCTGGATGAAGTCGTAGTCCCGCGTGGTGTCGAAGTCCTTCATGACGTAGGCCGCGCGCTGGAATTTCTCGGGCCACCAGGCGGCGCGCAGCTCGGCCTTCTGCACCACGTGCTTGGCCTTGGGGAACATCTTGATGTTGCCGGCGTGATCCAGATGGAAGTGCGAGTACACGACGTATTTCACGTCGCTAACGTCAAAGCCGGCGGCCTTGAGCTGGCGGTCGATGACCTCGTCGCGGCCCTGGATGGAATTGAACGCGCCGCACAGACCCTGGCCCCAATAATTGGCGCAATTGCCGTCGGCCGTGGCCTGGTTCATGCCGGTGTCGAACAGCACCAGGCCGCGCGGGTGCTGGATCACGTAGGCCGGCACCGGAATCTTGATCTTGGTGCCCACGTCGACCATCGCGGTCATGAAACCCTTGTCCAGCTCGATCTTGCCCACCGACAGCTGCATCAGCTTCACGTCCACCGGCGGCGCATCGGCGGCATGAGCCCATCCGCCCGCCATGACCGCCACCGCCCCAACCATTGCCTTCCAGCTCTTGCTCATTGTTGTCTCCTCGGACCAACAGGGGTAAGCCGCAGCCCGGACGGCGCGGCCGATCAGCAAGCTCCCGGTGTGTCCCGGGTTCACATCGTCGACAGGGTGTTTTTTTCCGTGCGAAGGCGCCTTGCGGCGGGCCACGATATCCATGCGCGCGGCCGGAAACGGCATCTGGCGGCCGTTTTCTCTGTTGCGCACTCTGACGCAGCCCGGTTTGGCTGCCAATTAAGGATTTGTGAAGCTGGGCTTCGCGGCGCGCGAAGTGGGGGGAACCCTAGTGATCCCGACCGTCCGGCATGGCTACGCGCCGTATCGCGCCTGCAACTCGGCGAACGACGCCAGTTCCCCTGCCAGCGCGCTCGCCATGACCGTTGGCGGACTGGCGAGCCAGACGCTGCCCGGCCCTGATCGGCCCGGAAAATTCCGGTTGATGGCGCTGATCGTCACCTGAGACGCCTCGGTGGACGACCCCGGCCCGCAGTTCGCACATGCGCCGCACGACGGCTGCAGAATGCGCGCGCCCACGGCGGCAAAGGTCTTGTCGTACCCCTGCGCCACGCAGTAGTCGCGCACGGCCGTGGTGCCGTACTGCAGATACAGCGTCACGCCGTCCGGCAGCCGCAGCCCGCGCGCCACCGCCCACGCCAGCACCTGATGGTAGTAGTCGAAATCCTCGCGCTTGCCGGCGGTACAGGAGCCGCCATACGCAATGTCGATGCGCGGCCGCGCGGTCAGGCTCGACAGCGGCACGCCATTGCCCGGATCGCCGGGCGCCGCCACCAGCGGCGACAGCGCCGCGCAGTCCACGCGCAGAACGGCGGCGTAGTCGGCGCCTGGATCGCTGCGCATCCACGGTTCCATGCCGGCATCCACGCCGCGGCGTTCGCGCAGAAAGCGCGCCGTCTCGGCATCGGGTGCGACGATGCCCGTCAGTCCGCCCAGTTCAGCGGTCATGTTGGTCAGCGTGGCCCGCTCGTCGATGGACAGGCTGGCGATGGCCTCGCCGGCGAACTCGAACACCTTGCCCACGCCGGCGCCCGCGCGGATCTCGGGCAGCGCCAGCAGATGCAGCACGATGTCCTTGGCCGTCACCCCGGGCGCCGGCGTGCCGTCCAGTTCGATGCGCAGCGACGCCGGCAGCGTCAGCCGCACCGCGCCCGTGACGAACGCGTTCGCCATGTCGGTGGTGCCCACGCCAAACGCCACGCAGCCCAGCGCGCCGCTGTGCGGGGTGTGCGAGTCGGTCCCGACCACGACCTGCCCCGGCAGCGCGTAGTGTTCGGCCATCATGGCGTGCGAAATGCCGGCCACGTTGTCGCCGGTGTCGCGCGCGGCCTCGGCCTCTGTCAGCGTGCGGTGCTGGCGCAGCCCGTAGGCGTCGGCGAAGTCCCGCTGCGCCTGGCACATGGCGCGCACATTGGGCACGATGCCCGCGCGCACGTGATTGGGGCTTTCCTCGACGTAGGAGGTGTGGTCCTCGAACACCACGATGCGTTCGGGGTCCACCAATCGCAGGGGCCGGCCAAACCGCGCATGCAGCATATGGGCGGCCATGCCGGTGTAGTACTCATGGATGAAGCGCCAGTCCGCGCGCAGGAAGACGCCGTCGCCCTGCTGCGGGTTGGCCGCGGTCGCAGCGGTCCTCAAGAGATGGCGCCGGACGATCTTCTCGAAGAGCGTGAGTGGAGGCCCGACAGAAGGCGCGGCCGAATCGGCGGTGGAATCACTGACACCCGACACGCCAACTTCCGGCGCGCCAGTCCCCGGACCGTCCTCCTCCAGACGTTCACCCGTCGGCGACACATCGCGCAACTGCGCCTGCCCGAAAGCCAGCAGCCCGCCCGCCCTGACAATCGCCGCCGCCAGCGCGTCGCGCCCCGCCACGATCTCATCGACCGTGATGCGCTCGCCCCCTTGCAGGCGCGCCACCAGCCCCATGTCGGTGCTGGTGTAGAGCCCGATGTTGTCGGCGTTCTGGCGGTAGATGCGCTCGAAGCTCTCGGCAATCACCAGCCGCACGCCGGCAGACTTCTCGGCCATCGGACTGTGCTCGCGCGACGAGCCCTTGCCGTACCGCTTGCCCGCGACGACGACGTTGATGCCGGCGTGCCGGATGGCATCGATGCCAATGGGCTGGGTGTCGCCCGCCCGAAAACCCGTGTACGGATACCGGCCCAGCTTCTCGTCGAAGTGGGTCAGGATCGGTACGGGTGTGATCTCGTCGGTGGAGATGTCGTCGCGCAGCGGCGCGGCCTGGGGCGGCGTCAGCGCCGCGCCGCCCAGTTGCGCGGTCACGCGCGACGGATCCTGCGTCAGAAACAGCAGGCGGGCCGGGGCGTCGAGTACAGATACGGCAGTCATGGCAATCCGGTCATTCGATGGTGACGCCCGCCGCCTTGACGAGCGTCTGGCTCTTGGTGATCTCGGCGGCCAGCGTCTGCGCCGCCTGTTCCGCCGTGGTGCCCTGCGACACAAAGCCCTGCGGCGACAGCGCCTTGAGCACCGCCGGCTCCTGCATGGTCTTGTGCGTGGCGGCTTGCAGCTTTTGCACGATATCGGCGGGCAGCCCGGCCGGTCCGATCAGCGAGATCCAGGCATCGTACGAATAGCCCTTCACGCCGGCTTCATCCAAGGTGGGCACGTTGGGCAGGATGGCCAGGCGCTCGGGCGTGCTGACCGCCAATGCGCGCAGCTTGCCTGCCTGCACCTGCGCCAGCACGGACGGCGTGGCCAGGAAGGCGACCTGGATCTGTCCCGACATGACGTCGGTGATCAGCGCGTTGCCGCCCTTGTACGGGATATGCATCATGTCCACGCCCGCCTTGGACTTGAGCAGCTCGCCAGCCAGGTGCAGCACGCTGCCCGTGCCGGACGAGCCGTAATTGATCTTGCCCGGCTGCGCGCGGGCGGCCCTCAGCAGGTCGTCCATCGTCTTGTACGGCGAGTTCTCCGCCACCACGACCACCAGCGGCGTCGTGCCGATGACGGAAATCGGCGTGATGTCCTTGACCGTGTCGTAGGGCAGGCTTTTGTACAGGCTGGGGTTGATGGCGTGGTTGGACGACACGATGCCCAGGGTGTAGCCGTCGGGCTTGGCCGACACCAATTGGCGTGTGCCGGGGATGCCCGCCGCGCCGGCCAGGTTTTCCACGATCATCGGCTGGGCCAGCGTCTTGCCCAGGTTATCGGCCACGACGCGCGCCACCACGTCGGCGGTCGAGCCGGGCGACGTGGGCACGATCAGGCGGATGGGATGGTCCGGGTAGCCGGCGGCGGATGCGGCCGCAGCCGCGCACATGGCGCCAAGCGCGAGCGCACAGCTCGCGAGCAATCTGGTGGGGGTCATGATGTCTCCGTATAGGACGCAGCGGGGTCTGGATGCCCCGTACCGGCGATGAACGCGCTTTGACTATACGAAGACGGCCGTCAACCGCGAAGTGTCATATCGGCAGCCCCGCCATCGCGAATGGCGACGACGGGTTCCGACGACGGGTTCCGACGACGGGTTCCGGCGGCGGGTTCCGACGACGGGAGGCGCCCGTGGCTGCGGCGGCAACCGCCTCGGTCGCTGCGTTGCTTGCGGCGCAGCAGCGCCGCCGCCGGCCGTCAGCCCTGCTGCGCCAAAAACCTGACCAGTTTGCTGGCGGTCGCCGACAACTGCGCCTGGTTCGGAAACACGATGCAAAGCTGGCGACGTGCCCACGCATCGGAAAGGGGATGCACCACCACGTCCAGCGCCTGCAGATACAGCTCCGCGACCTGCTGCGGCATCACGGCAATGCCCAGACCGGCGTGTGTCATCCTGCACAGCGCGTCCAGGCTGGCCACGCGGATCTTCACCGACAACGTCTTGCCCAGCGCCGCGGCCCGTGCCGCCAGCAGCTGCGTCAACGCGCTGTTCTCGCGCAGGCCGACGAAGGTCTCGTCGGCAATGTCCTGCAGGCTGAGCTGGCGCGCCGACGCCTTGGGGTGATTGGACGGCAGCATGACGGCAAGGCGGTCGCGGCGGTAAGGCAGCTGTTCCAGCCCATCGGCGCCCGCAATCTGGTTGCAGATCCCGAAGTCGGCCGCCCGCTCGCGCACCAGACGCAGGACGTCGGGGCTGTGCTGCTCTTCGAGGTCGATGTCCACGTCAGGAAACAGGCGCTGAAACGCCGCCACGTCCTCCGGCAGGAACTGCACGATGGCCGACAGGTTGGCCACCACCCGCACGTGCCCTTTCACGCCCTCATAGAAGCGCGACAGCTCCGCCCCCATCGCCTCGACGTCGCCGATGATCTGGCGGGCATGGCGCAGGACGGTCTGCCCGGCGGGCGTCACGGACACGCCGCGGGTGTGCCGGGCGATCAGCGGCAGGCCGATCAGCGCTTCCATGTCGGCGATGCGCCGGCTGACGGCGGAAGGCGCGATGAACTCGCGCTCGGCCGCCCGCGCGATGCTGTTCTCCTGGCAGACCGCCACAAAGAGGCGCAGCGAAGTCAGGTCGAGTTTGCGGAGGATGCTTTCCATGGCGGATCCAGCGGGCGGCGGGGACGGGCCCCCGCATTGACGGGGGATCGTACACCACGCTCCCGCAGCGCCAGCATGGCCGGGCGGCTCAGATCGCGTGGACAGGTCGTCTCGCCAGCGCGGTCAGGCCGCAGCTGCGCGCGGTCGACCCGTCCGCCAGCTCAGGCCGCCAACCGCGCTTTGCCTGCGCGATACCGCTCCCACAGCGCCGCCTGTTTGCCACGCGCCTGCTCCACGCTCTTTTCCTTCACATGCCCATACCCGCGGATCGCATCCGGCACGTTGGCCAGTTCCAGCGCCGCGTCGCGGTTGCCGTCGTCCAGCGTACGGGCGAACTCCTCGGCCAGCGCCAGATAATCCGCCGCAAGCTGACGCTCCATGCGGCGCTCGGCCGTCCTGCCAAATACGTCCAGCCACGTGCCGCGCATGCGCTTCATCGGCGCGAGCAATCGGAACGCCGTTTCCATCCACGCCCCATACGCGCGCTTCTGCGGACGGCCCCGCGCGTCGCGGCGCGCCAACGCCGGCGGCGCCAGGTAATAGCGCAGCGTGTAGTCGCGGCCCGGCTCGCCTTCGAACTGCGCGCGCAACCGGTCCTTGAACGCGGGGTCGGCATGCAGCCGCGCCACCTCGTACTCGTCCTTGTAGGTCATGAGCTTGGCCAGATTGCGGGCCACGGCGCGCGTGACCTCGTGACGCTTGTCGCCCAGCGTGGCTTCGCGGGTGCGCACCGCCGCCACGGCCGCCAGATAGCGCTGCGCGTACGCGTCGTCCTGGTAATCGCGCACGTGCGCCGCCAGCCGGTTCACCAGCGCATCCAGGGTTTCAGGCAGCGCCACCACCCGCTCGGCCGCCGCCGGGCGCAGCGCGTCGGCGCCGCGATGCGCGGCCTGACGGCCCAGTTCGAAGGCGGCCAGGTTCTTGTCCACCGACACGCCGTTGATCTCGATCGCGCGGCGCAGGCTATCCAGCGACAGCGGCAGGCCGCCCTTCTGCCACGCATAGCCCAACAGCAGCGGATTGGCGTAGATGCTGTCGCCCAGCAGCGCTTCGGCCAGCGGGCCGGCCTCCAGGAAGTCGACATGTCCGCCGGTGCTCTGCGTCAACGCGGCCTGCGCCTGCGCGCCCGGAAAACGCCAGGCCGGCTGCGACAGGAACGCGGCCGTCGGCGCGGCGCTGCTGTTGACCACCGCGCGGCCATGATCGGGCCGCAGGCGCGACAGCACCTCGGGCGACGCCGACACCAGCGCATCGCAACCGATGACCAGATCGGCCTCGCCCAGCGCGACGCGGGTGGCGTGCAGGTCTTCGGGCCGGTTGGCCAGCTGCACGTGGCTGAGCACGGCCCCGCCCTTCTGCGCCAGCCCGGCCATGTCCAGCACGGTCACGCCCTTGCCCTCGATGTGCGCGGCCGCGCCGATCAGCGCGCCGACCGTCACCACACCCGTGCCGCCCACGCCCGCGACCACCACGCGATACGCGGCGCCCGGCGCGATATCGGCGCGCTCGGGCAGCGGGGCCTCGGGCAGCGCGGGCGCGCCGCCCTGCTTGCCGGGCTTGCGCGGCACCGCGCCTTCGGCCGTCACGAAGCTGGGGCAGAAGCCCTCGACGCACGAGAAGTCCTTGTTGCACGACGACTGGTTGATGCGCCGCTTCGTGCCCAGCGGCGTATCCAGCGGTTCGACCGACAGGCAGTTCGACTGCACCGAGCAATCGCCGCAGCCTTCGCAGACCGCTTCGTTGATGAAGGCGCGCTTGGCCGGGTCGGGATAGTCCCCGCGCTTGCGGCGGCGGCGTTTCTCGGTCGCGCAGGTCTGGTCGTAGATCAGCACGGTGGCGCCGTCGATGTCGCGCAGCGCGCGCTGCACGTCGTCCAGCGCCTTGCGGTGGTGGACCTCGATGCCGGCCGGCAAGGTCAACGCGCCGGTGTATTTATCGGGCTCGTCCGTCACCACCACCGTCTTGACGATGCCTTCGGCCAGCATCTGCGCCGCGATCTGCGGCACGGTCAGCACGCCGTCCACGGGCTGCCCGCCCGTCATGGCGACGGCGTCGTTGTAGAGAATCTTGTAGGTGATGCGCGCACGCGCCGCGATGGCCGCGCGGATGGCCAGCAGGCCCGAATGAAAATACGTGCCGTCGCCCAGGTTGGCGAAGATGTGGCGCTCGGACGTGAAGTCCTTCTGGCCCAGCCACGCCACGCCCTCCCCGCCCATCTGGCTGAAGGTGTCGGTATTGCGGTCCATCCACATCGCCATGTAGTGGCAGCCGATGCCGGCGACCGCGCGCGACCCTTCCGGCACGCGGGTCGAGGTGTTGTGCGGACAGCCGGAACAGAACCAGGGCTTGCGCTCTTCGACCAGCGTGGGGCGGCTGGCCTCGCGTTCTTTCGCGTCGATCACGGCCAGGCGCGCCGCGATGCGGGCGCGCAGCGCGTCGGACAGATCGGCTTTTTCGAGGCGCGCGGCGATGGCGCGGGCGATCAGCGCGGGCGACAGCTCGTAGCGCGCCGGCAGCAGCCATCCGCCGCGCGGCGTGGACCATTCGCCGCCGCCGTTCTCGCGTTCGTCGAACTTGCCGAACACGCGCGGCCGCACGTCGTCGCGCCAGTTGTAGAGTTCTTCCTTCAGCGCGTATTCCAGGATCTGGCGCTTTTCCTCGACGACCAGAATTTCCTTGAGCCCGGTGGCGAACTCGCGCGCGTCCTGCGCGTCCAGCGGCCAGATGCAGCCCACCTTCAGCACTCGGATGCCGGCCTGCGCACAGGCCGCCTCGTCCAGCCCCAGGTCGTTCAGCGCCTGTCGTACGTCCAGATACGCCTTGCCGGCCGTCATGATGCCGAAGTGGGCATTGGGCGAATCCAGCACCACGCGGTTCAGCTTGTTGGCGCGCACATAGGCCAGCGCCGCGTACCACTTGTGGTCCAGCAGCCGCGCCTCCTGCGCCAGCGGCGAATCGGGCCAGCGGATGTTCAAACCGCCCGGCGGCATGCCGTCTTCGGGCAGCACGATCTGCACGCGCGACGGGTCCACGTCGACCGAGGCGCTGGATTCCACCACATCCGTCACGCACTTCATCGCCACCCACAGACCGGTGTGCCGGCTCATGGCCCAGCCGTGCAGGCCGTAGTCCAGGTACTCCTGCACGTTGGAGGGGTACAGCACCGGAATGCCGCTGGCGATCAGCACGTGTTCCGACTGGTGCGCCACCGACGACGACTTGGCGGCGTGGTCGTCGCCCGCCAGCATCAGCACCCCGCCGTGCGCGGACGTGCCGGCCGAATTGGCGTGCTTGAGCACGTCCACCGACCTGTCCACACCCGGCCCCTTGCCGTACCACATGCCAAAGACGCCATCGCGCTGCGCGCCGGGAAACAGATTGAGCTGCTGCGATCCCCAAACTGCGGTTGCCGCCAGGTCTTCGTTCAGGCCGGGCTGAAACACCACGTCGTTCGCCTTCAGATGGCGCTTGGCCTTCCACAGCGCCTGGTCCAGACCGCCCAGCGGCGAGCCCCGGTAACCGGACACATAGCCCGCCGTGTTCAGGCCGGCCTGCTGGTCGCGCTGCTTCTGCATCAACGGCAGGCGCACCAGCGCCTGCGTGCCGCTCAGGTAGACGCGGCCGGTGGGCTGCGCGTATTTGTCGTCCAGCGACAGGCCATGGGTATCGGCCACGCCGGGGGGTAGAGGGGCGTTCATCGGGGTTGTCTCCTGCAATCTGTGGTGCGGGCATTTACGTGTTTTCCGCAGTGTAGGAAGGCGCGCAGCCATCGTATATTCATATATTCAACTAGCTGGTATGTGAAAAACACATGGCTAATGAAGTCACGCTTCGCCAACTCCGGTACTTCGCCGCCGCCGCCCGCACCGGGCGGTTTTCCATGGCGGCGGCCGACGAACATGTGTCCCAATCGGCGGTGACCAACGCCGTACTGGCGCTGGAGGCGCAACTGGGCGTGCGCCTGTTCGACCGCCATGCGCACGGGGTGACGCTGACGCCCGAGGGCCACAACTTCCATCAGCGCGCGCGCGACGTGCTCGATTCGCTGGATGACGCACTGCGCGAGCCGGGGTTTCAGCGCTATGCGCTGCGCGGCTCGGTGCGCATCGCGGCGTCGTATACGGTGCTGGGGTACTTTCTGCCCGATTTACTGGCGCGCTTTCGGCGGCGCTATCCCGACGTGGTGCTGGACCTGGTCGACCTGGACCGCCCCGAGATCGAACAGGCCGTGGCCAGCGGCGACGTGGAGCTGGGCGTGGCGCTGCTGTCCAACGTCGACAAACGCGAGCGCTTCGGCCATCACGTGCTGGTGCGATCGCGGCGCCAGTTGTGGACGGCGGCGGGCCATCCGCTGACGCAGGCGGCCGCGCCCGCGCTGGCCGACATTGCGCGCTATCCGTACATCCTGCTGGAAATGGACGAAGGTGAACGTTCCACGCTGGGCTATTGGCGCAGCCACGGCCTGCAGCCGGACATTGCTTTCAGGACGCGGTCGATGGAGGCGCTGCGGGGGCTGGTCGCGCACGGCTTTGGCATTACGATGCTGTCGGACATGGTCTACCGTCCCTGGTCGCTTGAGGGCCGCAAGATCGAGGCGGTGCCCATCACCGACGCCGTGCCGCCGATGGAAGCCGGTCTGTTGTGGCATCCGCGCGCGGCCATGGCCAAGCCGGCCGAGGCCTTCCGGCAA
>Ga0213828_1002391_pt1 | contig 13708 bp, 9 predicted proteins | sample MC6MC0897MG_FD_180664 | JGI IMG/M metagenome (GOLD analysis project Ga0213828, IMG submission 180664) | Enriched soil aggregate microbial communities from Iowa State University, Ames, United States - MC6-MC0897-MG | ecosystem: Environmental > Terrestrial > Soil > Unclassified | place: USA: Iowa...
CGTGGAAGTGCAGGGCACGGGCGAGGGCGCGACGTTCACGCGGGCTGAGCTGGACACGATGCTGGTGCTGGCGGAAAACGGGATTGCCAACCTGGTGAAGGCCCAGCGCGCCGCGCTGGCGTGAGCTGTGTGGCGCCGGGTCCGTCGTGCGAACCCGGTGTCAGACTTCTGCCGCAGACACTTGCAGCGTAGCCACAACGCAAACAAAGCCGCAGATGCGGCTTTGTTTGTGCCTGAGTTTGAGGCATTCGCGAATTACTTCGGCAACAGCGCCTCCACCTTGCCCACTTTTTCAAGCCCCCAAATCGTCGCGATCAAGCCACGCAGTTCCTGTTCCGTCGCCGCATCGGCGTACCGGCCCAGGCTGAGCGTCTTGTCCTCGATTTCCGGACGGCTGAGCGTGTTGCCGGGGTCGCCCTTGGGTTCGTCGACGCGGCCATGCAGCACGCGGCCGTCGCGGGTGTACACCGTGACCTTGCCGATCCAACGTTGCGGGTAGGCGCCGTCGACTTCGGGGTCGAGCGCCATTTCCACTTTCCCGCGGAAGGCGGCGACGCCCGGGTCGTCGAGGCCCGCGTCAAATTCCGCCAGACCGGCGCGGCCCTGTCGCGCGATCAGCGCCAGCACCGTGCCCATTGAAAACTTGGACTGGTGCACGGTCTGCGGATTCACCACCGGGCCAAGGACGTCGATGGCGCCCTGGTGGACATGCGCCACGACGCGTTCGACGTCGTCCTCGGTCAGGTGGTTGTCGCGCAGCGCCTGCTGCAGCGCGTCGGCGGCCGGATGCGTGTGGCGGCACGAGGCATGGAACTTGAACGAGGTTTCGGCCAGCGCCCAGCGCTGTCCCAGGCGGTCGCACAGGCGGCTGGGGTCGGCGTCGGTGGACATGCCGGCCGCCATGCCCTGCGGGCCTTCCAGGATGTGGCGCGCGCCGGTGAATCCTTCGCGCGCCAGGTAGGCCGCGGTGATGCCGTCCGCAGCCGCCTTGGCAGTGTGCAATTGCTTGGAATCGGCGGCGTCGCGCAGGAATTCCCACAGCCCCGCGGCCTGCGTGCCGGCCGAGCCCAGCGCGTGCAGCATCTGTTCAGGGGACAGGCCCAGCAGCCGGCCCGTGGTGACCGCGGCGGCCAGCGTGCCAGCCGTGCCGGTTGTGTGGAAGATCTTGTAGTGCGAGCGGCCCAGGAACTCGCCGACGCGAATGCCGACCTCGTAGCCGGCCACGGCGGCGGTGAGCAGATCGCGGCCCGAGGAGCCCAGCGCCTGCGCTACGGCCAGGGCAGGCGGAAACACCACGGCCGCCGGGTGAAAGACCGAGCCGTTGTGCACGTCGTCCTGTTCCACCACGTGCGCGGCCGCCGCGTTGACCATGGCGGCAAAGAGCGGCGTGGTGCGGCGGCGGGTGATCAGGACTTCACTGGGTCCATCCGCCGGCCCCATCGCGGCGGCATAGCGGTCGATCGCCTGGACCGCGCGGGCCGACGCGCCGGCCAGGATGGAGGCCAGGCAATCGAGCAGCAGGTCTTCGGCGCGGCGCAGCACCGGGGCGGGAATGTCTTCGTAGCGCAGGTTGGCGGCAAAGGCCGCGAGTTCGGCGCTCAGGTGCGGGGTGTCTTTGTCTGCGGTCATGTCGGAAGATGGCGTGTCAGAAGGAGCGGGGCAGGCCCAGGATGTGTTCGGCGACGTACGACAGGATCAGGTTGGTCGAGATGGGCGCCACCTGGTAAAGGCGCGTCTCGCGGAACTTGCGTTCGACGTCGTATTCATTGGCAAAGCCGAAGCCGCCATGGAACTGCAGGCAGGCGTTGGCGGCTTCCCAGGATGCGTCCGCCGCCAGCAGCTTGGCCATGTTGGCCTGGGCGCCGCAGGGCTCGTGGGCATCGAACAGCCGGCAGGCCTCGTAGCGCATCAGGCTGGCCGCTTCGACGTTGATGTGCGCGCGCGCGATGGGGAACTGCACGCCCTGGTTCTGGCCGATGGGGCGGCCGAACACCACGCGTTCCTTCGCGTAGGCGGTGACCTTGTCGACAAACCAGTAGCCGTCGCCGATGCACTCGGCGGCAATCAGCGTGCGCTCGGCGTTCAGGCCATCCAGGATGTACTTGAAACCCTTGCCTTCTTCGCCGATCAGGTTTTCTTCGGGGATTTCCAGGTTGTCGAAGAAGAGCTCGTTGGTCTCGTGGTTGACCATGTTGGGGATCGGGCGGATCGACATGCCGTGCTTGACCGCGTGGTGCAGGTCGACCAGGAAGATCGACATGCCTTCGGACTTGCGCGTGACCTGATCCAGCGGCGTGGTGCGCGCCAGAAGAATCATCAGGTCCGAATGCTGCACACGAGAGATCCAGACCTTCTGCCCATTGATGACATAGCGGTCGCCGCGCTTGACGGCGGTGGTCTTGATCTTGGTGGTGTCGGTGCCGGTGGTGGGTTCGGTGACGCCCATCGACTGCAGGCGCAGTTCGCCGGCGGCGATGCGGGGCAGGTATTCTCGCTTCTGGGCTTCGGAGCCGTGGCGCAGCAGCGTGCCCATGTTGTACATCTGGCCGTGGCAGGCGCCGGAGTTGCCGCCGCTGCGGTTGATTTCTTCCATGATGACCGAGGCTTCGGTCAGCCCCAGGCCCGAGCCGCCGTATTCCTGCGGGATCAGCGCCGCCAGCCAGCCGGCTTCGGTGAGGGCGCGGACGAAGTCCTCCGGATAGCCGCGCTCTTCGTCGACCTTGCGGAAATATTCGGAGGGGAATTGCGCGCAGAGGTCGCGCACGGCTTCGCGGATGTCCTGGTAGGCGTGGGAGGCTTGGTGCATGTGGCTGACTGTTCTATGTGAAGGAATGGTTCGGTACAGGATCGAATGTGCCGCAAGGGCGGCCAGGTGCCAATTCACGAATCATTAATACGGGGTTCCTGAACGCAAAAGCGCACCTTCATGACCGCTGTGCGTCATGTTTCCGCCAAGGTTGTGTCAAGAAATTGCCAAACTGCATCTCCATAATCCGTGGCACTGCCGCGAAGGCGGCCAAGGCTATACACGGATGGATATGCGGAAAAATCTGAGAGTCACGACGGCGCTATCGGCCATTCTTGCGTTGTTCGTCGTGCTGTTCGCTGTCGCTGCGGCGGCGGGTATCACGGTCTTGCGCGACAACCGCGCCGATATCGAGGCCCTGGGCCGGGGCAGCATCGAAAGGGCGAGTGATCTCGCGGATATGACCAGCCGGCTGTTTCAGGCGCGCGCGGCGCTGACCGACGCCAAGACGGCGATGGAAGGCGGGCTGGAAGACGCGCGCAACGCGTCGCTGGCCCAGGCCGATGGGCTGCTCAAGCAGGCCGCCGCCAGTCTGGCGCGCCTGCGCGCCAATCCCGACGACAGTGCCCAGGGCGCGCCGCTGTTCGGCCAGGTGCTGACGGCCTATGCCGCCTTTGCGGACCAGACGCTTGCGCCGATGAGCAAGGCGATCCAGGGCTGGAACGGCATCGAGGTCAACCGGCTGACGGACAAGGCGCTGCCCGCCAGTGGCGCGGGCTATGTGAAACAGGTCGAGGCCTACCAAGCCTACGCCCGCGAACACGGGCAGGAGGCGGTGGCCGGCGCAAGCCGCACCCTGAAGCGTGTGATCGTGGTGGCGGCCGCCGTGCTGGGTTTCGTCCTGGTGCTGGCGATCCTGATCCGGCTGGGATTCCGCCGCAGCATCGTGCGGCCGCTGAACGAGGCGGGGGCGCACTTTGACCGCATCGCGGACGGCGATCTGACCGGCGCGATCACGCAGCGCGGCGACAACGAGATCGGCGTGCTGTATTCGGCCATGCGCCGGATGCAAACAGGGCTGTCGACCGCGGTCGCGTCGGTGCGCCTGGGCGTCGAAGAGATCCATACCGGCGCCGGCGAAATCGCGGCCGGCGGCGCGGATATGTCGGACCGCGCGGCCCGGCAGGCGGGCTCGCTGCAGGAAGCGTCGGCCAACATGACGCAGCTGGCGCACACCGTGCAAATGACCGCCGGCAACGCGGACCTGGCCAGCCGGCAAGCGGTCAGCGCCACGCAGTTGGCGCAGCGCGGCGGCCAGGCCGTCGACGAAGTGGTGCACAGCATGCAGGGCATCGCCGACAGCGCGCGGCGCATCGGCGAGATCGTGGGTGTGGTGGACAGCATTGCGTTCCAGACCAACATCCTGGCGCTCAACGCGGCCGTGGAAGCGGCGCGCGCGGGCGAGCAGGGCAAGGGCTTTGCCGTCGTGGCGGGGGAGGTGCGGTCGCTCGCGCAGCGCAGCGCCCAGGCGGCGCGCGAGATAAAGGGCCTGATCGAAGACTCGGCCGCGCGCGTGGATGCGGGCGTGCGTCACGTGAACCTGGCGGGCGACACCATGCGCGATATGGTGGCATCCGTGGACCGTGTGACGCAGATCGTGAACGAGATTTCCAGCGCCACCGCCGAACAGGCGTCCGGCATTGCCTCGGTGAACGATGCGGTGGCCGATATCGAGCGGTCCACGCAGGAAACGGCCGCCATGGTCGAACAGACGGCGGCCGCTGCGGCGGCGCTGGAAGCCCAGGCGCAGGGACTGCGCCGGGCCGTGGCCAAATTCCAGATTGCGCAGGGCGCGCAGGCGGCGGCGCGCGAAGCCTCAGCCGGTGAGCTGCGGCAGGATGGCGCCCGTGTAGCGCTCGGCCACGAGCGACAGGTTCCCGTGCTTGACCTTGTGCTTGACATGGGCAGCCGCCGAGGCGATGTCCTCAGGGCGGATGCGCTCGCATAACGAGGGCGTGACGGTCAGGGCGCCCACGCCCAGCGTCACGAACGGAAAGAAGCGCGGCACGCCGTAACGGTCCTCGGCCTCGATGCCACCGTTGCGGCGGCCCTGTTCGTCATACAGGGCCATGGCCCCTTCGTTGAACTCGGCAATGATGCGCTCGATGCGCGCCATCCAGTCCGGACTGCGCAGCAGCACCACAAAGTCGTCACCGCCCACATGCCCCACGAAATCGCGCTGCGGGTCGCAATGGCGTTTGATGACGTCGGCGGTCAGCATGATCATGTCGTCGCCGCGCCAGTAGCCGTAGACGTCGTTGAAGGGCTTGAAGTTGTTCAGGTCCCCGTAGCAGATCGTGAAGTCCGCGGCGTCTTCCAGCAGCGTGGCAATGTGCCGGCTGATGGGGATATTGCCGGGCAGGGACGTCAGCGGATTGGCGTAGCGCGCCGCCTCGATACGCATCTCGGTCACCGAGCGCACCAGGGTTTCGCCCGTGGCCAGCCCGTCATAGCGGCCGTCGCGCGTGATGATCAGCCCGTCCATCAGGTAGCGCTGGTCTTCGGAAATCAGCACGTGGCTCAGCTGGTCGATCGACACGTTCACGTCCACCAGCACCGGCTCGGCGTTCATGAAGGTGGAGCAGGCGTCGCGGCCGAAGAGCTCGCGCGTGTAGCGCTGCGCGTAGTGTTCGGAGAAGTCCCGCCGGTTGATGATGCCGACCGGCCGGTTGTCGGCGTCGACCACCGCCACCGCGTGCAGGTTCTTGTGCTCGATGAAGAGGCGATGCACGTCGTCGTTGGTGTGCTTGGTCAGGAGCGCGGCGGGAGCCTCGACCCGCAGACTGACGGCCGTGCCGCCGGCGGCGCGCTGCGACACCGGCGCCGACGTGCGCGAGCGCAGCGAGTCGCGCAGGGGCGGGGTCAGTTCGGTCAGCAGGGTTTCGTCGGGCATCCCCAGGAACCAGCCCTGCGCGTAGCGGATATCCAGCTCGCGCACGACGGCAAGGTCCTCGGCGGTTTCGATGCCTTCGGCGATGACCGACGTGCCCAGGTGCTGCGCCACCTTCAGGATGGCGCGCACCATGTTCTGCTTGCGCTCGTCGTGGCCGATGCCGTCAAAGAAATAGCGGTCGATCTTGACCAGCTCGGGCTGGGTTTCGGCCCAGAGCTGCAGGTTGGAATTACCGACGCCGTAGTCGTCGAGCGCGATGCGCATGCCGGCCTCGCGCAGGCAGGCAAAGGCGTTGTGCAGTTCGCCCATGCGGTCCGACAGCGGATCCTGCTCGGTCAGTTCGACGACGATGCTGGCCGGTTCCAGCGCGCAGTCCTTGAGCAGCCGCCCGGGCATGTCGTGGCCCCAGAGGGTCCAGTAATGGAGCAGGGCGGAGCCGGACAGGTTCAGGAACAGCTTGCCCGCAGCGTCGTTCTGTTCGAACCCGCGTGCGCCCGCGCGGAAGCTGGCCAGTTCGAGCTGCGGGTGCAGCCCCTGGCGTCGCGCTTCGGCGAACAGGGCGTCGGGAAAGTGCAGGGGGGTGTCGGCGGGACCGCGGATGAGGCTTTCGTGGCCGTAGATGCGGCTGTGCGACAGGTCGACCACAGGCTGGAAGCGCGGCCGCAATAATCTTTGGCGCAGGATGCCAGCCAGGCTGGCGTGCGCGGGCGCGCCGCCGGGAGGATTGAGCGGAGCGCGGGCCGCGGCGGGCCGTGGCAAAGCGTGAATGGAGTTCATCGCTGGGGCATTGGGATACGATCAGTGACAAGATCAGTCATATTGACAACAAAATATGTCTGCGTTGTTGCGCCATGTCGTGACGTGCAATCTTCAGTCGCTGTTACATCCGTGTCAACAACGAATTCTCACGTACGTGGTACCCACGCCAATATCGTGGAATGCCCGCCCGCCGCCGGCCTCGCCCTATACAATCCGGCCTATGACTTCCCCCAAGATTCCCGACTCCCTGCGCCGTGTTGTCCTGGCGTCCAATAACGCCGGCAAGCTGCGCGAGTTTTCCGCCTTGTTCGCGCCGCTGGGCATCGAGCTGGTGCCGCAGGGCGACCTCGGCGTGCCGGAAGCCGAAGAGCCGCACGTCACGTTCGTGGAAAACGCGCTGGCCAAGGCGCGCCATGCCAGCCGCCTGACCGGGCTCCCCGCGTTGGCGGACGACTCGGGCCTGTGCGTCGCCGCGCTGGACGGCGCGCCCGGCGTGTATTCAGCGCGCTATGCCAAGATGAACGGCGGCGAAAAGTCGGATGCAGCCAACAACGCACTGCTCGTGCGCAACCTGGCATCCGTCGCCGACCGCAGCGCCTGGTATGTGGCGGTCCTGGCGCTGGTGCGTTCCGAGAACGACCCGCGTCCGCTGATCGGCGAAGGCCTGTGGCACGGCGAGATCATCGACGTGCCCGAAGGCGCCAACGGCTTTGGCTACGATCCGCACTTCTACCTGCCCGACATGGCGCTGACCGCCGCGTCGCTGGATCCCGATGAAAAGAACCGGGTCAGCCATCGCGCCCGGGCGCTGCGCGAGCTGCTCAGCAAGCTGAGCCACGCTTGACCACGGCGCCGCCAAGGCGCCAGGAATTTTTTTGCATGTCCATCACCATTCCCATCCGCAACGATATGGGCGCGACCAAGTCGCGCCTCGTTGTTCCCGCAGGCGCCACGCTGACCAGCCTGCCGCCGCTGTCGGTCTACGTCCACGTGCCGTGGTGCGTGCGCAAGTGCCCGTACTGCGATTTCAACTCGCACGCCGCGCCGGGCGAGATTCCCGAACGCGCCTATCTGGATGCGCTGCGCAGCGACCTCGAACAGTCGCTGCCGTCCATCTGGGGCAGGCAGGTCATTTCCGTCTTCATCGGCGGCGGCACGCCCAGCCTGTTGTCGGCGGCCGGCCTGGACGAGCTGCTGGCAATGCTGCGGGCGTACCTGAACCTCTGGCCTGATGCCGAAATCACGATGGAAGCCAACCCCGGCACGGCCGAGGCGGGGCGCTTTCGTGACTATGCGGCCAGCGGCGTCACGCGGTTCTCGCTGGGCATCCAGAGCTTTGACGATGTGCAGTTGAAGAAGCTGGGCCGCATTCACGATGCCAACCAGGCGCGCGCGGCCATCGAGATGGCGCAGCAGGCCGCGGCCCGCGTCAATCTGGACATGATGTTCGCCTTGCCCGGCCAGACGCCGGAGGCCTGTACGGCCGATCTGCGGCAGGCGATTTCGTTCGGCACCGAGCACCTGTCGCTGTATCACCTGACGATGGAGCCGAACACGGTCTTCGCGAAGTTTCCACCTGAAGACTTGCCGGACGACGACACGAGCGCCGCCATGCAGGACGCGGTGGAAGCCGAGCTGGCGGCGGCGGGACTTGCGCGCTACGAGGTATCGGCCTACGCCAAACCGGGCGCCCGCTGCCGCCACAACATGAATTACTGGGAGTTCGGAGACTACCTGGGCATCGGCCCCGGCGCGCACGGCAAGCTCTCGTTTCATGACCGCATCATGCGCGAAGCGCGGCTGCGCAGTCCGGATTCGTGGATGCAGGCCGCCATGGCGCGCGACGGCAGCCATCTGGCCGAGAGCCGGCAGGTCGGACCGGACGAGCTGCCGTTCGAGTTCATGCTCAACGCCCTGCGCCTGAAGGACGGCGTGGCCGCCACGGCGTTCAACGAACGCACCGGTTTGTCGCTTGCCGTCATTGCGCACCAATTGGAGGCAGCCTCGAAACGGGGCCTGCTCGACGCCGATCCCACGCGCCTGCGCGCGACGCCCCTGGGCTGGCGCTTCCTCAATGACCTTCAGGAAATGTTCCTGTAAGGTGCAAGCACCAAGATGGGGCGATCATGCCCCATCTTTTGCACCATGATGGTGCTACATTGCCCCAAGACTGACGTGCCTCCCCCCGGGAATACCGGGGCTAAACCTGGCACGCTTATTGCTTCCCTCTTTTATGCCAGTCGACGGGCAAAGCCCTCGACCCTTTTATCTAATGGAGATGACATGGCAAGCCCGAAAGACGTCCTGAAACAGATCGCCGATAACGAAGTGAAATTCGTGGATTTCCGCTTTACCGATACGGTTGGCCGTGAGCACCACGTTTCCGTGCCCACCACCGCTATCGATGAAGACAAGCTGGAAAGCGGGCAGGCTTTCGACGGTTCGTCGATCCCGGGCTGGAAGGGCATCGAAGCCTCCGACATGCTCCTCATCCCCGACTGCGCCACCGCCAACCTGGATCCGTTCCGCGAAGAGCCGACCCTGATCCTGTCGTGCGACGTGGTCGAACCGTCGGACCTGAAGGGCTATGACCGCGACCCGCGCTCGCTGGCCAAGCGCGCTGAAGCCTACCTGAAGTCCTCCGGCCTGGGCGACACCGCCTACTTCGGTCCGGAACCCGAATTCTTCGTGTTCGACGGCGTGACCTGGAACACCGACATGTCGGGCACGTTCGTCAAGATCAAGTCCGAAGAAGCCCCGTGGTCGACCGGCCTGGAATTCGAAGGCGGCAACACCGGCCACCGTCCGGGCGTGAAGGGCGGCTACTTCCCCGTTCCGCCGGTCGATTCGTTCCAGGACATGCGTTCGGAAATGTGCCTGCTGATGGAACAGATGGGCGTGCCGGTTGAAGTGCACCACCACGAAGTGGCTGCTCCCGGCCAGCTCGAAATCGGCACCAAGTTCAGCACGCTGGTGCAGCGCGCCGACTGGACCCAGATCGTCAAGTACGTCGTGCACAACGTGGCCCATGCCTACGGCAAGACCGCCACGTTCATGCCCAAGCCCATCGTTGGCGACAACGGCTCCGGCATGCACGTCCACCAGTCCATCTGGAAGGACGGCCAGAACCTGTTCGCGGGCAACGGCTACGCCGGCCTGTCCGAATTCGCCCTGTACTACATCGGCGGCATCATCAAGCACGCCAAGGCCCTGAACGCCATTACCAACCCGGGCACGAACTCGTACAAGCGTCTGGTCCCGCACTTCGAAGCGCCCGTGAAGCTGGCCTACTCGGCCCGCAACCGTTCGGCTTCGATCCGCATTCCGTACGTCGGCAACCCGAAGGGCCGCCGCGTCGAAGCGCGCTTCCCGGACCCCCTGGCCAACCCGTACCTGGCTTTCTCGGCGCTGATGATGGCCGGCCTGGACGGCGTCCAGAACAAGATCCACCCGGGCGATCCGGCCGACAAGAACCTGTACGACCTGCCGCCGGAAGAAGACGCGAAGATCCCGACCGTCTGCGCCTCGCTGGAAGAAGCGCTGGAATCGCTGGACAAGGATCGCGAGTTCCTGACCCGTGGCGGCGTGTTCAGCAACGACATGATCAACGCCTACATCGACCTGAAGATGGCCGATGTGACGCGTCTGCGCATGACGACGCACCCGGTCGAATTCGACATGTACTACAGCCTCTGATGGTTTGAGGCCGTGGCTGGGGGGAGCGCGATGAGGTAGGCAGGAGCTCGGCTTACACCACGCGCACCACCAGGTAGCCGCCCGACGAATTGCCCGCCCGGCCCCGTGCCGGCGGGCAGGGCGCCGGGTTGGCGCGCCCGTCGCGGACGCGTTCCGCTTTCCCCTGTCCATTCGGGTACGTTGAAAATGAATGTTGAAGCTCTCGATCTGCTAGCCACGTCAGTCTTCCTGGTCAACGAGCGCGGCCACATCGAATACGCCAACGCCGCCGCCGAGGACCTGTTCGGCCGCTCGCGCAAGCAACTGGGCGGGCATTCCGCCGCCACCCTGTTCGACAACCCCGAGAATATCCAGTCATCCATCGACCGCGCCGCGGGCGGCAGGTACGCCGACGTGAGGCAACTGGCCTCGTTGCGCCGCGCCGCCGAATCCGTGGAAGTCGCCGTGACCACCGTGGGACTGACCGGCCAGCGTTGGCCGGTGCTGATCGAGACCCGCGAAATCGAGCAGCGCGTGCTGGCCGACCGCAACCACCGGCTGGTGGACGAGATCGAAGCCCACCGCGAACTGCTGCGCAACCTGGCGCATGAAGTCAAGAATCCCCTGGGCGGGCTGCGCGGCGCCGCGCAACTGCTGGAAGCCGAGCTGCCCAGCGCAGCCCTGGCCGAATACACCCAGGTCATCATTTCCGAAGCCGACCGCCTGCAGGCGCTGGTGGACCGCCTGAGCGGCCCGCAACGTGTGCCGCTCAATGCGCGGCCGGTGAACATCCATGAAATCTGCGAGCGCGTCTGCGCGCTGATCCAGGCCGAGTTCCGCAACGACGTCACGATCCAGCGCGACTACGACGCCTCGGTGCCGGACCTGAAGGGCGACGCCGCCCGCCTGATGCAGGCCGTGCTCAACGTGGCGCGCAACGCCGCGCAGGAACTGGTAGCGCGCCCGCAAGGCCCGCAGACCGAACCCGGCGTGGTGACCCTGCGCACCCGCGTAGCGCGGCAGGTCATGCTGGCGCACCGGCAGCACCGCCTGGCGCTCGTGCTGTCCATCATCGACAACGGTCCGGGCGTGCCGGACCACATCCGTGACCGCATCTTCCACCCGCTGGTCACGGCCAGGGCTGGCGGTACCGGCCTGGGCTTGAGCCTGGCGCAGGACTTCGTGCAACAGCACGGCGGCATCATCGAATTTGAATCCCGACCGGAGCGCACCGAGTTTCGCCTGGTCCTCCCGATGGAGCCCGCAAACTGATGAAACCCGTATGGATCGTCGACGACGACCAGGCCATCCGCTGGGTCCTCGAAAAGGCCCTGGCCCGCGCTGGCGTCACCACCCGCAGTTTTTCCCAATCGGCCGACGTGCTCGAGGCGCTTTCGCGTGAAACGCCCGTGGCGCTGGTGTCGGATATCCGCATGCCCGGCGGCAACGGCCTTGAGCTGTTGCGCCAACTGAAAGAGCGGCATCCCGGTCTGCCGGTCATCGTGATGACCGCGTTTGCGGATCTGGACAGCACCGTTTCCGCCTTTCAGGGCGGTGCGTTCGATTACCTGGCCAAGCCGTTCGACGTGAACGAGGCCGTCGCGCTGATCCAGCGCGCCATGCAGGAATCGGCGCAACCCGAAAGCCCGGACGGGCAGGGCGAAGCGGCGCAGAACAACGAGCGCTGGATGATGACGCAATCGTCGTCCACCGCCATGCAGGAAGTCTTTCGCGCGATCGGCCGGCTGGCGCAGTCCAAGGTCACCGTCCTGATCACCGGCGAATCCGGCACGGGCAAGGAACTGGTGGCCCGCGCGCTGCACGGCCACGGCGTGCGCGCCAGCGGCCCGTTCGTGGCGCTGAACGCCGCGGCCATCCCGCGCGACCTGCTGGAGGCCGAACTGTTCGGGCACGAGCGCGGCGCGTTCACCGGCGCCAATAACCTGCGCCGCGGCCGCTTCGAAGAGGCGCATGGCGGCACGCTGTTCCTGGACGAAATCGGCGACATGCCGATCGAGTTGCAGACGCGTCTGTTGCGCGTGCTGGCCGAGGGCAGCTTCTACCGTGTCGGCGGCGCGCAGCCCGTGCGCGTGGACGTGCGCATCGTGGCCGCCACGCACCAGCCGCTGGAGCAGCGGGTCGAGCAGGGCCTCTTCCGCGAAGACCTGTTTCACCGCCTGAACGTGATCCGCCTGCGGCTGCCGCCGCTGCGCGAGCGGGTCGAGGATATTCCCGCGCTGGCCCAGCACTTCCTGACCGCCAGTGCGCGCACGCTGGGCGTGCCCGTCAAGCGGCTGACGCCCGAGGCGCTGGCCGTGCTGACCAAGTTCGACTTCCCGGGCAACGTGCGCCAGCTGGAAAACTTCTGCCACTGGCTGACGGTGATGGCGCCGGGCCAGACAGTGGATCGTATCGACCTGCCGCCCGAAATCCGGGCCATGGAACATCAGCCGCAGCCAGGATCCGCGCCCATGCGGCCCGCGACGCCGACGGCGGGCGTGGGTACGGTGGTGCAGTCGGGCGCCTACGCCGCGGAACCGGCTGAGGACGGCGCGCCGCGCAATTGGCAGGATGCGCTGCTGCGCGATGCGCAGTACCGGCTTGAGCGCGGCGAACCCGCAGTCATGGCGACACTGACGCGCCAGTTCGAGAAGATCCTGCTGCAAAGCGCGCTGGATGCCAGCCGGGGCCGTCGCGTGGAAGCAGCCTCGCGCCTGGGGATCGGCCGCAACACCATCACGCGCAAGCTGCGCGAGCTGGGTATCGAAGACGAGTAACCGATCCGGCGCCGGCCCGGCAGTGGGCCGGTTCCGGATGCCGGACCCGAGCGCATGTGGGCTCGGGCCGGCCTACAAGCCGAGCAGGCTTTCGCACAGGCGCGGCGACTTCAGTTTCTGCAGCCACCACTTCATGGCCTCGCCGGGCGGCTCCGCCCGCCACGCGTACGCCACGTGTTCCGTCAGGGACATGCCTTCATCCGTTTCGCACACCACCAGCAACCCTTGCGCAAGGTAAGGCGCGGCCAGCGTCAGCGGCAGATAGCCGCAACCCAGGCCGCGCACCTGCGCGTCGATCTTGGCCTGCATCGACGGCATCACCAGCGTCGGCTGCTCCGACAGGATGCCGCGCGACTGCACGGGCAGGTTGCGCGAGGTATCGGCAATCACCACGGCGCAGTAACGCGTGATGTCCGCGCGGCTGAGCGGCTGCGGCAATGAGGCCAGCGGGTGATTCGCCGCCACACAGAATCCGAATTGCATCACGCCGATCGCTTGTGAACGATACGGGCCCGTGGGTTCGCCCGCCGCGCCCGCGCCGATCACCAGGTCGGCGCGGCCGGAGGTCAAGGCATCCCAGTTGCCGCTCAGCACTTCCGTGCTAAAGCGCAGCGTCGTGGCGCTGCCCACCGCATGGAATTCTTCGATCAGGTCGTAGATGGGCCGCCATGGAATCACCGCGCTGACGGCGATGCGCAACTGCACTTCCCAGCCCGTGGCGATGCGCTTGACCCGGCTGGCCAGCTCGTCCAGCGACTGCAGCAGATGACGCCCATCCTTGAGCAGCGCCTCGCCGGC
>Ga0213828_1002401_pt1 | contig 13667 bp, 9 predicted proteins | sample MC6MC0897MG_FD_180664 | JGI IMG/M metagenome (GOLD analysis project Ga0213828, IMG submission 180664) | Enriched soil aggregate microbial communities from Iowa State University, Ames, United States - MC6-MC0897-MG | ecosystem: Environmental > Terrestrial > Soil > Unclassified | place: USA: Iowa...
CACCTTGTTCTCGAGACACCAAGCTGCCAAGAATGGTGTAATCAAAGGTTACTTGCGTATGGTTATCTTTCGCAAAAATGACATCATCATAGGCATCGTACTTTAATTGAACGTCGTTACCATCTGAAAGATTTGCCCGTACGAGACGATTCAAGTTATCGTAACGGAATTTCTCTGTTGCCCCTAGCGGATTTGTCGTTGTTGTGCAGTTACCACGACGGTCATACGTCCAGGTTGAACTTGTCCCGTCTGGCAATGTCACCTGACTTAAGTTCAGATCAGCATCATAAGCTAAGCTTACCACATGGCCTTGCGCATTTGTCACCGCTTTAATTAAATATTGTTCATTATAGGAAAATTCAGTCTTTGTTCCGTCTTCTAAAATATTTTTCTGTAATGTCCCGTCTTCATTATAGATCCATTGACGACTTCCGCCCTCTGCATTTACAACTTGAATCAACCTATCTTTCTCATCATACTGAGAGGATACGGTACTGCCATCTGCAAGAGTAATCGTTACTGGATTTGCCCACTCATCATAACTATATGCTGTCACACGATCATCTTCGTCTACTACTTGGAGTAATTCAAAGTCCTCATTATATTGATAGCTAACCTCACTACCATCTGGATGAACAATTTTCGTACAGAGGTTATCTTCGTTAAAATAATAATAACTCTTATGGCCTAAGCTATTCGTAATCTCATTATAGCCCTCATGATACGAAAGCTCACCTGCAAGGACATTGCCATCTCCCCATGTTTTGATTACTCGTGCACCTGTAGTTGGGCCATCATAGCGCCAGAAGAAGCTATTTTTATTACGGTCTATTTTTTGCATCATTAAGTGATTGTTATATTTTATATGCGTACTTTGCCCTAACGCATCTTGAATTTCGATTAAATCCTGTCCATTATTGTAAACATAACGTACCAAAACTTCACGACTCATCTGGTGACGTAGGGCGACTTCTGTCATTCTGCCTGCCTCATTCGTCGTAACCTCGAGCACTCTACCAACACTGTCGGTTACTTGAGATAGGAACCCTTTAAAGTTATAGGCAAATTGAATATGATGGGCTTGCTCATTTCTTACTTCTTTTAATCGGTATTTCGTCTCTGTTGTTTGTTCAAATACATAAATCAATCGTGTATCATGTTCAAACAAATGATACTCCTCACCTGTATTTGTTAAAGTCATTCTTTCCCGTTTGTTAAAATACGGCAAGTTTATTGGTAAAATTGGAAACCCTACTGCGCGACCATCCGTCACAACAATCCCAATCAGGTCTTCTTCTTCAAATATCTCTAGGGCTAGATCGTATGTAAAGTGCATCCCATGACCTGATAAGCCAATCCGACTACTATCACTGTACCAAGCGCGTTCCCATGAAAGGGGGATAGGTCCAGGTAGTTCAAAGTCGACACCTTCATAAATCATACGTCCTGTAATTAAATCAACGGGTTCAAAACCTCTTTTACAGAATTTTTTACTTAGCCCTTGTGTACAATTAAATTTCTTTAATACCCCATGATTAAATTTTGTTAGCCCAGCTTTGGCCATAGCTTTCATACCTTCTACTGCCTTCGATGCAGCGAGCAATTCATCCAGCGATGAAATGACTTTATCTGCGGCCGTCTTCACGCTCTTAGATCCTTTGTTGGCTAGCGCCGATACGGTATCTAGCGTTTTAGATACTTTCGCATAAGCTGCTTTCATTCCTTTTACTGCTTTCGATGCATCCACTGCTTTATCCGCAGCTTTTGCGGCTGTAACTGCTTTATCTGCAGCTTTTGCCGCTTTACCGGCCTTATAGGCTGTTTTTGCTGCATCACCAACTACTGGGACTGCACCTACTATGTTCATGGCTGCTCCCATGTAGTCTCCTCTTGCCAAGCTAATTCCTGCATTCGCTATATCTGCAAATGTACCTATGACTGGTATAAACCCAGCGACATCCAGTGCTACACTTACGCCATCTAATAATTTACTAAAGAAGCCTTTTTTCTCTTTTTTCTTTTCTTGTTTTTGTGGGAAAATTAAGTCAACTTTCGACGTGGCTTCGATTGCTTCTGCATTTAACTTCGGTGGTTGGCTTTTCTTCTCTGTACCTTCTTGCTCAATAAGCGTACTGATTAACTGGGTGTCAGTCGCAAGGATCACGTGGCTTTTCTCCTGCGCTGATATGGCAAGCCATTCTTCCGCCTTTACGGATAACTCTTTCATTCCACTAATTTCGAGTGTTTCATCCGCTGCTAGCATGATGGTACTGTTACTAAGAAATGTTATACCATCTCCATCATCCATCTTTAAGTCCAATACCCCATCTACTGCACTAAAGGTGATATCTCCAACACCTAATGTCACATCTTTCCCGACATTGGTCGCCAAGGACTTAACGGTCGTATCCGCCATTTTCTTCGTCTGTTTTTGCCCACCCTCTGCTGTGACTGGATCAACACGCACCGAGCTGATGACGATAGCCTCTTCTTCCACTGCACTTGGAAAATGCAATTGGGCACGCGCACCGATTTGGGGCATTAAATACATAACACTATTGGCATCTGCAGAATAAGCAAACCAATGCGCCTTTTCTTTATCTTGGTTTTTATCGATATCTAAATGAATTTTAACAGTGTTTTGCGTGACATCAATGATCTTTCCTGTAAAGGCTGCACCAATGAGATCTAAATTACGTACTAATCGCTGACGAATACTTTTCTCTGGTTGGGCAGTATATTGAAACTTCAACACACCTCTATCAAGATAGATTTCCCGAGCCGTTATAACATAGGATCTTCCCTTTAACTGCACCAAAGTACCCAAGTCATGGGCTTCCGTGCTTTCAAACTCACAGAAGGTATAATCGGCTTCACTCACATCCGTACCATCGTTTTCAGTAATGAGTCGATACGCATCCACATCCATACGTAATACAGAAGGCAGATGGTCAATAGTGACGCTTTTCCTACTTTGAGGTGTACCAAGCCAAAATCTCGCGCCCTTTCCTTTTAGGTCAGGAAAAACAACTGCATGCAAACGGGAGGCCATTCTTTTAATAAATTCCCAGTCTGTTTCTAAGTATTGAATCGAAATTTGACCAATAGCCTGACCATTAGAAGCACGGTCGATATAATCCCCCTGAGGATAGGCTTCTACGATGGTATTGATTAACTGCACATACGTCATATTTGCATCTTGAAAAGAACGTGAGCGCTTCTCAATATCCATATTGGCCGTAAATGATATAGCCTCGACTGAGACATAATGTACTCCTTGGGATGCCTGCAACTCCGCATTTTCAATTCTTCCCGAGAACAATATATCTTTGTCTCGTCCAAATTTCACAACCACTTCATCTGTATGACTGACCTGCTGAATATATTTTTGTGCTTGCTCTTCAGCGATCATTCCCGTAAAGTACAATCTCGCATGGTCATTGCCCTTATGTTTGATGGTTAGTTTATCTAAATGAATAAGTGGATAAGGCCATTCGAGTTTAAGATCCTCATACGTACTGACAATGTGTACTTCTTTTTCTCCTGGCATTGCGTTACTTACCTCCTTTCAATCAATCTTTTCTTTTAAAAACCTTGTATTGGTATTTCCAATTCCTCTTGCCCGTCGTGAATAATATCGATTTTGCCTCCACCTGCTGAGCATTGCGTATGGCAACGGCTTAATAATGCTTTCTTCCCCTCGACATTGACATTTTCCATCCCTTCCAACCAATCAATGGAACAGACTGGCGTACACGGTTTTTTCAACTTTAAGCAGACACCAAAGGTTGGGATGTTATCAGGGTTTCGATCTCCTACATTCATCACGGCTTTTTCTTTGATAAATACGCCATGATCTTGCGGTAAATTTAAATAATTGAGATGACTACCATGCTCACAGGAAATGATGGCTCCATGTACCACATAACTAAATTGCTCCTGTTCCGAACCTTCTGTCTCCAAACTTTCCACAACTTGAGCCATTAGATATCCTTCCTTTCATATCGCTTTAACACTGTTTCAAACTGCTGGTCAAATGCGTTTTTGGGATTATTCAACAGATACTATCTATCGTCTCGCTAGTCTTACTCGCTGCAACTGGATCCCGAGATATGGTCGTCGCAACATACTTTCTGCCACGTCTAAATTGACGATGGTGAAAGATTCCTTTTTACCATCGACTTGAAAAATACAATCGAGTTCCACCTTTTTAGGGTCAATCACAAGCTCTTTTATTTGTCCGTCTGGATAATAAGCCGTTTCATCGGAAATACAGTTCTTCTTCACAATGTCCATAAGCCAATGCACGCGCTGTGTCCCTTTCTTCACGTCCGTAAAGACAATGGCTGTAAATTCTAAGTTATCCTCGTATTTCGCTAACAATTCTTTCAAGTCATCGGACACGATTCTTTTGGGCTTTTCCAAATAATCCAGATATAGCGCATTTTCTTTCTCTTCCACTTCCCCGAATACAGATGAACAGACAAAGTTATCATCGAGATCTGTCTTGAAAGGAATAATTGGATTTGTAATGCTTTGATCTTGCCGAAGAATAAAATACTCCATCTTTTCCTCCTGTAACCATCATTTCTGTTGATTTCAAAGTTAATAAATCCAATGAATATCTTCTATCTGGTCTGGGCTAAATAGACACTTCTCTTGATCGCGTTTAAAGAAGGTGGCCCCTTTTAAATTGGCACCTGTAAAATCGGCACCTGCAAGTTGTGCAAACTCAAACCTCGCATTTTCCAAATTAGCACCTCTGAAATCAGTACCAAGGTAGCACGGAACTTCACCATCGGAAAGCCTCAGCGTTTTTCCTTGTGCATGCGTAAAATTAGCACCTACTAAATTGGCATTTCGAAAATCAGCATCTTGAATGGCTGCATTAGAAAAGTCAGCATTCGCTAACTTACAATCTACAAAACTAGTACCAATGCAAACACTTTGTTTCAATGAAGCACCTTCTAAGTCACTCTCGTCGAAATTCGCATAGGAAAAGTCCATTTGGTTGAAATGTTTTTGCTGTAATTGTAGGCTTGAGAAGTTTTCAAACGTATACGATTTATCCGTCTCGTTTTTCTCTAACCATAAGAGTAGATTGTTTTCCTCTCGTTCCTGTTCGTCAATGATTGCAACATCTTCACTAAACCCTTTATATTCACCGACACGAAAACGTAAGCATGCTGCTCGTTGAAAATCTATTGCAGGTACGCTTTCTTTTTCATAGCGAAACAGGTAGCGTACCAATTGAATGATATATTGATGAAATAGAATTACGATTTGTTGAATAATTGCTCGAACGTCAGCAGATTGGATGATGATATATGGTTTTCTTTCTTTTTCCAGCGTTTTTTGTAAATCTATAATCGCCTCGCTAAGCCAGTCTGCTTCATACTGTGCTGTGCATTCTGTCCAGTTGTAATACCATGTTTCTCCATATGCTTCTAGCAAATACGTACACTTATTTTCTAGTAATGATGTTCGTAGCAATGAGAGATGAATAAAGGCAACTGGGGCTAACTTACCCTGTTCTTGCTGATCTTTAATATTCGCAAACAGCTGTTTAAATGCGTGAATGATTGGCTGTAGCAAAACTTCCTTCTCTTGGCGAAACTGTCGATCAACCTTCTCTTGTAATCGGCTGACATGAACTGACACGCATTCATCCATAAAATGCTGTAATACCTCTTCTCGTTTCATGCATCCACATCCTCACTAATTTGCTCGTACTTCCGTTCCTTTAATCTCCATTTTGTCTTCCATCTTGATCGAATTTTCTTTACAAGTCATCTCAATTTTCTCATTCGCGTTGATCATAATTTGCTTCGCATTGATGGCGACTTTCTCTGTTGCTTGTAAGGTAATATTTTTATCACTTATGATGGAGATCCCATTATCATCCATTAGTGAAATCATTAATCCTCCACCAGATATGACAATCCGATCGGGTGCAAGTAGAATTTGTTTACCATGCTTCGTTCTGAGTGTTTTGACATCCGGATCAGCCATCCGCGCTGGATCTTGGCGACTATCCGCTGGAGGTGCAGCACTTGAGCCGCCACCACCACCGCCTCCTGGACTAGGTGGATTCGTTGCTGCTAACATCGCACCAGATTTTGGAGGCGCTTTTGATACGGAACTAATCGCAATCCCTTCACTCTCACGATTACCTGGGAAGTAGATTCTCACATTATCAGTTAACTCCGGCATGAAATACCATCCTGTATTATCTTCAGATGCATAGATCGTTGAATATGGAAACCAATAAGCCGTATCCTTTTCTTGCCCCTCATCGAAATCGACATGAATGCGAATTTTGTCCCCTGCAACATCAATTACTTTTCCTTGAATAGAAGCACCAATAATGGCTTGATTATAGGTAGTGTGAACACTGAAACCGTTCTGAGGTGTTAACGTATAGATATGCTTGAATAAACCATCTTTTAGCGTCGAGAAGATTTTATAGACATACAATGTTTTAGATTGGAACGTAACTTCATTACCTATTTTGAATGGTTGAAGCGATTCTACTTCATAGTACATATAGTCACTATCGGTAATACCGTCGATATGATTTTTACTGGAGACAAGGAAGTTGCCGATCGCTTTTTTGACTCGATAATTGATGGCCTCCATTTCCGGCGTGCCCCCAGCTTGAAACGGTACACCGAAGTAAAATTTTGCGGCTGAGTGAACCGTGTCTGGCACCAAGCCTGTATGAAATCGCGATGCCATTCGTTTAAGAAACTCCCAATCCGTCTCTATATATTGCATCGTGAAGCTGCCAAGATTAGCCCCATTCGTTACACAATCCATGAAATCTGCACCTTTTTGATCGGCAATACATACATCGATTAATTCACTATAGGGCATACTTGCATCTTGATAGGTTTGGTTTTTCTTTTTAACATCTAGCACATACGTATGCGAAACCGCCTTAACCTCTAAATAATAGGTGCCTAACACCGATTTCACTTGTACATCTAACGCCAGTCCATTAAAAATAGGAATAGCTTGCCCATCACTGGCAATTTGCAATACTTCAATAGCCGTTTCTGCATCTGTCATATAGACATAGGAATCTTCGAGTTCATCCGGAATCACGCCTGTTAAATGCAATGTAGCATGCTCATTCATTTGTTGCGTGATTTCGATTTGATCGACGCGAATATTATAGGGCATCACAATGATATCTTTATACGTTAAGGCTGTTTCTTTATTCATCCAACAACACCTTCTTCATCTAATAATTGATTTTCAATTGAGATCGTTTCCATCATGCCGTAAGCAATTGGTTTCCAAATATTCATCTCTTTTTTCAAACAATTAATCGAGCCCATCGTCACATTCTTGCCTACGATAAACAAAAACATTAAATTATAAATCTTGTTATCTAGTGCCGGCGTGATGAAATCAAAGTAACCAATTTGTACACCGTTCACTTCATTCATGCCGATATCCAACATTTTTGCAGTAGGCTGCGTTTTTTGAAGTATAGTCATCATGGTCTCTGTGAAGTCTTCTAATTCCTCTGCTTGGATCTGTTGTTCCATGATTTTCAACGTGACGTTGATTGACGTACTTTCGCTTGTATAGATATACTCGGGTCTACGGCTTGATGGATATTTAATATCCATTAATTCCTGTTCCATCACGTCAAATGTTGCAGGAATACACATCTTGATTTGACCCTCATAAAAACCAAGTTCTGTAAACTCAATCGTTTCATCTTCGATCAGTAGCTGACCTTCTTTAATCGCTTTAACAATGTCCGTATGTAACAATTGGTTTTCAATATTATCCAGTCGTTTCTTCTGCCTTGCATGCTTCGTCATCTCGATCACTTCTTCATCCATGAAATTCATTGTGTTCTCTCCTTTGTTTCGAGTTATTTCTATATATTCGTTCTATCTTAGCACCTTGTATTTTCGCTCACTCATCACGAGGTCTACAAACTAGCTATTAATTGATGCTTTTTGGCCCATCACCATAGCGTGTGGTTGATTTCCGTTCCGACTGAGCGCTTTCCTGGGGGCGTCCGATGAGCCGCTTCACTCGCGTTGCTCGCTCCAGGGTCTCATCTGTGACGCTGATCCCCAAGGAGTCGCCCATTCTCCACTCCAATCAACCTATATCAATTTCGCCTTGGCGTAATTGCGTCCGGATTTTGAATTGTGCCCAGGCCTGCACGACGCAGGTCAGTTAGCCGTTTTCGCAGGATGCGAAGATTTTAGGCTAACATCCTTATTATCTTCATTCAGTAGGGGGTATGGAACCTATTGACAGGGAACCACATCCGTATTTATCTCACTACCTTCAGAGGTGGGAGTCTTCTACTGAATGAAGATAAAAGGCATACGTTTTAACAAATGTCATCCACAACCTTGATAACAAACCCGTTTTATGTTATTAATTCATTTTTTTGCATCCTGTATCAAAGTTAATTACATATATGTTAATCATATAATCATTTAGGTATTAATTGGTTATTTTTATCTGTAAATATGCTAATAAACCATAGATAAAAAGTCAACATCCATACGAACTATTATTCTGAATAAACAAAAAAATAATACTGAAGGTCGGGAAGATTTGAATTTTAGTAGTTAGATATACTGTGTGAGCGAAGGATAAAGTGATACTTTAAGCAGTGGGGGATATCTTGCTTTACGGACAGTTAATGCGGGATCAATCAGAAGGGCTTAATTGCAAAAGAAAATGGCACGGAAAATATATCCGTACCATTAAAAAGACAGCTTCTTTAATTTAATTTTAAATTAAAACTAATTATCGCTTAAGGCTTTATACTTTCTTCCTTTATATTTAGCTTTGCTACGCATTCCACATGTGCAGAGTATATTTAGCAACATAAGGATGCTGGTGGGTTTATTACATTCTTAAGAATTACATCATTTCACTGTCCCCGTCCCATCAACATTCTTTTTCAAAGTTATCAAGCAATGCACGCACTTCATCTGTTGATTTCGTGTTCATCAATTGATTTCTTAATTCACCAGCTCCACGGAATCCTTTGACATAAACTTTGAAAAAGCGATGAAGCCCTGTGATTGAACGCGGTAGTTCTTCCGCATATTGATCTTGAAGATCAAGCTGCAGTCTTAAAAGATCAAGGTACTCTTTACTGCTATGCTCTTTTGGCTCTTTTTCAAAAGCAAAAGGATTTTTAAAAATACCTCGCCCGATCATAACGCCATCAATCCCGTATTGTTCAGTAAGCTGCAGCCCAGTTTGGCGGTCAGGAATGTCTCCATTGATTGTTAGTAGTGTATTTGGTGCGATACGGTCACGTAATTTTTTGATTTCCGGAATTAGCTCCCAATGCGCATCTACTTGGCTCATTTCCTTTCTTGTACGTAAATGAATAGAAAGGTTCGCAATATCCTGTTTTAAAATATGCGTTAGCCACTCTTCCCACTCATTGACATCGTTATAGCCAAGTCGTGTTTTCACGCTGACAGGCAGTCCGCCCGCTTTTGCTGCTTGAATAAGTTCTGCCGCAACGTCAGGACGCAGAATAAGGCCACTACCTTTCCCTCTCGATGCCACATTCGGTACAGGGCAACCCATATTAATATCGATGCCTTTAAATCCCAGCTCCGCCATGCCAATACTCATTTGACGGAAATACTCGGGATTATCCCCCCAAATATGTGCCACCATTGGTTGTTCATCTTCTGTAAAAATCAAACGACCACGCACACTTTTCATGCCCTCTGGATGACAATAGCTATCTGAGTTTGTAAACTCTGTGAAAAATACATCCGGTCGACCGGCTTCACTTACTACGTGACGAAAAACAACATCTGTCACATCTTCCATTGGTGCAAGTACAAAAAATGGTCGTGGTAAATCACGCCAAAAATTATCTATCATGTCAAACTCAAATCCTCTCACTATGGATACACCTTTAACTCTCGATCAAAAAGATAAAGCCAAATGTTCCACTTCTTTTACACTTATATCATGCTTAATAACTTATTATCAATACAAGTACATTTGGACATTTATAATTTGTGAAAATCGGCAATGTTTATTTTAACGAAAGTCGGTGCTGAATGGTAATTTTTCTATATAAACTGCTTTTCTATTATACCAACTCCAACCAAGCTATCCCTTCACATTGTGGTGAGACTAGCCAGTTGCGGTACTGTAAAATAACAGTAAAAGCAGACGGCCAATTAGAGGTGCAATATCGCATTTCTAAACCGTCTGCTTTTTAATTTCAACGAATATTAAGTTAGCTAGCTCAAGTTACGCACAGCATTCACTATGTGCTGAGTGTTTGAGGCAACATAGGATTGCAGGTAGCTTTATGTAACCGGCTGATCGCTACTTCCATGATTTAATGAAGAAAGTAATTTTTCTGCATCATTTTTTAAATCTACAAGATATTCTGCTTCTTGAACTAGTTTTTGCATTGTATTTAATTCATCATCGCTAATTCCAACTAACTCTTCAAACATTTCTACCGATTCTCGCGAAATGAAAGAAATATCCTTCATTGCTTCCATAATTTGCAGAGAGCTTGAAGATAGTTCTTCCGTGCTTGCAGATGATTCCACATTATTTTCAGCAATAATTTTTGTAGTATCTACAATTTTTTCGAACATATTCCCGATTTCTAGTATTTTAGTATTTGTTTGTTCAAACTCTTCTGTTCCTTGCTTCATTGATATGACAACTTTGTTCGTCTCTTCTTGAATATTTTTTACAATATTCGAAACTTCATCAGCTGACTGACGTGATTGTTCAGCCAATTTACGAACCTCATCAGCAACTACAGCAAACCCTTTACCGTGTTCTCCTGCACGAGCTGCTTCGATAGCTGCGTTCAATGCTAATAAATTTATTTGCTCTGAAATCCCTGTAATTACTTTAACAATATTACCAATTTCGTACGACTTTTCTCCAAGTATATTGATTGCATCAAATGTCGTATTAATCGTTTGATTAAAATGCTCCATTTTCACCAACGAATCTTTTAACTTTTCATTACCTTCTTGTGTTAATTCTAACGTCGTATTCGATTGTTCTGAAATTTGGTTAGACCTTATAGATAGCTCTTCAATAGCCACTGTGATGTCTTCGATAGAAGTAGCACTCTCTTCAGTAGCGACTAGTTGCTTTTTTAATCCTTTACCGACTTCATCGATTGCGGCCCTTACAGTATCAGCCTTCTCAGTTGCGTAATCTCCATGTTCTAAAAGATTTTTACTTTTTTCATTCACATTATTTGCGAATTTATTAAATTGTTCACTTACTTGATCTGCTGATATTTCATGCATTCCATTTAGTGCCTCTTTATTTATATGGGAATGACGTTTAAGTAAAAAATATCGGTAAGCAAAATACAAAGATGTACATAATAAAACGACAATAATTCCTAGCATAATAGCTTCCATGAAAAAAATTCTCCTATTCTACTAACGTATTAGTGAAGAAATTTTATAGTTCTTTTACAATGATGTAAATTCCATCTGCTACAGTCGGTGGAATACTGCTTAGATGTTCATTGCTTTCATATTTATGAACAATAAAATCCCCTTCTACGTTTACATATTTTGTTAGTCCGTGATACTTCTCCAGCACACGCATTGACTTTGGATTTGTCGCTTCAGCTAATACCAATCTTAAGCCTTCTTCTGTTGCTTTCTTTATTAATACATCGCCTAAATTTTGTACAATATCATGACGATTATGCTCACCAATTACACCTAATAAAAATAAATGTAACACTTCTCCATCTTCCATATCTTTTCCATAACGATTTTTATAATCTTCTAGGAAACGTTCATCAATATCCTCTAATACACGCATAACAATATTCATATCTGCAAACGTGCCTTCAAAAATATCCTCTTCGATAATTTCAAAAACATTCGTATCCCCAACTAATGCGCCTACAACATTTTGCTCTTGATCTAGTGCAACAGCACAGTATCCTTGATGAACATTTGCTTCAATATATTCCTTCGTAAATTGATAGAAATCTTCATAAGGTAGTTTTAAGGCGTACCCGATAATCGGTTCTTGCACCCATTTGCCAGCAACCTCTACCCCAATAAATGTTTTTGCTAAACATTCTGCTGTCTTTTCAATTAAATCTGGTTGGTCCTTTGTAAGTATTTCATATGTATATAATTCTTGAATTGTTTGCATCGTAAATTCCTCTTTTTCAAAATGTGATTATAGTTAATTAAAGACTAACGCATTGGTAATTGCGAAACATTGTCGACTACGGTTCCTGGGAAATCAACTCCCTCTAAAGCATTTCGCACTTGCACATAGGCAATTTTAGAGGTTGGATTAACAATAAATATATCTTTAAAGCCTAGTGAAGCATAAAACATTAATGTTTGTCCTAGTTCTGCAGAAATCTTTGAAGGGAGGGGTGATTGATGTGTTGCATCAACAACAAATGTATAGGTATTTTTCTGTACTTTTGTCCCTGTCTCTGTCAAATCCTTTAAATAATCCTCTACAAGCGCTGGTTTTATAAACCCTATTATTTGGACGTGTACTTCTTTTTTTGCTTCATAAATCGCCATTTTATATTTCTCTTTATCAACGACTATCATCTCAAATCTCCTTTTTATAATTTTCTTAAAGCTGTTAGCATTTTTGTAATAAATATTAATAAATACCTATTCAGTCCTTTGATTTTTTCCACAAAAAAACTATCCCTGAATATAATTAGGATAGCCAAAAAATCGCTTATCATCTTGGCAACCCGACTATCATTTTCCAAGAGGATTTTAGACTCGTAGCTTTGCGTCCTTACCTTTCGATAAGTTTGCCGTTTTCAATTTATTAAAATTACGCTGACATAATACTATTAGATTATAAATGTTTTGTAAATTTTTGTCGACTGTAGGTATTTTTCTCTAAGTAATATCGGAAGATTTAGAGAATTTTTCCGTATATTTAAAGGAATGGACAAGAAAATACTGTTTGGTGATTTTACAAAGAGGGAATCTCTAATCCTGCTCAGATTGTAGGTCACATTCATCTAATAAGAAACAGAATTAAATCAACTTCATTTTTCATAAATGCGTTATTTCACTTTATTCATTCCTTATTTAGAAACGTAACAATAAAAAAGAGTGGAATTTTAGGCTACATCCTAAAAAACCACTCTTTTTTATAATCTTAATCAATTTTAAGCTCTTTTCAAATCTTCATTACTTGTACTCACAACGGTAGTATTCATTACGCCTTTGTGAGTACAAGTAATATAAAGCGTATCGAAAGGCAACTGCAAATGTTAGATACCTTCTTTTAAAATGAGTTGCGAGACACACTCCACATGCGTTGAATGTGGGAACATATCGACTGGCTGAATCTCCTGTGTTTGATAGCCCCCATCCTCCAAAATACGGAGATCACGCGCTAGTGTACCTGGGTTACAGGACACATAAACAACACGTTTAGGACGTTGCTCTAAAATCGTCTGAAGAAGAGCCTCATCGCAGCCTTTGCGTGGTGGGTCCACTACTAGGACATCCGCTTCCTTGCCTTCCTTATACCAGCGTGGGATCACTTCCTCTGCTGGGCCGGCCTCGAAATACGTATTCGTAAAGCCATTTAATGCTGCGTTGCGTTTTGCATCTTCAATAGCTTGTGGGACAATTTCAACCCCCATA
>Ga0213828_1002402_pt1 | contig 13661 bp, 11 predicted proteins | sample MC6MC0897MG_FD_180664 | JGI IMG/M metagenome (GOLD analysis project Ga0213828, IMG submission 180664) | Enriched soil aggregate microbial communities from Iowa State University, Ames, United States - MC6-MC0897-MG | ecosystem: Environmental > Terrestrial > Soil > Unclassified | place: USA: Iowa...
CTACCAGCCGCACGCCATCGAAACTTCCTGGTACAACACCTGGGAGTCCGAGAACTATTTCGCTCCACAAGGTGCAGGCGAGTCCTACACCATCATGATCCCACCGCCGAACGTCACCGGCAGCCTGCACATGGGCCATGGGTTCAACAACGCGATCATGGACGCCCTGATCCGCTTCCGCCGCATGCAGGGTCGCGACACCCTGTGGCAGCCGGGTACCGACCACGCCGGTATCGCCACGCAGATGCTGGTCGAGCGTCAGCTCGAAGCCAAAGGCCAGAGCCGTCATGACCTGGGCCGCGAACAGTTCCTGGAAAAAGTCTGGGAGTGGAAGGATCAGTCCGGCGGCAACATCAGCCGTCAGATCCGCCGCCTGGGCTCGTCGGTCGATTGGAGCCGTGAGCGCTTCACCATGGACGATGGCCTGTCCGAAGCGGTCAAGGAAGCCTTCGTGCGCCTGCACGAAGACGGCCTGATCTACCGCGGCAAGCGCCTGGTCAACTGGGACACCAAGCTGCACACGGCAATCTCCGACCTCGAAGTGGAAAACCACGACGAGAAGGGCCACCTGTGGAACCTGCGCTACCCGCTGGCCGACGGCGCCAAGACCGCCGAGGGCAAGGACTACCTGGTGGTTGCCACCACGCGTCCGGAAACCCTGCTGGGTGATGCGGCTGTCGCGGTCAACCCGACCGACGAACGCTACCAGGCCCTGATCGGCAAGTTCGTCGAGCTGCCGCTGGTCGGCCGCCGCATCCCGATCATCGCCGACGATTATTGCGACCCTGAATTCGGCACCGGCTGTGTGAAAATCACCCCGGCTCACGACTTCAACGACTACGAAGTCGGCAAGCGCCACAACCTGCCGCTGCTGAACATCTTCGACAAGAATGCGATGGTCCTGGCCAGTGCCCAGGCCTTCAACCTCGACGGCAGCGTCAACGAGCAGGTCGACACCACCCTGCCCGCCCAGTACGCCACCCTCGACCGCTTTGTCGCACGCAAGCAGATCGTCGCCGACCTGGACGCCCAGGGCCTGCTGGTCAGCATCGACGACCACGCCCTGAAAGTGCCGAAAGGCGACCGTTCGGGCACCGTCATCGAACCGTGGCTGACCGACCAGTGGTACGTCTCCACCAAGCCGCTGGCAGAGCCTGCCATCGCTGCCGTGGAAGATGGCCGCATCCAGTTCGTGCCCAAACAGTACGAAAACATGTACTTCTCCTGGATGCGCGACATCCAGGACTGGTGCATCAGCCGCCAGCTGTGGTGGGGCCACCGCATCCCGGCCTGGTACGACGAGGCCGGCCAGGTCTATGTCGGCCGCGACGAGGCTGAAGTACGTGCCAAGCACAACCTGGGCGCCGACGTTGCCCTGCGTCAGGACGATGACGTGCTGGACACCTGGTTCAGCTCGGGCCTGTGGACCTTCTCCACGCTGGGCTGGCCGGAACAGACTGAGTTCCTCAAGAAGTTCCACTCCACCGATGTGCTGGTGACCGGCTTCGACATCATCTTCTTCTGGGTTGCGCGCATGATCATGCTGACCATGCACCTGATCAAGAACGAGGACGGCACCCCGCAGGTTCCGTTCAAGACCGTGTACGTACACGGCCTGGTGCGGGACGGCCAGGGCCAGAAGATGTCCAAGTCCAAGGGCAACGTCCTTGACCCGCTGGACATCGTCGACGGCATCACCCTCGACGCCCTGCTGGAAAAACGCACCAGCGGCATGATGCAGCCCAAGCTTGCCGAGAAGATCGCCAAGCAGACCAAGGCCGAGTTCCCTGAAGGCATCGCCAGCTACGGTACCGATGCCCTGCGCTTCACCTTCTGCTCGCTGGCTTCCACCGGTCGCGACATCAAGTTCGACATGGGCCGCGTCGAAGGCTACCGCAACTTCTGCAACAAGATCTGGAACGCCGCCCGCTACGTGCTGGACAAGGGCGAGGACTGCGGCCAGAACGGCGAAGTCTGCGAGCTTTCGCTGGCCGACCGCTGGATCATCTCGCAGTTGCAGCGTACCGAAGCCGAAGTGACCCGCCAACTCGAGCAGTTCCGCTTCGACCTGGCCAGCCAGGCCCTGTACGAATTCATCTGGAACCAGTACTGCGACTGGTACCTGGAGCTGTCCAAGCCGGTGCTGTGGGACGAGAACGCCCCCGTCGAGCGCGCCCGCGGCACCCGTCGCACCCTGGTGCGTGTGCTGGAAGTGGCACTGCGCCTGGCACACCCGTTCATGCCGTTCATCACCGAAGAAATCTGGCAGCGCATCGCGCCGCTGGCCGGCGTCAAGGGCAAGACCATCATGCTGCAGCCGTGGCCGGTGGCCAACGAAAGCCGCATCGATGCTGCCGCCGAAGGCGACATCGAGTGGCTCAAGGAACTGATGGTCGGCCTGCGCAACATCCGCGCCGAAATGAACATCGGCCCGGGCAAGCCGCTGCCACTGTTCCTGAAGAACGCCAATGCCGATGACCAGCGTCGCCTGCAGGAAAACGAAGCCCTGCTGAAGAAACTGGCCAAAGTCGAGTCGTTCACCGTGCTCGGCGATGCCGACGAAGCGCCACTGTCGGCCACCGCGCTGGTGGGCGATCTGCAGGTGCTGGTGCCCATGGCCGGCCTGATCGACAAGGACGCCGAACTGGCTCGCCTGAACAAGGAGATCCAGCGTCTGCAGGGTGAAGTCCAGCGCGTCGGCGGCAAGCTGTCCAACGCGGCGTTCGTCGACAAGGCACCGCCTGCGGTGATCGAAAAGGAACGCGCCAAGCTGGCCGAGTCCGAACAGGCCCTGGCCAACTTCACCGAGCAGCATGCGCGTATTGCTGCGCTGTAACAATCTGATAGACCGCTGGGGCCGCTTTGCGGCCCTTTCGCGACACAAGGCCGCTCCTACAGGGACGGCGCCGGTTTGAAGGGCGCCGCTATCCTGTAGGAGCGGCCTTGTGTCGCGAAAGGGCTGTAAAGCAGCCCCACGGCCTGCAACACCGGATCCGACCATGACCGAAAAACCCACCCTGCACCCGCGCAACCGCCACCAGGGTCGCTACGACTTCCCCAGCCTGATCAAGGCCCACCCCGACCTGGCCCGCTTCACCATCACCAACCCGCACGGCAAGCCCAGCATCGACTTTGCCAACCCCGAAGCGGTACGGGTGTTCAACCGCGCTCTGCTCAAGGCCCAATACGGCATCCAGCACTGGGACATCCCCGCCGACTACCTGTGCCCACCCATCCCCGGGCGCGCCGACTACATCCACGTGCTCGCCGACCTGCTGGGCGATGACAACGCCGGCGAGATCCCCAAAGGCGCCCAGATACGCGTACTGGATATCGGCGTGGGGGCCAACTGCATCTACCCGCTGATCGGCCACAGCGACTACCGCTGGCGGTTCCTGGGCTCGGACATCGACCCCGTGGCATTGGCTTCGGCCAAGGCCATCGTCCAGGCCAACGGCCTGAACAAAGCCATCAGCTTGCGCCAACAGGCCAACCGCACGCACATCCTCAGCGGCTTGCTGCAGGACGACGAGCGCTTCGACCTGACCCTGTGCAACCCGCCCTTCCATGCTTCACGCGAGGAGGCCACCCGCGGCAGCCAGCGCAAGTGGAAGAACCTGGGCAAGCAGGACCCCAAGCGCAAACTGCCCGTGCTCAATTTCGGCGGCCAGAACAACGAACTGTGGTGCGAGGGCGGCGAGATCCGCTTCGTGACCCAATTGGTCGGGGAAAGCGCGCAGTACGGCGCAAGCGTGCTGTGGTTCACCAGCCTGGTGTCCAAGGCCAGCAACCTGCCAGGCATCGAAGCGGCGCTGAAAAAGGCCGGCGCCAAGGCTGTGCGCATTGTCGAAATGGGCCAAGGGCAAAAGCAGAGCCGCATGGTCGCCTGGAGCTTCCAGGACGACAACGCTCGCCAGGCTTGGCACGCGCGACGCAAAACGCAAGGATGAAAAAAAACCGCGTTCGGGCAAGCCGGACGCGGTTTGGTCAACGCTTCAACAATTACTTGTTGATGGCATCGGTCAGCACTTTGGCTGGGACGAACTTGACGACTTTCTTGGCAGCGATTTCGATGGCAGCGCCAGTCGAAGGGTTGCGGCCGGTACGGGCAGGACGCTCGGAGACTTTCAGCTTGCCGATGCCTGGCAGGGTGATTTCAGCGCCGTTTTCCAGTTGGTCAGCAACGATCTGGCCCAGTTGCTCCAGTGCGTTCTTGGCGGTGGCTTTTGGCGCGGCGATCGACTCGGCGATGTCGGCAATCAGTTGGTCTTTGGTCAATGCCATGGTGATGTTCCTTCCCTATCAAATTCAGTAGTTATGCAGCGAGCTACGACGTGATCGGGCCAGCCCCTGAATTCTGGAGGGCCGCGCCAATTCGGGTATGTAGATACGTAAATCGGCGTTTGGTTCGACACGACGCTAGCGTGCTGCCAGCAATGCGCCACACGAGGGGCGCAAGACCGCGCAAAGCTACCACAGGAATAGATAAATATCCGCTGCGCACATCGATTTAATGCAGGTTTTTCAGGGGTTTTGGCTTAAAACGCAAAAAACTGAACAAAAAACGAACAACCGGCATTTCTGCCAACATCCGGCCACTGCATCGCCTTGTCTCTGGGGTAAACTGGACGACTTTTGCAGCGCGGCCGTGCACCGCCCCAGACTCGCCGAGGACTTCATGCCAATTCGTCATTGCATCGTTCACCTGATCGACAAGAAGCCCGATGGCAGCCCCGCCGTGCTGCATGCACGCGACACCGAGCTTGGCGCCTCCGATGCCATCGAAAACCTGCTGGCCGACCTCAACGACAGTTACAACGCCAAGCAAGGCAAAGCGTGGGGCTTCTTCCACAGTGAGTCGGGCGCCTACCCACTCAGTGGCTGGCTGAAGCAGTACCTGGATGCGGAAAAAGACTTCGCCGCGTTCAGCCGTGTAGCCGTCGAACACCTGCAAAAGCTGATGGAAGAGTCCAACCTCTCCACCGGCGGGCACATTCTGTTTGCCCATTACCAGCAAGGCATGACCGACTACCTGGCCATCGCCCTGCTGCATCACAGCGAAGGCGTGGCAGTGAACGCCGAACTCGACGTGACGCCATCGCGCCACCTGGACCTCGGCCAGTTGCACCTGGCAGCGCGCATCAACCTGTCCGAGTGGAAGAACAACCAGAACTCCAAGCAGTACATCTCGTTCATCAAGGGCAAGAACGGCAAGAAAGTCTCCGACTACTTCCGTGACTTCATCGGCTGCCAGGAAGGCGTCGACGGCCCCGGCGAAACCCGCACCCTGCTCAAGGCCTTCAGCGACTTTGTCGAGAGCGAAGACCTGCCCGAAGCGTCGGCCCGCGAGAAGACCCAGACCCTGGTCGACTACGCCACCAGCCAGACCAAGCTGGGCGAGCCGGTTGCCCTGGACGAGCTGTCCAGCCTGATCGATGAGGACCGCCCCAAGGCGTTCTACGATCACATTCGCAACAAGGACTACGGCCTGTCGCCGGAAATCCCTGCGGATAAACGCACCCTTAACCAGTTCCGCCGCTTCACCGGGCGTGCCGAAGGGCTGTCGATCAGCTTCGAGGCGCATTTGCTGGGGGACAAGGTGGAGTATGACGAAGTGGCGGGCACCTTGATCATCAAGGGGCTGCCGACGCAGTTGGTGGACCAGTTGAAGCGGCGTAAAGATTGATATCGGCGGGGGCGCACTCTAAATCTGATAGGACGCCACCAGCGCCTCCTTGGCCGACTTGCGCAGCCGCTTCACCAGGCGCTCCTGGCGCAACGCTTCGCCTTTGTCCGGCCACTGCTCGACATACACCAGCGCCTGCGCCGGGCTGGTCTTGAAGTAACGCGCGCCCTGCCCCTTCTGATGCGCCAGAAAGCGCCGCTGCGGGTCGTCACTGATCCCGCAGTACAGCGACCCATTGGCCGCACGCACCAGGTAGACATACCAGGGTTTGACGGCCTGATTCGGTACTTCTTCGCTCACGACAGCTGCTCTTTGCGTCACGGAGTGGGTACGTTGCCCTGCTGGTGCTGGTAAGCCCGCAGCCCCTTGAACGCCTGCTGGCGTACCTTGTTCTGCAACAGCGGCGTCCAGCCGAGCAGCACACCTGGCGCGCCCAGTGCCTGACGCGACCAGCGCCAGAGGTCGAAACTGTCGTCATGCTGACAGATCAACCCGTCACGGATGACAAACCGCGCCTGGATATCGTTGACCACGGTGCGGCCGGTCTGGCTGAACAGGTAGCTCGCGACCCAGTGCGCGCTACCACTGTGCGCATCCGCGCGAACGTTGTCGAACTTCAGGGTGAAGCCCTTGGCGCGCGTGGTCAGCATCCGCCACATATCGCAGGCATCCTGACCGCGCAGGGTGCCGAAGACCGGGTCGCTGAACACGATGTCGTCGCTGTAGCAGGCCACCATAGCCTCGGCGTCCAGGCGCTGGAAGGCCTGGTAGAAGCGGGTGATCAGGTCGCGGTTGGCATCGCTCATGAGGGCAGGTCCGTCCTGGGAATAGAAGGATGCAAGATAATCTGCCCGCTGCGCTTGCGCCAGTGCTGGCCCTTTCGCGGGGCAAGCCCGCTCCCACAAGTACTTCACAAACTTCAATTGTGGGAGCGGGCTTGCCCCGCGAAAGGGCCAGCATGGACAGAATCAGCATCAGACTTTTTCGCTGGTCACCTGCACATGCAACGCGCGCCCTGCGCCAAGCCCGAAACCAATAGCACCTATGCCCAGCACGGCAAAAATCCACCCCACTGCCGCCCAGCCACCGGTCATATCGTGCACCAGGCCCACTGCAAACGGCCCCATCGACGCCAGGGTGTACCCTACCCCCTGTGCCATGCTCGACAGGTTCGCCGCCACATGCGCATCCTTCGAACGCAGCACGATCAACGTCAGCGCCAGGGCAAAGGTGCCGCCCTGCCCCAGGCCCAGCAGTACAGCCCAGCCCCACAGCCCTGAAATCGGCGCATACAGGCAACCGAACAGGCCGGCCAAGGTAACCAGCATGACGATCACGATAGCCAGGCGCTGATCCTTGCCGCGTGTTGCCAGCCAAGGCGCACTGAGCGAGCTGACCAATTGCACGATCACCGACCCCGACAACACCAGCCCCGCCTCGGTCGGGGTCAGGCCGCGGCCAATCAGAATCGACGGCAACCAGCCGAAGACGATATAGGCCAGCGATGACTGAAGGCCCATGTACAAGGTCACCTGCCAGGCCAAGGGGTCGCGCCAAAGGCCACGCACCCGATAAGCAACCTTGTGCAGGCCGTGCCCCTGGCGCGCCTGCGGTATCCAGACGAGCATGGCCAGCAGTGCCGGCACCGCCCAGAAGCCTAGCCCCAGCGCCCAACTGCCCTCGTAGCGTTGAGCCAGGGGCACCGTGGCGCCGGCTGCCATGGCTGCGCCCAGGCACAGGGCCATGGTGTACACGCCGGTCAACGTCCCGGCGTGCTGCGGGAAATCGCGCTTGACGATGCCCGGCAACAGCACGCCGATGATGCCAATACTGGCGCCGGCCATGAGGCTGCCCAGGAATACCCCGGCCGTCCCAAACGCGCTGCGCACCACAATGCCCAAGGCCAAGGTGAGGAGAATGCCGAAAATCACCCGCTCACTGCCAAAACGCCGCGCCAGGACCGGCGCCAGCGGCGCAAACAAGCCCAGACACAGCACCGGCAAGGTGGTCAGCAGGCCCGCCTGCGACGCGCTCAGGCCCAAGCCCTCGGAAACCAGGCCGAGTACCGGGGCCATGCTCGACAACGCCGGGCGCAGGTTCAGCGCCACCAGCACCAGGCCCAGCAGCAACAGCCAGGGCCTGCGCAGCAGCACAGGCTGCTGCTGAACCTGCTCGTCATCGGCTTCGGCGTCGATCAACAGTTCGTCGAGTTCCCGCTCGCCGGTGGGGGTGCTACGGGTGATGGATTCAGCCATGGCCTTCTCTGGGTCAGGATTCGATGAGGGTGCGGCTCAGGCGCTTGGCCCGCTCCGCATCACGTTGTTCGATGGCATCGAGGATTTCCCCGTGCAGATCGAACGTGGACTGGCAGCGTGGGACGGTGGTCATGTTGTGTTGCAGCGCTGCCGCTACCACACCGGAGAAATACCGGTACAACTCACTCAATGCAGGGTTGTGGGCGGCATCGACCAGGCGCTGGTGGAACACCAGGTCGCAGGTCACGTAGGCATCGATGTCGCCGTGAAAGTGCCCGGCACTGCCTTCAAGGGCTTCACGCAGCGCCTTCAGGTCTGCGTCGGTGCGGCGCAACGCCGCCAGGCCGATGGCCTCGGTCTCGAGGATATGGCGGGTTTCCCGCGCCTGTTCAGGCGTGCAACGCGACATCGCCTGCACAGCCAACAGCGGGTCCTGCACAGCACGCAGATAACTGCCATCGCCCTGCCTGATCTCAACCAGGCCACTGAACGCCAGCACACGCATGGCCTCACGCACGGTGTTGCGGCTGATGCCCAGCGCCTGGGCCAGCTCAGGCTCGGTCGGCAGTCGCTGCCCTACCTGCCAGTCGCCCTGAAGGATGCGCTCACGCATGCGCTCCACGGCGAGTTCGACCAGGGAACGCTTGGTCAACGCTACGCTCATCACATTCAACCAATCATCCGATGAATTACCGAAGCTTAATGGATGGCGCTCTGGACGGCAAACCACCTGGTATTTCTGCCAGTTGTGAGCAGCGCACTTTATTGCAACGCTCGCTGTACCTTCCAAGGATGCCTCTCCATGCGACCATCAGCCTTGCTTCTGCTGACGTTGGCCTTGCTGGCAGGTTGCGGCCCCGCGCAAAAAGGGCCTGAACCGAAAACCCTGATCGTCGGCATCCAAGGTGTGCAATTCGAACAGTACGAGGCATTGGGCGATGCCACCCACCTGAAGCAACGTCTGTATTACGCGTACACCTATACCGGCGGCATCACCGGCAAGGCCAGCGAGCAGCCCACCCTCAGCGGCCCAGGCTGGGTCACCTTGCTCACTGGGGTCTGGAGCAACAAGCATGGCGTTGACTCCAATGCCGAGTCGCTGCGGGTCGACCCGGCATTTCCCAGCTTGTTCAAGCGGCTGCGTGAGGCACTGCCGACGGCCTACCTCGCCAGTGTGGTGCACAGGTCGCCCATCAACACCGCATTTTTGCTCGAAGATGCCCATGGCAACGATGTGCGCGAAAGCGGCTTGTCCGATGAACAGGTCACCCTGCGAGCACTGCAGATTCTCGGCAGCACGCCTGCCGACTTCACCTTCATTGAGCTGGGCGAACCTGATGAAGCCGGCCACGCTGCAGGCTTCGGCGAGCGCTACCAACAGGCACTGCGCAATGCCGATAACCGGCTGGGGAGACTGCTGGACAAGGTCGACGAACGGCGCCTCAATCACCCGCAAGAAGACTGGCTGGTGATTGTCAGTACCGACCATGGCCGCGACTATCGGGGCAAGGGCCATGGTGGCGTCACCGAGCAGGAAAAGACCACCTTCATCGCCAGCAACAAACCGATGAACGAAGAGCTGACCGAGCCCATCCTCCCAGAAGAAAACCCCGGGCCAAACAACCTTTATTGCCTTGCCGCGCAGACCTCGGTGGCGCCCACCGTCCTGCGCCACATGGGCCAGGCGCTGCAAGCCCAGTGGCTACTGGACGGCCCCCCCCTGCTGGGTAAGGCAGGTGCGCGCAAGGCCAGGGCCGATGAAGCCAATGCGCGTCTACGCTGGCACAGCAGCGCCAAGGGCTACCTGACCATCCTCAAGAACGGGCATGTGGTTGCACAAGTACCGGCCGCGGCCGGGCAATGGACCGACCCGGACGGCATGGATACCGTCAACGACTACGTGCTGGTACTTGATGCCACCCCGGTGGCGGTGCGCAACAGGCCTGCCGGCCAACCCTACAACATCGAGGAAGTGGCCTACTGAACGTTGCGCCCTGAATGAAAAACCCCGCCTGGCAGCCAGTGCCAGGCGGGGTTCGATCAAAGCGGACGGCTGCTTGAGCCTGCCTGATCAGTTCAGCGCATCGAGCAATGCCTGGTTCATTTCCGGGGTACCGATGGTAATGCGCAGGAACTGGGCAATCCGCGCCTGCTTGAAGTGCCGCACGATCACCCCCTGCTCACGCAGGCGCGCCGCCAATTCGGCCGCATCCTGTTGCGGGTGACGGGCGAAGATGAAGTTGGCCGCCGACGGCAGCACCTCGAAGCCCTTGGCAGTCAGTTGCTCGACCAGCACTTCCCGGCTGTCGATCACCTTGCGGCAGGTTTCTTCGAAGTAGGCACGGTCTTCGAACGCCACGGCCGCACCGACGATCGCGGCACGGTCCAGCGGGTAGGAGTTGAAGCTGTTCTTGATCCGCTCCAGCGCCTCGATCAGGTCCGGGTGGCCGACCGCCAGGCCAACGCGCAAACCCGCCAGCGAGCGCGACTTGGACAGGGTCTGGGTGACCAGCAGGTTGTCATAGCGGTCCACCAGGCTGATGGCCGTCTCGCCACCAAAGTCGATGTAGGCTTCATCCACCACCACTACCGAATCACGGTTGGCTTGCAGCAGTTGCTCGACCGCCTGCAATGGCATCAGGCAGCCGGTGGGCGCGTTCGGGTTGGGGAAGATAATGCCAGCGTTAGGCTTGTTGTAGTCCTCGACACGGATCTGGAACTGCTCGTCCAGCGCCACCTGCTCGAAGGCGATGCCATACAGGCCGCAGTAGACCGGGTAGAAGCTGTAGCTGATGTCCGGGAACAACAGCGGCGCGTCGTGCTGGAACAGACCGTGGAAGATGTGCGCCAGCACTTCGTCCGAACCGTTGCCGACGAACACCTGGCCAGGGGTTACCTCGTAGTACTCGGCCACCGCCTGCTTGAGCCGGTCACCGTTCGGGTCCGGGTACAGGCGCAGGTTGTCGTTCAGCTCGCCACGCATGGCTTCCAGCGCCTTGGGCGACGGGCCATAAGGGTTTTCATTGGTGTTGAGCTTGACCAGGCGGGCCAGCTTGGGTTGCTCGCCCGGCACGTAAGGCACCAGGTCCTTGACGAAGGGGCTCCAGAATCGACTCATGCTCAGTTCCCCTTGGCTTGGGTCAGGATACGGTATTCGGCGCTGCGGGCGTGGGCCGTCAGCGACTCGCCACGGGCCAGGACCGAGGCGGTGTGGCCCAGCTCGGACGCGCCCTGCTCGGAGCAGAAGATGATCGACGAACGTTTCTGGAAGTCATACACCCCCAGTGGCGAAGAAAAGCGCGCAGTGCCGGACGTCGGCAGCACATGGTTGGGGCCTGCGCAGTAGTCACCCAGCGCTTCGCTGGTGTGGCGGCCCATGAAGATCGCGCCGGCGTGGCGGATCTGCGGCAGCCAGGCTTGCGGGTCTGCGACCGACAGCTCCAGGTGCTCGGGGGCGATCCGGTTGGCCACTTCGATGGCCTGCTGCATGTCACGCACCTGGATCAGCGCGCCGCGGCCATTGACCGACTTCTCGATGATCTCGGCGCGCTCCATGGTCGGCAGCAGCTTGTCGATGCTGGCGGCGACGCGGTCGAGGAACTCGGCATCCGGGCTGACCAGGATGGCCTGGGCGTCTTCATCGTGCTCGGCCTGGGAGAACAGGTCCATGGCGATCCAGTCCGGGTCGGTCTGGCCGTCACACACCACGAGAATTTCCGAAGGGCCGGCGATCATGTCGATACCGACCTGGCCGAACACGTGGCGCTTGGCAGTCGCCACATAAATGTTGCCGGGGCCGACGATCTTGTCCACCTGCGGCACGCTCTCGGTGCCATACGCCAGGGCGGCGACGGCCTGGGCACCGCCGACGGTGAACACGCGGTCGACACCGGCAATGCAGGCTGCTGCCAGGACCAGTTCATTGACCTCGCCACGCGGGGTCGGTACCACCATCACCACTTCGGTCACACCTGCGACCTTGGCCGGGATGGCGTTCATCAGCACCGAGGACGGGTACGACGCCTTGCCGCCGGGCACATACAGGCCGGCGCGGTCCAGCGGCGTGACCTTCTGGCCCAGCACGGTGCCGTCGGCTTCGGTGTACTGCCACGAGTCCTGCTTCTGCCGCTCGTGGTAGATACGCACACGGTTGGCGGCCTTTTCCAGGGCCTCACGCTGCGCCGGGGTGATGCGGGTCAGCGCCAGCTCAAGGCGCTCACGGCCCAGGATCAGGTCTTCGATGCGGGTGGCCTGAACACCATCGAAACGCTGGGTGAACTCCACCAGCGCCGCATCGCCACGCTCGCGCACGGCCTTGATGATGTCGAGCACGCGCTGGTTGACCGCGTCATCAGACACACTTTCCCAGCTCAGCAGATGATCCAGATGTCGGGCGAAATCCGGATCAGCGGCGTTGAGACGGGCAATTGCAGTGGACACGGTCATGGCGAGGGCCTCGATTATTAGCGAATGCTCAGGCGCCCTAGGCTACCAGTCCATCCGCGCGGGCACCTGAGAAAAGTGGCTATGACGCGGATAGACGGGCGCGACAGCGGAGGTCGCGCGCAGGAGGTAGAGAGTCTTAGCCGCGGTGTCGCGATTCGACAGCTTTGCGCAGGGTGTCGATCAGGCTCTGGATCCGGGCATGCTGCATCTTCATGGAGGCTTTGTTGACCACCAGGCGCGAACTGATCGTGGCGATCATTTCCTGTGGCTCCAGGCCATTGGCGCGCAGGGTGTTGCCGGTGTCGACCACGTCGATGATCTTGTCGGCGAGGTTGATCAGCGGGGCCAGCTCCATCGAGCCATACAGCTTGATGATATCGACCTGACGGCCTTGCTCGGCGTAGTAACGCTTGGCAACGTTGACGAACTTGGTGGCTACGCGCAGGCGGCCCTTGGGCTCGGGTGCACCAACCACGCCAGCGGTCATCAACTTGCAGCAGGCGATCTGCAGGTCCAGCGGCTCGTACAGGCCCTGGCCGCCGTACTCCATCAGCACGTCCTTGCCAGCCACACCCAAGTCGGCGGCACCATGCTCGACATAGGTCGGCACGTCGGTGGCACGCACGATCAGCAGGCGCACGTCGTCCTGCGTAGTGGGGATGATCAGTTTACGGCTCTTGTCCGGGTTCTCGGTCGGCACGATACCGGCCTCGGCCAGCAATGGCAGGGTATCGTCGAGAATTCGGCCTTTGGATAGCGCGATGGTCAACATGGGAAACGTCGGTCCTTAAGCGGCTACTGCCGACCGGGCGTCAAGCCCGGTCGCATACAATTCGTGTGTGGGAGCGGGCTCGCCCCGCGAACACCGGCAAAGCCGGTGCCATAACCGCGGTGGCTGCTTCGCGGGGCAAGCCCGCTCCCACACCCTGCCCCTGCAGACTCTTAACCCGGTACGCGACGGATCTTCGCGCCCAGCATCTGCAGTTTTTCTTCGATGCACTCGTAACCACGGTCGATGTGGTAGATGCGATCGATCAGGGTATCGCCATCGGCAACCAGTGCCGACAGCACCAAGCTGGCCGAAGCACGGAGGTCGGTGGCCATTACCGGTGCACCTTTGAGCGCCTTGACGCCCGTGACGATGGCCGTGTTGCCTTCGACCTGGATCTGCGCGCCCATGCGGTGCATTTCGTAGACGTGCATGAAGCGGTTTTCGAAGATCGTCTCGATCACCGCGCCAGTGCCTTCGGCGATGGCGTTGAGCGAGATGAACT
>Ga0213828_1002413_pt1 | contig 13622 bp, 8 predicted proteins | sample MC6MC0897MG_FD_180664 | JGI IMG/M metagenome (GOLD analysis project Ga0213828, IMG submission 180664) | Enriched soil aggregate microbial communities from Iowa State University, Ames, United States - MC6-MC0897-MG | ecosystem: Environmental > Terrestrial > Soil > Unclassified | place: USA: Iowa...
ACATCAGGTGCGAAAGCTCAGGCTTCAGGGGAAACTCAGGCAGGTGCCAAGTCGACTGCTACCGGAGCTCCGATCAAAGTAGGAGTATCCAACATGGTAACAGGCCCTATGGCAGCAGGCGGACTTCGCATGAAGCAGGCAGTGACGATGGCATTTGAAGAAATCAATGCCAAAGGAGGCGTGCTGGATGGAAGACCTTTGGAGATGGTTCTGGTTGATGACACAGGAACTCCTACAGGTGCGGTAAATGCAGTCAATAAGATCCTGGGCGAGAATGTTTCTGTGGCAATTGGTCCTCATACTTCTCCAATGGCATCTGCTACTCAGGAATTATATCGGAAGGCAGGCGTTCCTTTCATCAGCGCCGCCACATCACCAAAGCTTTTAGAAGCGCAGAATCCATACTTTTTCCGTATATCCGTTTCCGATGGAGCTGTTGGACCAGCTATGGTAGAGTTTGCCAAGGACCAGTTTGGTGCTGTAAAGGTTGGAGCTCTCTATGATACAGATGATTACGGTGTAGCGGCCGACAATGCCACAAAAGTGTATTGCGAACAGAATGGCATTGAATATTACTCAGAAGGCTTTACATCAGGCGATAAGGACCTGACTTCACAGCTTTCCAAGATCAAAGGCTGGGGACCTGATGTTATCTTCGACTTTTCCCATGATGCAGAGGCCGCTTTGATTGTTCGTCAGCTGGACGAGCTTGGAATGGGAGATCTTCCTCATGTAGGACCTAACGCTCTGGCACAGTCCCAGACCTATGATTTATGCGATGCAAAACAGCTGGAAGGTACCTATGCATCTACGGATTTCTATGCTGACCAGACCAATGAGACCATGAAGAAATTCTTAGATGATTTTAAGGCACGCTGGGGAGCTGATGTGGAACGTTATGCAGCGATGTATTATACTGCTGCTTACTTAACCGCTGATGCCATTGAACGTGCTGGCTCCGATAAACCGGAAGATATTCGCAAGGCACTTTCTGAAACAAAAGACTTTAATGCAGTATTCGGTAAACTTAATTGCTCTGAGCAGGGCGAGATGAACCGGAACCTTTATATTCTGGAGTTTGACGGAGAAAAGAATATGTCTGTGTCCAAGCAGGTATCCTTAGACTGATTATAAAAAGGGAATGAACGGCACCCGGCGGCTTAAAACAGCTGCCGGGTGCAAATAACGAGGAGGTACTACATATGCAGGTATTCGTACAGCTGCTCATTACCGGGATTGCCATGGGTTTTATCTATGCTCTGGTAGGTATTGAGTACACTCTTATCTGGAACGCAACAGGATTACTTAACTTCAGCCATGATAAGTTCATCTTATTTGGAGCTTACATGTTTGCCGGTACCTATGTGTTAGGTCTTGGGCTTCCGCCGATACTAGCAATTCTTTTTGCTGTTCTTACCATGTTTTTATTTGGAATTGTCAGCGCATTTGTGATTTTTAACCCGCTCAGCAAGCTTTCCACCAATTTATTCGCGGTTATCGGAACGGTTATCCTTGGCAGAATCATGATAGAGTCGGTTCGTCTGATCTGGGGTCCCCTTCCCTTTACACTGGATAATTTCTTGAGAGGATCCATTCACTTTGGTTCTGTGGTAGTCTCAAAAGCTCATTTGGTGATTATTGTGGTATGTTCCCTGATTACTGCAGGCCTCCAGGTTTTCTTTAAAACAACCAAGACAGGAAAAGCCATGCGCTGTGTATCGGAAAATAAAACGGCAGCCTCCTTAATGGGAATCAATGTTCCCATGAACATCGCTTTTACCATTGGTTTATCAGCGATTGTCTGCGCCACCATCGGAATCCTGGTCATTCCTATCTTCAATGTGGAACTTCAAATGTCATCCATGATCGGTTTAAAAGGATTTGCATCCGGTGTCATCGGCGGTTTTGGCTACCTTCCCGGGGCGATAGTGGGCGGTATTCTTCTGGGAGTGGTTGAAATCTTTGGAAGTATGCTGATCCCATCTGTTTATAAAGACTGTTTGTCATTTGTACTGTTAATCATTTTCTTGTTGGTCAGACCGTCAGGAATTTTGGGAAATAAGAGATAAGCGAGGAGGAAAGCAATGAAAGTAAATAAAACATCAGCATTAATTGCAGTGGCAGCCATTGCTCTGGCAGCGATCCTACCTATGTTTATTTCAAATAATTATCATCTGAATCTGATGATCCAGGTGTTAATTAATATCATCATAGTAGTGGGTCTTAATTTCATAACCGGTCTTACCGGTCAGATGAATCTGGGAACTGCCGGTATTTTCTCTATGGGGGCATATACGTCTTCCCTGCTGGCCACAAGGCTTGGAATTAATCCATGGATTTGCTTAATCGCTGCCGTGGGCATGGGATTTTTAATAGGAATGGGTCTTGGCTATCCTTCCTTAAGGGTATCCGGAGTATATCTGGCTCTTACTACCATTGGTTTTTCTGAAATCGTCCGTATTCTGATGACGAATTTGACAGGTTTAACAGGAGGCGCATTGGGTGTAACGGGAATTCCCCCATTTTCTATCCTGGGCCATAAATTCCAGACAAATAAAGAAATTTACTATCTCTATCTGGTCATAGCGATCATTCTTATCTTTAATGCATACCGGATTGTTAATTCCAAATGGGGACGGGCTTTCCTTGCAGTTAAGGATAATCCGGATGCGGTGGAAGCAGGAGGAATCAACATTGCGTCCATTAAGATTTTGGCATTTACCCTTGCGGCCGTTTATGCAACCGTGGCAGGAAGCCTTTATGCCCATTACGTTGGATTCATCAATCCAAGTGCATATAACCTGGAGTATTCCATTAACTACGTTGTTATGCTGGTTATCGGAGGAATCGGTTCTGTACCCGGTAATGTCCTGGGAGCGATTCTGGTGACTCTGGTGCCGGAATTATTAAGGTTCATGGAAAATTACTACTGGCTGGTATTTTCAATCATCACTCTGCTTTTTGTTATCTTCTTGCCAAACGGGATGGTTTCTCTGTTTAAAGGAAAGAAGAGGGAAGCAAAAGCAGGGAAAGGAGCACAGGCAAATGGCAGATAACAGAGAAGGAAAATCCATTTTAACCCTAAACCATGTAACAAAACGCTTTTCCGGGTTGGTTGCGGTAAATGATCTGTCTTTGGATATGAAGGAACGAACCATTCATGCTTTGATCGGGCCAAATGGAGCAGGTAAGTCAACTGCGATCAATATGATCACCGGCCTTCTGCCGTTAACAGAGGGCGAGATCTACCATGAGGATACGAAAATAAGTGGTATGAATGCCCATCAGATTGCCAGAACCAGCTGCAGCCGTACCTTCCAGAATTTAAAATTATATCGTTCCATGACAGTAAAAGAAAACTTAATGATGGGAAATATGACAGACCGGAAGCAGGGCTTTGTACCTTTTCTGTTTGATATTAAAAATGCAAACAAAGAAGAGAAGCTGATGAATGAAAAGGCAGATCAGATCCTGGAGTTTATGGGATTAAAGGATCTGACGGGAGAGTATCCGGCCAATATGCCTTACGGGAAACAGAAACTTACGGAGCTTGCCAGGTCTCTTATGTCAGATCCAAGACTTCTGTTTTTGGATGAACCGGCCGCAGGGCTCAATCCATCTGAGCGTGTGGAATTTGTAAATATTATGCTGAAGGTATTTGATTCCGGCATTGATATTTTCCTCATTGAGCACAATATGGATGTCATCATGAATATCAGTAATTATATTACCGTTATTAACTTCGGAGCTAAAATTGCTGAAGGCACACCGGAAGAAATACAGCAGGATCCGGTGGTAATAAAGGCGTATTTAGGCGACCGGTATAAACAGAATATGGCAAGGGGGGCTTCAAATGCTTAAGGTAAATGGCATTGACGTATATTATGGCAAGGTTCAGGCTCTGTTTGACGTATCCATTGAAGTGGGAGACCGGGAAATTGTATCCATCATCGGAGCAAACGGAGCAGGAAAGACTACTCTCATGAAGTCCATCATGGGAATCAATAAACCGAAAAACGGTACGATTGAATACAACGGCCAGGTTATAAGCGGTCTCCCTCCACATAAGGTGGTAAGTAAAAAAATTGTTTATATTCCAGAAGGCCGTGAAATTTTCCCCAATATGACGGTTCAGGAAAATCTGGAAATGGGCGCCTATTCAGTAAAACTATCAAGGGCGGAAATGGAGCGTCATCTGGAAGAACAGTATGAAATTTTTCCAAGACTAAAGGAACGGGCAAAACAAAAAGCCGGCTCCATGTCAGGAGGGGAACAGCAGATGTTAGCCATAGCAAGAGGACTGATGTCCGATCCAGAGCTTTTGATGCTTGATGAGCCAAGTCTTGGCCTTGCACCAGTCATTGTTGATGATATGTTTGATGTAATTGTCCGCGTAAATAAGGTGAGAAATATTCCGATTGCTATCGTGGAGCAGAATGCATTTATGGCCATGTCCATATCTGACAGAACCTATGTATTGGAAGTGGGTAACCTTGTTACCCATGGAGAAAGCAAAACACTGATGGATTCTGATGAAATTAAAAAAGCTTATCTGGGAGGCTGACGGCCTCCCACTGTTGACATAATTTATGGAGGTAAAAGAAATTGCGCGCTATTTATTTAGAAGAACCGTGGAAGGTTGCATATATTGACAAGGAAAAACCAGAACCAAAGGAAGGACAGGCCCTTATAAAAGTACGGGCGGCAGGTATCTGCGGTAGTGATATAGGTGCTTACCGGGGAACCAATCCTCTGGTATCCTATCCAAGAATTATCGGCCATGAGGTTGTAGGAGAGGTAATCTCCATCCCGGAGGACAACGCAAAAGGAATCAAGGCAGGAGACCATGTGATCGTAGATCCCTATCTTTTTTGCGGAGAGTGCTACCCCTGTTCCATTGGACGCACCAATTGCTGTACTGATTTAAAAGTACTTGGTGTTCATGTGGAGGGAGGAATGTCCGACTATATGGTACATCCGGCAGATATGCTGTGGAAGCTTCCCGAAGATATGCCATGGGATATTGCACCGATGGCAGAGCCTCTTACCATTGCCTTACATGGCATTCATAGAGGCGGTTTAAAGAAAGGGGAGCACGTGGCGATCATAGGGGCAGGCCCCATCGGCCTTCTGGCAGCCATGTCAGCTCTGGCTTATGGAGCAGAGCCTATTGTGATTGACGTTGTGGCTGAACGCCTTTCATTTGCTAAAGAACTGGGAGTAAAATATACCATTCATTCGGCGGAAGAAAATCTGACAGAAAAGGTATTAGAATATACAAATGGGCGTTTGGCAGAGCTTGTTATGGAATGTTCCGGTGCAAACCCGGCAGTCCGTTCTGCCCTGGACATTACTGCTAACGCAGGCCGGATTACGCTTACCGGCTGGCCGAAAAAAGATACCCCGCTCCCTACCGATATGATTACAAGAAAAGAAATTGATATCCGTGGAGCCCGTACCAGTGCCAATGAGTTTGAAGAAGCCATTGAGCTGATCCATTCAGGCAGGGTGGATGTGAGAAAAATACTGACCAAAACCGTTACAATGGAAGAAACCCCGGCTGTGATCGCTGATATTGAACAAAATTCCGGTAACTATATGAAGGTAAACGTAATTCTGTAGCGGATGGCAGGAGAAATGTCATTCAGAAACAAATGATGATTGACAAATAAAGCATTAGAACGTATAATTGTCTGGATCGAAGATATAAGTATCTGATTTACAATTTAATATGCTTCATTAAGAGGGAGTAGTTTTAATGCATCGTCAACATCCTGACTGTCATAGGGCAGCCTGGTGGTGCATGCCAGACAATGGTTACCAGACTTTTAATGTATTTATTCTGAATATTTAAATTTTTCAGAATAAGTGCATTAAAAGTCTTTTTCTTTTTCTTTTTAGGGCAATAATAAATCAGAGAGATCTAACAGTACATGTTGATGCAGGCTGTCCATATGGGCAGCAGAATGGAGGAAAGTTTGAAAGACTGGTATCAGAAAACAGAAGAAGAAGTTTTAGAAGCGCTTCACACATCAAAGGAAGGCTTAAGTGCAACGGAAGCAGCCGGACTTCTTGCCAGCAAGGGAGAAAATATTCTGGAGGAGGGAAAGAAAAAAAGCACCCTTCAAGTATTTGCCGAGCAGTTCCGTGATCTGCTGGTGGTCATTCTGATTGCAGCGGCCATCATTTCCATGCTTTCAGGAAATGTAGAAAGTACCATCGTAATCGTAGCGGTCATTGTGTTAAATGCGGTGTTAGGAACCGTGCAGCATGAAAAAGCTCAAAAGTCCCTGGCAAGCTTAAAATCCCTATCGTCACCAACTGCTAAGGTGATCCGGGATGGACAAAAGATTGAGGTCGCTTCCAAAGGCGTGGTTCCAGGTGATATCCTGCTGCTGGAAGCCGGAGATATGGTAGTGGCTGATGGGCGGATCCTTAATAATTATTCCCTGCAGGTAAACGAGAGCTCCTTAACCGGCGAATCTACCAATGTAGATAAGGAAGAAGGAACTCTTGATACAGAAGCACCATTGGCAGACCGGACCAACATGGTTTATTCCGGAAGCCTGGTTACTTACGGCAGAGCGGTTGTAGCTGTCACCGGAACCGGAATGGATACGGAGATTGGAAAAATCGCCAGCCTGATGAATGCCACAAAGGAGAAAAAAACGCCTTTGCAGGTCAGTCTGGATCAGTTTTCCAGCCGGCTTGCCATGGTCATCATGGTAATCTGCGCCCTGGTATTCCTGTTAAGTATCTACCGTAAGATGCCCCTTTTAGACTCCCTGATGTTTGCCGTTGCTCTTGCAGTTGCTGCGATTCCGGAAGCCTTAAGCTCCATCGTAACCATTGTACAGGCAATGGGAACACAGCGGATGGCAAAGGAAAATGCCATCATTAAGGAATTAAAGGCAGTGGAAAGCCTTGGCTGCGTTTCCGTTATTTGTTCTGATAAGACAGGAACTCTGACCCAAAATAAGATGACGGTACAGGAAATCTATGTGGACGGCAAAGTCTGTAGGCCGAACGAGTTAGACCTTCGTAACCAACTCCACCGGTATCTTCTTTATGATGCAGTGCTGACGAATGATTCCTCCATAGTAGAAGGAAAGGGGATCGGAGATCCTACGGAGTATGCCCTTCTTGAAATGGCAGGTAAAGTCAGCTTAAGCCATGATCTCATCAGGGAAATGATGCGCCGTCTGGAAGAGATTCCATTTGATTCCGACCGAAAGCTGATGAGTACCAAATACCATCTCCATGGTGTTCCTACCATACTGACCAAGGGTGCGGTGGATGTATTGCTCTACCGGACCACTCAAATTCGTACCTCTGAGGGAGTCAGGGAACTGACAGAAAAGGACCGGGAAAATATTCTGGAACAGAATATGAGATTCTCCGAGAATGGACTTCGGGTGCTCGCATTTGCCTATAAAGAGGTGGAAGAAGACCATGTGCTTTCCTTAAATTCAGAAAACGATTTCATTTTTATTGGACTAATTTCCATGGTAGATCCGCCGAGAGAAGAGTCTAAGGAAGCGGTGGCCGATGCCAAACGGGCAGGAATACGGCCGGTAATGATCACCGGAGATCATAAGATCACGGCAACCGCCATAGCAAAGCAGATCGGTATTTTCGAAAAGGGAGATATGGCTGTTACCGGTGCGGAGCTAGACGCTATGACTGATGACGAACTAGACAAAAATATTAGTAAGACTTCCGTATATGCCAGAGTGTCACCGGAAAATAAGATTAGGATTGTAGATGCATGGCAGCGGCGGGGAAATGTTGTTTCCATGACGGGAGACGGAGTCAATGATGCGCCTGCCTTAAAAAAGGCCGATATCGGTGTGGCTATGGGAATCACCGGTACGGAGGTTTCCAAGGATGCTGCGTCTATGATTCTGGCAGATGATAATTTTGCAACCATTATAAAGGCAGTTGCCAACGGCCGTAATGTATACCGGAACATAAAAAATGCCATTCAGTTCTTGCTATCCGGAAACATGGCGGGAATCCTTTCCGTCGTATATACATCGATCATGGCTCTTCCCGTCCCCTTTGCTCCGGTTCATCTGCTGTTCATTAACCTGCTTACAGACTCCCTTCCGGCAATCGCCATTGGTATGGAGCCTGCAGAGCATGGCCTGCTTGACAGGAAGCCAAGAGATCCCAAAGAGGGAATCCTGTCCAAGGATTTTATGCTTAAGATTCTGGTGCAGGGCGCGCTGATTGCCGTATGTACTATGACAGCCTTCCATATCGGCTTAAAGCATGGCAGTGCCTCCACAGCCAGCACCATGGCTTTTTGTACCCTGACCCTTTCCCGGTTGTTCCATGGATTTAACTGCAGAAGCCGCCACTCTATTTTCCGGCTGGGCTTTGCAAGCAACTGGTACAGCCTTGGAGCATTTCTGGCAGGAGTGATTCTGTTAAGCCTTGTTATGTTTGTGCCTATCCTTGAAAAACTGTTTTCCGTAACCCCTCTCTCAGGGATCCAGGTTGGCATCGTATATGGCCTTGCAGTCATCCCTACGATTATCATACAGTTAGCAAAGGTCATAAAAGAAAATAGGAAATAATTTCATTAATAAAAAGAGGTTCAACCGTAAAAAAAGTGTTGAACCTCTTTTTTAAAAATGTTAAAATATTTCAGTACTTAAAAATTAAATATAGGAGAAGGGGACGACACATGACAGGACAACTTTCACTAAAAGTGAGAAATTGCGGACCGCTGTCCCGGCGGACGAAATTCCAAATTCTTGCCCTGGTGCCGATTTATTTTATTGTTGCAGGTCTCTTACTGCAGCCGTTCGATGGAATCTGGAGGGGTATCATTACGATTGTCAGGGAGCCAGATTTCCTGATTACGGATTATTTTGCCATTGGCGGCGTAGGAGCTGCTTTTGTTAATGCGGGGGTATTAACGTTATTAAGTATTGCAATTGTATATTTTCTTGGTATGGAGATGAGCGGCCATACTATAACCTCATGCTTTCTTATGTTTGGTTTTTCTTTGTTCGGGAAAAATATCATGAACATATGGGCTATCATGATGGGTATCTGCCTGTATTCTTATTATCACAAAACTTCCATTACACGTTATATTTATGTTGGCTTTTACGGGACCTCTTTGTCCCCGATCATCACTCAGATCATGCAGATCGGTAATTTACATTTGGCGTCCAGATTGATTTTGAGTATTTTTGTTGGATTGGGAATTGGATTTGTACTTCCGCCCTTGTCCACTCATACGCATTACGCCCATAAGGGATATTCACTCTATAATGTGGGTTTTTCCGCCGGTATCATAGCCACGGTGATTGTATCGCTGATGAAATCCTTTGGAATTTCCATAGAATCAAGACTGATCTGGTTTGAGGGCGACAATGAGCTGTTTGCAAGGTTGCTTCTGTTTTTGTTTTTTGGTATGATTATATTTGCATTTCTGCTGTCAGAGAATGTTGGAAAGCGTTATCTGGAAATACTAAAAACTTATGGTCTCAGCGGAACCGATTATGTAAAGAGTGAGGGATTTGCACCGACACTCCTTAATATGGGAATTAACGGAATTGTGGCAACCTTGATCCTTGTTATGTTAGGAGGAGCGTTAAACGGACCTACCATTGGAGGGATATTCACCATTGTGGGCTTCAGTGCAACGGGAAAGCATTTGCGAAACATTCTTCCCATCATGATAGGAGTGATACTTGGAGGTGCGATCCAGAACTGGAGCATTACGGATCCCAGCGCTCTTCTTGCACTTTTATTGTCTACAACCCTTGCGCCGATTGCCGGTGAGTTCGGCGTTTTAGCGGGTATTATGGCCGGATTTTTACACTCTGCCGCTGCCCTTAACGTAGGCATTGTTTACGGCGGAATGAACCTTTATAACAATGGCTTTGCAGGAGGCCTCATAGCCACTTTTCTGGTACCTGTGTACCAGTCTGTCCGGGATAGAAGCGCACGGGCCAAGGTCCATGATTCCTTATAGCCTCATGAGAAACGGAAGCCAGGATAAAATTATTTAAGAACAGGAAAATTTTAAAATGTTGTATCAGATAAAGGATGGGACAGTCATTGCCGGAGGCAGTCTGATCCTGTCGCATATTGACTTTGAAATACACGGCAAGGAAAAAATAGCGGTGGTAGGGAACAATGGAGCCGGGAAAACCACGCTGTTAAGACTGATAGCCGGAGAAGTGGATTTAGACCGGGATGACAAACGGGAAGGCCCTGGAATTACAAGCTCCAGAAAGCTGACGGTAGGATACTTAAAGCAACAGGCTTTTGATGATAAGGGCAGGACGGTGGAGCAAGAACTGCTGTCCTCCTGCCCGGTTGCAGATCCCTTTGCCATGGAACGGTTTGAGTATGAACGGGAATATGATACGCTGTTTACCGGGTTTGGATTTACAAAGGAAGATAAGAAGAAAAGGATTTCCCAGTTTTCCGGCGGGGAGCAGACAAAGATTGCCCTTATTCGTTACTTGCTGTTAAAACCGGATATCCTGCTTCTTGACGAACCTACCAATCATCTGGATATTCAGGCTACGGAATGGCTGGAACAGTATATGAAACAGTATGAAAAATCAGTGGTAATGGTATCCCATGACCGCTTTTTTCTGGACCAAACGGCATCTGTGATATATGAACTGTCAGAAAAGAGGCTTACCCGGTACCCAGGTAACTACTCTCATTACCGGGAAGAAAAGAGGAAGGCGGTCAAGATACAGACCAAGGCTTATGAACGGCAGCAGGAAGAGATCAAGCGCTTAAATGATCTGGTCGAGCGGTTTAAGAATAAGCCCCGAAAGGCCTCATTTGCCAGGGCAAAAAGAAAGGCAGTGGAACGGATGGGCCAGGCAGTGAAACCGGTGGAAGATGATATCCACATGTTCACAGGGCCTTTGGAGCCTGCTTTTTTAGGCAGCAAATGGGTCTTTGAAGCGGAGCACTTGAAAATCGGTTATGACCGTCCGCTCATAGAGATGACCATGAGGATCAGACGGGGACAGAAGATAGGAATCCTTGGTCCAAACGGGGCCGGAAAAAGCACCTTTTTAAAAACGGTGGCAGGACTTATTCCTCCGGTTTCCGGGGAGTATTCTCTGGGAAATCAGATTACCATCGGTTATTTTGACCAACATTCTTCAGAGATAGACTCCGATAAATCCGTTGCCCAGCATTTCCATGATTTGTTCCCTTCCCTGACGGAAAAAGAGGTCAGGAGTATTTTGGGAGCATACTTATTTGGTGGAAAAGAGGCTGGAAAACGGGTTGGTCTTCTATCCGGAGGAGAAAAGGCAAGGCTTGTACTGGCAGAGCTTTTGCAGAGCAGACCGAATTTTCTGATCCTGGATGAACCGACCAACCATATGGACATCAGGGCAAAGGAAACCCTGGAATCAGCATTCCGGGCTTATACAGGCACGATATTATTTGTATCCCATGACCGTTATTTCCTAAGCCGGGTAGCAGAATCGGTTCTCATCTTTGAGAATCAGTCTGCCTTTTACTATCCCTTCGGTTATGAGCATTATTTAGAGCGGAGCAGAAGAGCAGAGAAGGGCGAAAGTCTTGCTGCGCAGATCAGGGCGGAGGAGCAGGCTCTGATCGCCGGAATGCGCGCAGTCCCTAAGGCAGAAAAACACAGGTTAAGAGAAATCCCGGTGGAAGAAGCCTACCTGGACTGGAAGCTTAGCCTGGTTCTGGAACGGCTTTTGCCGGCAAGAAACAGGGTGATGGAATTGGCGGATGTCATGGAGGAGATGAAGGAAAGGTGGCTAGGATCGGAAGACTTCTGGAAGGGAGAAATCTGGGAAGAGGCTGGCCGCTATGAGGAATTAAAGAAAGAGCAGCAAAAGGTATGGGAGGAATGGCATGAGCTGTGCCTGGAGTGGTTTGATACGGCTTATGAAGAAGAGATGTAAACGTCTGTCAAAAATAAATTGGCATTGGAAGCCGATATAAAAAATGAGCTTTGAGATTGGTCTATTAGACCTATCAAAGCTCATTTTTTATACTATTTTGTCAGGCTCTTATGCGGCAGCCCTATGTAATTTAAGAATGTTCCCCCTGATTAATACTTGCCGGAGTAATCATAGTATGATGAAGTGCTTGTGTGAAATTCCGGTTCTGCACTCTCAAAGGAAGGAACGTATTCTTTATGAAAATCCGTTTGCTCTCCGTTTAATTTGAATTTTCCGACTTCCTGCTGCAGTGTCTCGGACTGAGCGGCTAACTCTTCACTGGAAGCGGAGCTTTCTTCTGCGGTTGCTGCATTTGTCTGGATCACTGCAGAAACCTGTGACAGGCCCTGGTTGATCTGGTCAATTGCCACCACCTGCTGGGAAGAAGCGGATTCGATCTCCCGGATCGCCTGTTCCAAAAATCTAGATTTTTCTTCCACTTCCTGAAGGATTTTAGCGGCATCAACTGACATCTGTCTGCCTTCGGTAACGGCTTCTACGGAATGAACGATGAGGTTTGCCGTTTCCTTTGCCGCTTCCGCAGATTTGGTCGCAAGGTTCCGAACCTCATCCGCTACCACTGCAAACCCCTTTCCGGCGCTGCCGGCACGGGCGGCCTCAATGGCTGCATTTAGTGCCAGAATATTTGTCTGGAAGGCGATGTCCTCAATCACTTTTGTGATGCTGGAAATTTCTTCCGAAGTTGCGTTGATCTTATTCATAGATGAATTCAGGCTTTGCATGCGTATATTGCTTTCGTTGACTCCGGCTGCGTTCTGTTCAACGTACTCAGATGCCAAACGGACATTATCCGCATTCTGGCTGGCCTGTTTTGCTACTGTAGTAATGGCAGCGTTAAGCTCTTCCACGGTTGCGGCTTGCTCCGTAGAACCGGAAGCCAGGGCCTGTGCTGCGGAGGATACCTGACCTGCGCCGGAGTTTACCTGATCGGCTGCTGTGTTTATAAGAAGCAGAGTCTGGTTGAGATCCTTCTCAATCTTGCGAAGTGCAAGGCCCAGTACGTCTTCCTCAGAACGAAGGGGAACTTCCTGTGTAAAATCTCCGTTGCTGATTTTTTCGGCAATGAGCACCTGATCCCGGATTCCAGCCAGCATAGTGGTAAAAGAGGCGGCAAGCTGACCGGTCTCATCTTTGGAGTCAACATCCGTTAAGTCAACATCCACATGCCCAAGAGCGATTTTATCGGCAGCCTTTACAATCTGCCCGATCGGCAGGCTGATCATGCGGGAAATTCTTAAACCCAGGAATATGGCAATTGCTGCTCCTGCTAAAAGGATGATGCTAAGAACACCCGTCAGGAGGATTGCGGTAGAATCGTTGGTTTTACTGGTCTCGTTAGCTACCCTCATCCGGACATCCACCAGCTTGTCAAAGTTATCAAACATCTTTTGGATGTTGTCCTTTTCATTATCGAAAGCGTGTAATGCCGTGTCTTTAGACCCTTGTTTGGCTACGTTTAAGCATTTTTGGATGGAGGGATCAAAGGAATCTGTAAATAATTGAGTTGCCTCGTCTATTAAAGCGAGAGCTTCATCATTCTTGATACTTGTCCGGTACTCGGCGGAACTACTAAGAAAGTTGTTCTTTGCTTCCACATAGCTTTTCTCCAGGGATTCCAGTTCCATAGTA
>Ga0213828_1002417_pt1 | contig 13601 bp, 13 predicted proteins | sample MC6MC0897MG_FD_180664 | JGI IMG/M metagenome (GOLD analysis project Ga0213828, IMG submission 180664) | Enriched soil aggregate microbial communities from Iowa State University, Ames, United States - MC6-MC0897-MG | ecosystem: Environmental > Terrestrial > Soil > Unclassified | place: USA: Iowa...
ATTCTGTGCCTAAACAACCCTGGGATAAACCCTTATTACCTGAAAACATCTTTCCAAAATCATGGCTAATCGGTTTGGATTGTCCATGTTGGCGCCATGGGTGGCGATATTTCCATTGCATGACGCGTCAGATATCCGGGCCTTGGAGGTCGGCTCGACGGTGAATGGGAGGGCGACTGGAGGAGTGGGCGCGCGGCCGGCTCGGGGCAGGCAGAGGCGGACATCGGAGGGGCGCGGCGAGGGGGCGGCCGCAGGAGAGTGGGAGATAAGCGGCGGCCAGCGCGCGCGACGCCCTGGCTCGCGGGCACGTCAGGTCAGCGGTTCAGGTCGGCCAACGCGTCGTTGTATTCGGCCTGCGCTTCTTCAAGCTTGCGTTGGGCCTTGTCGATCTTGTCCTGCTTGCCCTTGGCTTTCGCCTCTGTCAGCTCTTGCTGGCGTTCGGCCACCTTGGATTGCTTTTCGCGCACGTCGGCCTCGCGCTGCGATTGCAGGCGGCTGTCGGTGCAGCTTGCCTTGGCTTCGGACAGCGCCTTGCGCAGGCCCGCCTCGCGGCGCGAGTTGTTCTGCGCCTGCGCGGCGGCAATGTCGTTTTCGATGTGGCAGAACTTGGCCGCGCAACCGCGCAGCGGCGCGCAATCGGTGGCGGCTTGTGCGGGCAGCGTGGCGAAGAGGGCGCACACGGCGGCGGCGGTGGTCAGGGATTTGATCATTGCAGGCATGCGGTGACTCCGTGACGTGGGGCGGAAGGCCCATCATCGCCTGAGGCCGTCAATCCCGCAAATGCACGGCCTGAAAGTACCGCCCGAAAATACCGCTCGAAAGTGCCGCCCGGAAGTGCGGCCCAAAGGTGCGGCCCAAAAGCGCGGCTCGAAAGCGCGGGACGCGCAGACGTCGCCATGTCGCGCTTCCGCGCCGCTTCAACCGCGCCGCATCAGCGGATCAACGTGCCCGCCAATGCCGCGGCAACCAGCAATGCGCCCAGCCACAGGTTGGCGCGGAACAGCATGAAATTGCGGTGGGGATGCTGGATGTCGAACACCTTCAACTGCCAGGCCAGATGCGCGGCCACGGCGACCATGCCGACCTGATAGGCCCACGACAGGCCGATGGCATAACCGCCCCAGGCCCACAGCAGCACGGTGCCTGCGTAGAACCCGCCAATCCAGAGCTTGCCCTGGTCGCCGAAGCGCATCGCGGTCGAGTGCAGGCCGACGCTGCGGTCGTCGCGCACGTCGACGTAGGCATAGATGCTGTCGTAGCCCACCTGCCACAGCACCGCGCCCAGCCACATGGCGATGGCGGCGAGCGGCACGTGGTTCTGCGTGTCCGACCAGGCCATCAGCATGCCCCAGTTGAAGCAGATGCCCAGCACGACCTGCGGCCAGTAAGTGACGCGCTTGCACAGCGGATAGATGAAGACGAAGGGCAGCACGGCCACGGCCAGCCAGCGGCTCATGTCGTTCAGAAAGAACAGCAGCGACCCGCACACCAGCAACTGGCCCAGCAGGAACCACACGGCGTTCTTCATCGACAACTGGCCGCTGGTCAGCGGACGGAAGCGCGTGCGCTCGACGTGCTTGTCGAAGTCGCGGTCGCACATGTCGTTGACGGTGCAGCCGATGCCGCGCATCAGCAGGGCGCCCAGCGAGAAGACGATAAGGCGTTGCAAGTCAGGCAGGCCGCCCGCGGCCTGGACCAGCGCGGCAATGGCCGGCAGCAGGGTCAGCCAGGTGCCGATGGGGCGATCCAGGCGGCACAGCCGCGCGTAGGGCCGCCACGACTTCGGCAGCCAGCGTTCGACCCAGTCGGTGAAGACGATGTCACTGAGATCGGCGGGGGATTGTTGCGAAGCGCTCACTGTCACGGTCACAAGTGGTCGGGAAAGCCGACAGCATAAAACAACGGCCGGGCATCGCGCCCGGCCGATCGGTCATCAAGGCATCCGCGCCGCCCCTTCAAGGGACGACGGCGGACGTTATCATTCCGCCTTCAGCAGCTTGCCCAGGATGGCGATGCCGGTGCGGATCTTGTCTTCCGGCACGGTGGCGAAACTGAGGCGCAGCGTATTGCGCATGCCTTCGCCGCTGTAGAACGGCGCGCCGGGCACGAAGGCCACGTTCTGCGCGATGGCCTTTTCGAGCAGCTTGGTGCTGTCGATGTGCTCGGGCAGCGTCAGCCAGATGAACATGCCGCCTTCCGGCTTGGTCCAGGTGACGGTGGACGGGAATTCCTTCTGGATGGCATCCAGCATGCAGCTGCCCTGGGCGCGGTAGATCTCGCGCACGTTCGGCAGGTGCTCGGCCAGGAAGCCGTCCTTGACGATCTCGTACACGGCCATCTGGGTCAGCGTGGGCGTGTGCAGGTCCGTGGCTTGCTTGGCCTGCACCAGCTTGTTGATGAGCGCGCGGCCGCCGGCGATGTAGCCCAGGCGCAGGCCCGGGGCCAGCACCTTCGAGAACGTGCCCAGACGCACGACGTTCGCGCCGTATTCCTTGGCCAGCGCGATCAGGCCGGGCTGCGGCTCGCCGGCGTAGCGCAGTTCGCCGTAGGGATCGTCCTCGACGATGGTCAGGCCCAGTTCGGCGGCGCGCTTGACCAGCGCGATGCGGCGCTCCAGGTTGAGCGTGCGGCCGGTCGGGTTCTGGAAGTTGGGCAGGGCGTACAGGAAGCGGGCGCCTTCGGCCAGTTCGGGCGTGATGGCTTCGGGGATCAGGCCGCCTTCGTCGGTGGGCACCGGCACGAAGTTCGGCTGGTACAGGCTGAACGATTGCAGCGCGCCCAGGTAGCTGGGGTCTTCGACCAGCACCTTGCTGTCCTTGTCGATCAGCACCTTGCCCAGCAGATCCAGCGCCTGCTGCGAGCCGGAGACGATCAGGACCTGGTCGGGGGCGATGTCGGCGCCGGCCGCGGTCAGGTCATCGGCCACCCACTTGCGCAGGGGCGCGTAACCTTCGGTGGGACCGTATTGCAGGGCCGCGCGGCCGTTGGTGGACAGGACCTTGTCGAATGCCGCACGCACCACTTCTACCGGGAAGCCGCCGGGCGCGGGCAGGCCGCCTGCGAACGAAATGACTTCGGGGCGCTCGGTTACCTTGAGAATCTCGCGGATGGCGGAGCTGGTGAGTTGCAGGGCGCGTTCCGAAAAGGAAAACGCAGGTTCGAGGGGCTTGTCCATGGAGTGCTTCTTGATCAAGAAGGGTGGGTCGGTTGATGCGTTTGACAACAAAGTATTGTCCCACACGGTAACAGCCCGGCCCTTTTATCGGGTGAAACCCCTAAAATCACCTGCATCGATAACCGCCAGTACAGTTACATTTTCATGTTCGAAGCCGCTCCCATCGTCGCCGATTCCAAGGCCGCCCTGTATGCCGAACTGACCATGCAGGCGCGCGCGCTGCTGGAAGGCGAACCCGACCGCATCGCCAACGCCGCCAACCTGAGCGCGCTGGCGTTCCAGGCACTGCCCGACCTGAATTGGGTGGGCTTTTATTTCTTCGACGGCACGGAACTGGTCCTGGGCCCGTTCCAGGGCAAGCCCGCGTGCGTGCGCATTCCGCTCAATCGCGGCGTGTGCGGCGCGGCCGCCAGCCAGCGTCAGACGCAGCTCGTGCCGGACGTGCATGCCTTTCCCGGCCACATCGCCTGCGACGCGGCCTCGCGTTCGGAAATCGTGGTGCCGTTGGTGCACAAGGGCGAACTGATCGGCGTGTGGGACGTGGACAGCCCCGTGCCCGACCGGTTCGACGAAGACGACCGCAAGGGCATGGAGGCGCTGTGCGCGGTGTTCCTGGCGGCGCTCAGCTGAACGCCTGCCTGCGGCGCGGCCGGCAGTACGGCGTGCCGCCGCGTTGACACCGCCGCGCCCGCCCGGTAGATTTCTGCATCCGCCGCATATCGCGTCCCGCTCATCCATGATTCATCAGGCCCACCAGACTGCTAGCCACCTCCGCGCCCTTGGCGTGGTGCTGGCTGCCGCCGGCCTGAAATCCAAAAAACAGCCGCTCATCTGACCGGAGCATGCTGTTCCGTCAGATGGGCGACGGAACAGCGGCCTCCTGGCGGCGCTTTGGCGCCTCCGCGCGCACCCCCTGACCTCCCGAGCACTTCTGTACGGTCCCCCAACGGTCCATACGAAGGAGTGTTCTCATGCAATCTCAACAATCTCTGTTCCAGGGCGTCTGGGTGCCGCTGGTCACGCCGTTTTCCGGCGGCCATGTCGACGGCGGGGCGCTGCGCCGCCTGGTGCGCCACTACGTGGCCGCGGGTGTGGACGGACTGGTCGTTTGCGGCAGCACGGGCGAGGCCGCGGCGCTGGACGATGCCGAACAGCTTGCCGTGCTGGATACGGTGCTGACCGAAGCGGGCGACCTGCCCATCATGATGGGGCTGGCGGGCAATCATCAGGGTCACGTGCTGCATCGGCTGACGGCGTTTGGCACGCGTCCCCTGGCCGGCATCCTGGCGCCTGCGCCGTACTACGTGCGGGCGGGCCAGGAAGGGGCCGCCACGTACTTTCGCTGCCTGGCCGATGCCTCGCGCTTTCCGCTGGTGCTCTACGACATTCCGTACCGGACCGGCACCACGCTGGAGACGCCCACGCTGCTGGCGCTGGCCGCGCATCCCAACATCTCCGCCATCAAGGATTGCGGCGGCTCGCTGGACAAGACGGTGGCGCTGATCAGCGATGGGCAGATGAATGTCCTGGCCGGCGAAGATCTGCAATCGCTGTCCGCGATGTGCCTGGGCGCCACCGGCATGATCGCCGCGGCCGCGCACGTGCGCCCCGATCTCTTCGTGGCGATGCACCGCGCGGTGCGGGCGCAGCGGCTGGACGAAGCCCGTTCGCTGTTCCATGCGCTGGCGCCGGTGATCCAACTGGTGTTCGGCGAGCCCAATCCCGGTCCGCTGAAGGCGGAGCTTGCGCGGCAGGGGCTGCTGTCGAACGAACTGCGCCTGCCCATGCTGCCGGCCAGTGAAGCCCTCGCGGCGCGATTGGGCGCCGCCGTGGACGCGCTGGACCGCCAGTTTCCGGCGCAAGGCGTCACCCTGCGCGCGGCGTGAGCGCTTTGTGGCGTCCGGATTCAATTGGTAATAAATCGCCTACCGGGAAGCTGACGGATTGCTTATGATGCGGCCATTCTTCAGGGTGAATAAAACCTTCATGGGCCAAGCTTTTGAAGCCTTGTCCGCCTGGCAGGTCATGCTGGCGGGGCTGCTCTTCTTCGGCAGCATCTACCTGGTCTTTGGCGCGGCCACCTGGTTGCTGACCCGGCACATCCTGCCGGCCCTGGGGCTGGGCCGGCCGCTCGATCCACGGCCGCTTGCGCCGGGCCAGTTGCGCCGCGAGCTGGCACAGTCAGGGCTGTCGATCCTGTTGTTCGGCACCGGCATGATCTTTCCGTGGGGCCTTCTGCAATTAGGGTGGGCGCGTCTGGACCCGGACGCGAGCTGGCAGCAGATCGTGCTGGAAATTTTGGCGCTGGTGGCCTGGAACGACGTGCATTTCTGGATCAACCACCGGCTGCTGCACACGCGGCTTCTGCGCCGCTTTCACCTGCCGCATCATCGCTCGGTCGTGACGACGCCGTTCTCGACGTACAGTTTTCATCCCATCGAGGCGCTGATGTTGGGCAACGTGATCCTGCTGCCCATGGTGGTGCACGATTTCAGCTTCTGGTCGTTGTTGTCGGTGCCGCTCTTTAGCCTGTTCTTCAATTGCATCGGTCACGCCAACTACGATTTCTTTCCCAAGGTCTCGTACGCGCACTGGTTCGCCGCCAGCCGCCGGCACCATCTGCACCACGCCTGCTACAACGGCAACTACGGCTTCCAGTTCACCTTCATGGATCGCCTGTTCCGCACGCGGCTGGGGGCGGAAGCCGCCGAGCGACAGCTGGAAGCCTATCGGCAGCGCGAGTCCGGCGCCGGCCTGCGAGGCTCCGCATAGTGGCGGCAAGGATCGGCCCGAATGGCCAGAGCGGCCCGCGGCGTGCGCTGCCCACGCTGCGCAACCGGCGGGATTGGCAGAGCCTGACCTATCTGGCTGCGCTGCCCCTGCTGGCGGCCTGGCAGTGGTTCAACGGGTTCTGGTGGCCGGCCTATGCGCTGATGCTGTTTCTGACCCTGGGCATCGGCGTCATCCATCACAACCACACGCACATCCGGATGTGGCGCGGCCGCTGGGCCAACCGCATCACCGACTTCTGGATCACGCTGCTGCAGGGCCATCCGACGTTCGTGTTCTATCCGGCCCATGTGGCCAATCATCACCGCTACAAGCATGGCGAGCGCGATGTGGCGCGCACGTACCGGTTTGGCGGCGACACCAACCATTTGTGGGGCTACGTCATCCATCCCGTGCAAGCGGCCTGGGTGCTGTATCCCCTGTTTTTCGCGTGGCTGGGCCGGCTGCGCAGACACTGGCCGGGCGCCTTTCGCTATTGCATGGCGCAGTACGGCGCGTGGCTGGGCCTGTGGGCCGGGCTGATCGCGGTGAACCCGGTCAAGGCGCTGGTGTTCGTGATCGTGCCGCAGCTGCACGGCCTGCATTGGCTGCTGGCCACCAATTATCTGCAGCACGCGCATGCGGACGGCGGACCGCGGCACGTTGCGGGCCTGAACTACGCGCGCAATTTCGAGGGGCTGGTCAATCCGCTGCTGTTCAACATCGGCCTGCACACCGCGCACCACGAGCATCCGCGCGCGCACTGGTCCGAACTGACCGGCCTGCATCGTGACTACTACCGCAGCCGCGTGCGTGCTGAATTGAACGAGCGCGGCCTGGTGCCCTATATGTTCCGCACCTTCGTGCTGGGCGCTTTCGTGCCGCGTTTTCGCAGCCGTTCCTGCATGGCGCCCGAGCACGTCCGCTAGCGCCGTACACCCCCATTTCCCAACCAGAGATCCGTCATGCCCATTGCGTTTCATCGTGTCTACCTGGAGAGCGCCGGCTATTTCATGCCGGGCGAGCCCGTGTCCAACGAAGCCATGGACGACTACATCGCGCCGCTGAACCGCATGTCCAGCCGGATCAAGAGCCGCATCCTGGCCGAGAACGGCATCAAGCAACGCTACTACGCGATCGATCGGGATGGCGCGACCGTGTTCTCGAATGCGCAGCTTGCAGCCAACGCGATTCGCGATTGCCTGCGGCGCCATGACACCGACCTGTCGGCCGTATCGATGCTGGCCAGCGGCTCGTCAGGCGGCGATGCGCTGATGCCGGGCTTTTCCAACATGATCCAGGGCGAGCTGGCCGCGCCGCCGATGGAGACGCTGTCAGTGCATGGCATCTGCGCGGCGGGCGTGTCGGCGATCCAGGCGGCCGCGCAAGGCGTCGAGTTGGGCGCGCATGCCAGCGCGCTGGCCGTGGCCAGCGAACTGCCGTCGCGCCTGTTCAAGCGCTCGCGCTTTGCCGCGCGCGGCTACGACGCCGACTTCGACGCGCATTTCCTGCGCTGGATGCTGTCGGACGGCGCCGGTGCGGTGCTGCTGGGCAATGGCCAGCGGCCGCTGCCCGGCGCGTCGCAGGGCGTGCGCTTGCGCTTGAAGTGGGTGCATCAGCGCTCGTTCTCCGGCGACTATCCGGTGTGCATGCAGCTTGGGCTGTCGGCCGACCGGAGCAAGGGGCATCTGGACTACCCGTCCTGGAACGAGGCCGAGGCCGATGGCGCGTTGTCGCTGCGCCAGGACATCCGCCTGTTGCCGCATCTGTTCGACATCGGCATCCACGAGTACGCCAAGCTGGTGCGCGACGGCTGGGTGGATCCGGACCAGGTCGATCACTTCCTGTGCCATTACTCATCGGAAAAATTCATCCCGGTCGTGGAAGACCTGATGGAGAAGGCCGGCCTGGTGATCCCGCGCGAGCGCTGGTTCAGCAACCTGGCGTGGCGCGGCAACACAGGCGCCGCCTCCATCATGATCATGCTGGCCGAGTTCCTGGAGACGCGGGAGGTCAAGCCGGGCGAACAGATCTTCTGCTACATCCCCGAATCCGGGCGCTTCATGGCGGCCTACATGCTGCTGGAAGCCGAAGCGGTGCACGCCCAGCCGGCGGTGGCCGCAGGCGTGTCGGGCGTCGCTACGCCGGGCGTCGTTACTCCTGGCGTCGCTATGCCGGGCGCCGCTGCGCGCGAAGACGCGGCGTCCGCCGACGCCGACGCTATCGCGCCGCCGCACGATCCCGACATGGCGCCGCAAGGCCTGGGCCAGCTTCTGACCGAACTCGCGGCGATCTGGCACGACTACCGCTCGCGCGTGTGGCGCACGCCGGTGGTCCGCCGCCTGCGCAACCGCCAATTCCAGACCACGGATTACCTGACGTGGATGGAGAACTGGATTCCGCAGGTGCGCGAAGGCAGCAAGTGGATGCGCGAAGGCGCTGCGTCGCTGACCGAGCAATACGCGCCGCTGGCCGCGCTGATCGACATGCACGCGGGCGAAGAGCAGAACGACTTCCAGATCTTGTTCGACGACTACCGCACCGCGGGCGGCACGGTGGACAGCATCGACGCCCTGCGCCGCAATCCCGGCGGCGAGGCGCTCAATGCCTACCTGCACAGCCTGGCCGCCACGCGCGATCCGATCGGCCTTTTGGGCGCCATTTACATCATCGAAGGCACGGGGCAGCGCATCGTGCCGGCGCTGCTGCCGCTGCTCAAGGCCAGTCTGAAGCTGCCGCCCGACGCCTTCCGCTTCCTGGAATACCACGGTCACAACGATGAACACCATCTGGCGCGCTGGCTGTCGGCCGTGGAACTGGCGCTCGATTGCGACGAGGATGGCCGCGCCGAGCAGCGCATCGTCGACACCGCGCGCCGCACGGCGGCGCTTTACCTGATGCAGTTTCATCACGTGATGGAGGCGGACGCGGCATGAACAAGGAGCCTGAATTCCTTGCCCGGGAGCACGATCCGGCGGATCCCAGCCCCTGGCTCGCGTTGTACCTGGACCGCAGCACGCCGCTGCCGGACAAGGTCAAGAAGGCCTGGCTGACGGATTCCAGCTGCGCGTCGCGCCAATACCTGTTGCCGTTCCTGCGGCCGCTTGCGCGGGCCTTCATCATCCTGATCCAGATCGTCAAAACGTTCCTGCCGCGACGCTGGTCGCATTCCCGGGTGCTGCATCGCATTCTGGCGTGGGGCTTGAAGCGGTTCGTGTCGCCCGAGGCCAACTGGCTGATCCTGCGGCATTTTCATCTGGGGGCGCAGGCGCTGGCGTTCATCGCGGCGAACTCGCCGGTGCCGATCACCACGACGCCGCTCGAGCCGATGACGATCGACGACCTGAAGGACGATCTGTTCGTCAAGCACGACCTGAATCTCTTCAACTTCGTCATCCGGTTGAACCAGGCGCTGCGCGATGCGGGTGTGGAAATGCATGCGCCGCAGACCGTGGACTTTTCCATGCTGCGCGACCCGCCGATCCGGCTGGAGGACATGCCGCAAGGCAAGCTGAACTTCCTGGACCTGCAAAGCGCCATCGAGCTGTTCACGCCGCTGTATCAACTGCTGCTGACCGACAACGACTTCTGGCGCGCGGCCAATTCGCTGCAGCTCGATGAGACCGTGGGCATCTATGCGGCCAAGCTGCTGGGCGCGCCGCAGCACCTGATCCTGGTCAACAACAGCCATCCGCTGGTGCCCATGTCTACGCTACGTGCAGGCTACCGGCTGGTGCTGCATGGCCTGTCCACCGAGATGCTGCACAGCCTGCTGATGGAGATGAAGGCGGCCCAGGCGGGCGCCGAACCGCCGGCCCCGATCGCGTAGAAAAGGCGGCAGGGATCAGTGTTGACCCTGCGTTACACCGGCCAGCCGCTGGGCTATATTGCGACGCTTGTCCGACAAGCCCGCCGGAACACCCCTCCGCCGGGCGTCATAGGAATTGCCGCAAATGCCCCAGACGCTAGAGGTCATCGCCACCATCCTGTTTGCCGTGGCGGTCCTCCACACCTTTTCGGTTCCCTTCTTTGCGCGCCTGGCGCATCGGGGCGGGCCGCACGCGGGCTTCTGGCATCTGTTTTCCGAGGTCGAGGCCGTCTTCGGCGTCTGGGCCTTCGCGCTGATCGTGACCATGGCCGCGCTGGCCGGTCCGTCGGCCGCCATCGACTACATGGACACGCGCAACTTTACGGAGCCGCTGTTCGTCTTTGTCATCATGGTGGTGGCGGCCAGCCGGCCGATTCTTGAGCTGGTGGGGCTGCTGGTCCGCATCGTGGCGCGGGCGCTGCCCATGCCGCGCGAGCTCTCGACCTTTTTCGTGGTGATGGCGCTGGTGCCGCTGGGCGGCTCGTTCATCACCGAACCCGCCGCGATGACGCTGGCCGCCATCCTGCTGCGCGACGCGTACTTTCGCAGCAGCGGCCGGGCCGGGTTCAAGTACCTGACGCTGGGCGTGCTGTTCGTGAACGTGTCCATCGGCGGCGTGCTCACGTCCTACGCCGCGCCGCCCGTCCTGATGGTGGCGGGCACGTTCGGCTGGGATTCGGCCTTCATGCTGCAGCACTTCGGCTGGCGCGCGGCGCTGGCAGTCTGCCTGAACGCGGGTCTGCTGACGTTCATCTGCCGCAAGGCGCTGCTCGAAGGCGCGGTGGGCACGCGCGGCGGCGTCGATGCGCCGGACGGCGCCGGCAAGCGCGCGCCGGTGCCCGCCATCGTGATCCTGGTGCACCTGGTGTTCCTGGTCGCCATCGTGCTGACCGCGCACCATCCGGCCATCTTCCTGGGCCTTTTGATGATGTTCATCGGTTTTTCCGAGGCGTACAAGCGGCACCAGGACCGCCTGATGATCAAGGAGGGCCTGATGGTCGGTTTCTTCCTGGCCGGTCTCGTGGTGCTGGGCGGATTGCAGAAGTGGTGGCTGCAAGGACTGCTTGGCGGGCTGGAGCCCTTCGTCCTGTTCTGGGGCGCGACGGCGCTGACGGCCATCACCGACAACGCGGCGCTCACCTATCTGGGGTCGCTCGTGGAAGGCACCAGCGAGGCCTGGCGCTACATGCTGGTGGCCGGCGCGGTCACGGGCGGCGGGTTGACGGTGATCGCCAACGCGCCCAATCCGGCCGGTTTCGCCATCCTGAAGAACCATTTCCCGGATGGCAGCATTTCGTCCGGGCGCCTGTTCCTGTGCGCCTTGGGACCGACCCTGGTGGCCGCCGTGATGTTCCTGCTTCCCGTGTAGGGAAAGGCCGCCCGCACCGGGGAGGCCGTGCCCCGGGCGCCGGCTTGCGGCCGGCAGGGTGGGGCGGACACCGACGCTTTATGAAAAACCGCTAAAATTCAAGACTTTCCCGTATTTTTCCGGCCTTGCCCAGCCGCCGAGCCTTGCGCCCGCGCGCGGCAGCAGGCGGAATTTGATATGCCGGGCTTGCGCCTGGGAGCCCTCGATGCCCATCTACGCCTATAAGTGCAGCGCCTGCGGCCATGCCAAAGACGTCTTGCAGAAGATTTCCGACGCGCCGCTTTCGGTTTGCCCCGAATGCGGCCAAAGCACGTTTTCCAAGCAGGTGACCGCGGCTGGATTCCAGCTCAAGGGCTCCGGCTGGTATGTCACGGACTTCCGTAACAACGGCAGCGGCAACAGCAGCAGCGGCAACAGCAGCAGCAACCCGGGCGCCGCCCCGGCCTCCGCTGAAAGCGCCACGCCCGCCGCCGCGCCGGCTGCCGCGCCTGCCGCAGCCCCCGCCCCGGCGACGCCTGCGGCCGGCAGCGCCGCTTCCTAGAGCGCATCGCGATGCGGATGCGCGTCATCAAGAAGTACTTCATCACCGGGCTGCTGATCTGGGTTCCCCTGGTCATCACGGTGTGGGTACTGGGACTGCTGGTCGCCACCCTTGAAGGGTTCGTGCCCGGCTTCCTGTCGTCCGAATCGCTGTTCGGACTGGACATTCCCGGTTTCCGCTTCGCCCTCGTGATCGTGGTGGTGCTTCTGACGGGCGTGTTCGCCGCCAACCTGATCGGCCGCACCATGGTCGACCAGTGGGAAAGCCTGTTGGGCCGCATCCCGCTTGTTCGTTCCATCTACAACTCGGTCAAGCAGGTCAGCGATACCGTGCTTGCCCCCAACGGCCAGGCGTTTCGCCGCGCGGTGCTGGTGCAGTATCCGCGGGCAGGCGCCTGGACCATCGCTTTCGTCACCGGCACGCCCAGCGGTGAAGTGGCCGCCAGCCTGCCTGGCGACCACATCAGCCTGTACGTGCCGACGACCCCCAACCCCACATCCGGCTTTTTCCTGATGGTGCCTCGCGCCGAGGTCGTCGACCTTCAGATGAGCGTGGACGCGGCCTTGAAGTACATCGTTTCCATGGGCGTGGTCGCCCCGGTCCCGGGGGCAACGCCCGTGGTCCGGCCGGCTGCGCTCTCTCCGGCGCCGGGCGTGCAGGACGCACCCCGCGCCGATTCGTAACCCTTACACACCAAGCACAAAACGGAGTCATCCCGCATGCGTACCTGCTACACCGGCCAGGTTTGCCGTGACCATCTCGGCCAGACCGTCACCCTGTACGGCTGGGTGAACCGCCGCCGCGACCACGGCGGGGTCATCTTCATCGACCTGCGCGACCGCGCGGGCCTGGCGCAGATCGTGTTCGATCCGGACAACGCCGCCTTCGCCACCGCCGAGCGCCTGCGCAATGAATTCTGCGTCCGCGTCACCGGCCTGGTGCGCGAGCGTCCGGCCGGCACGGCCAACGCTGAACTGGCCTCCGGCGAAATCGAAGTGCTCTGCAAGGAAGTCGAGATCCTGAACGCGTCGGTCACGCCGCCGTTCCAGCTGGATGACGACAACCTGTCGGAAACCACCCGCCTGACGCACCGCGTGCTGGACCTGCGCCGTCCGCAGATGCAGCGCAACCTGATGCTGCGCTACCGCGTGTCCATCGAAACCCGCAAGTTCCTGGACGAGCTGGGCTTCATCGACATCGAAACGCCGATGCTGGCCAAGAGCACGCCGGAAGGCGCGCGCGACTACCTGGTGCCCTCGCGTGTCAACGCCGGCCACTTCTTCGCGCTGCCGCAATCGCCGCAGCTCTTCAAGCAGATGCTGATGGTCTCGGGCTTTGACCGCTACTACCAGATCACCAAGTGCTTCCGCGACGAAGACCTGCGCGCCGACCGTCAGCCGGAATTCACCCAGATCGATTGCGAAACCTCGTTCCTGAACGAATTCGAAATCCGTGAAATCTTCGAAAACCTGATCCGCCACGTGTTCAAGGTGGTGCAGGGCGTTGACCTGCCGTCGCCGTTTCCGATCATGCCGTGGACCGAAGCGATGCGCCGCTACGGCTCGGACAAGCCCGATCTGCGTGTGCAGCTCGAGTTCACCGATATCACCGACGTCATGCGCGACGTGGACTTCAAGGTGTTTGCCGCCGCCGCCACGGCGCCCGGCAGCCGCGTGGTCGCCCTGCGCGTGCCCGGTGGCGCCGAAATGTCGCGTAGCGAAATCGACGGCTACACGCAATTCGTCGGCATCTACGGCGCCAAGGGCCTGGCCTACATCAAGGTCAACGAAGTGGCCAAGGGCCGCGACGGCCTGCAATCGCCCATCGTCAAGAACCTGCACGACGCTGCCCTGGCCGAACTGGTCAAGCGCACCGGCGC
>Ga0213828_1002421_pt1 | contig 13592 bp, 13 predicted proteins | sample MC6MC0897MG_FD_180664 | JGI IMG/M metagenome (GOLD analysis project Ga0213828, IMG submission 180664) | Enriched soil aggregate microbial communities from Iowa State University, Ames, United States - MC6-MC0897-MG | ecosystem: Environmental > Terrestrial > Soil > Unclassified | place: USA: Iowa...
TGGCCGCGGACGGTGTCGAAGTGGCGGACTATGCCCAGGCGGCGGATGCGCTGGCTTCGCTGGAACAGGATCAGAAGCTGCTGATCGATCCGGTCCGCGTCACCTGCGGCGTTTTCCATGCCATGGACCCGGCCGTGCCGCGCGTGGAAGCCATCAACCCGTCCACGCTGCTCAAGTCGCGCAAGACCGACGCAGAGCTGGCCAACGTGCGCCAGGCGATGGCGCAGGACGGCGCCGCGCTGTGCGAATTCTTCGCCTGGTTCGAAGGCGCGCTGGGCAAGGAAACCATTACCGAACTGACCATCGACGAGCAGATCACGGCCGCCCGCGCGCGCCGTCCCGCCTACGTCTGCCCCAGCTTCGCCACCATCGCGGGCTTCAATGCCAACGGCGCGATGCCGCATTACCGCGCCACGCCCGAATCGCACGCCACGATCGAGGGCGACGGCCTGTTGCTCATCGACTCGGGCGGCCAGTACCGTGGCGGCACCACCGACATCACGCGCGTGGTGGCGGTTGGCACGCCCAGCGCGGACCAGAAGGTCGACTTCACGCTGGTGCTCAAGGGCATGATCGCGCTGTCGCGCACATCGTTCCCGCGCGGCACGCCGTCGCCCATGCTGGACGCCATCGCGCGTGCGCCCATCTGGGAAGGCGGCGCGGAGTACGGACACGGCACGGGTCACGGCGTGGGCTATTTCCTGAACGTGCACGAAGGCCCGCAGGTCATCTCGTACCGCGCGATGCCGGGCCCGCACACGGCCATGGAACCCGGCATGATCACGTCCAACGAGCCGGGCATCTACCGTCCGGGCCGCTGGGGCGTGCGCATCGAGAATCTGGTCGCCAACCGCAGCTGGCTGACCTCGGAGCTGGGCGAATTCCTGTGCTTCGAAACGCTGACGATGTGCCCGATCGACACGCGCTGCATCGAGCCTTCGCTGATGCGCGAGGACGAGATCGACTGGCTGAACGACTATCACAAGACGGTGTTCGAACGCCTGTCGCCGCTGGTCGAGGGTGAGGCGCTGGCGTGGTTGACGCTGCGTTGCGCAGCGATCTGACGTTGCATTGATGCCGGCGGCGCCCGGCGCAAAGCAGAAAGGCCACGACGCATGACGCCGTGGCCTTTTTTTCATGGCGCGCGGTTGAGGCTATCGCACGGACCCGCCTTGATTGCGGTAGAGCAGGCGCGTGGCCACCAGGCAACCCAGCGACAGCAATGCGCCGTAGGCCAGCAGCACCAGCGCGGCGGACGCCGGTGATTGGGCGGCCCATGCCAACTGCTCCCAGGTCATGGACTTGAGGATGATGAGACCGGCGCCCAGGCCCAGCACCTGCGCGAACCAGAACGCAAGGCTGCCCAGCGCCACGGCCCGGCCGGTGCCGGCGTATTCAAAGGCGCGGGGTAGCAGCTTCAGGCACACGATCGTGACCAGCGCCAGCAGCGCGACTGGCAATACCCAATAGCCCAGCGCGTACTCGGCCCATCCCGCTTCCAGCGTCTGCATCTGCAGAAAGCCGCCGAGCATGATGGAGAAGCTGGTCTGCCAGATCAGGACGGTCAGGCCGCAAATCCATGCCACATGCCGCCGCGTCAGCGTGAGGCCGGCGCCGGGGCCGGTGGGCCCTGCCGTCCACGCGGCAATGCGCAACGCCACCCAGATGCCGACGACCTCCAGCACGATCGTGACGGCGCGGATCATCAGGTTGATCGCGATGGACCGGCCCACGATGCCCAGACCAAACACTTCCTCGAGCCAGGAGCCGCTCTTGAACGTGCCGATCATGAGCACGTTCTGTGCAATGCCGACGCCGCTGGACAGGCACAGCGTGTAGAGCGCCTGCAGGGCCAGGAACGTAGCCAGCATCCTGCCGGGCTGATTCACGGTCGCGGCATCGTGCCGGGCGAGCCACTGGCGCGTCGTGCACCAGGCGGTCAGGCCCACGACCAGCAGGGTCGACACCAGGGTGGCCAGCAGCGGGGCCAGCACCGGCGGCTGCATGTAGCTCGCGCGGATCTGGTCGCCGTAGGGCAACGGCGTCATCAACGTGTAGGCCTGCACCAGCACGGAATAAGCCAGCCGCAGCAGAACGGCGGCGACAGCGATGCGCCAGGCAAGGGAATAGGCAGGACGGGTGGAGTCGGTCATCAGCGCGAGGGTGAAGAACGGAGGGCGCTGCCGGGAAGGCGGCGGTCGAAAAATAGGGAGCGACCATAGCACGTGCGCGCGGCGCGGCTCGCAGCGTTGCCTTGCCGAGTGCAGCCAATTGTTACCCGCACGGAGCTAGGGGAAAACCCAAACAAGTCGCGTCGCCCGGCTATAATCCAAATTTCCCGCACGCGCCCGCTCGTCCCGGGTGCTCATTACGATGACCAAATACGTATTTGTCACCGGCGGTGTGGTGTCTTCCCTGGGCAAGGGCATCGCCGCTGCGTCGCTTGCTGCCATTCTCGAGTCGCGTGGTTTGCAGGTCACCATGCTGAAGCTCGACCCCTACATCAACGTCGATCCGGGCACGATGAGCCCCTTCCAGCACGGTGAAGTGTTCGTCACTGAAGACGGCGCCGAAACCGACCTGGACCTGGGCCACTACGAGCGCTTCATTTCCGCTCGCATGCACAAGGTGAACAACTTCACCACCGGCCAGATCTACGAATCCGTGCTGCGCAAGGAGCGCCGTGGCGACTACCTGGGCAAGACCGTCCAGGTGATTCCCCACATCACGAACGAAATCCAGGACTTCATCGCCCGTGGCGCCGAAGCCGGCTGGAATGGCAACACCGATGTTGCCATCGTCGAAATCGGCGGCACGGTCGGCGACATCGAGTCGCTGCCGTTCCTCGAGGCCGCCCGCCAGATGAGCCTGCGCATGGGCCGCAACAACGCGGCCTTCGTGCACCTGACGCTGGTGCCCTTCATCGCCTCCGCCGGCGAACTGAAGACCAAGCCCACGCAGCACTCGGTGCAGAAACTGCGCGAAATCGGCATCTACCCGAACGCGCTGCTGTGCCGCGCCGACCGCCGTATTCCGGACGACGAGCGCGCCAAGATCTCGATGTTCTCGAACGTGCCCCTGGACGCGGTCATTTCCGTCTGGGACGCCGACTCCATCTACAAGATCCCCGCCATGCTGCACAAGCAAGGCGTGGACAACATCGTCTGCGAAGCCCTGGGCCTGACCCCGCCGCCGGCCGACCTGTCCATGTGGGACAACCTGGTCGAAGCGCTGGAACACCCCGAGCACCAGCTCACCATCGGCATGGTCGGCAAGTACGTCGACCTGACCGAGTCGTACAAGTCGCTGACGGAAGCCCTGGTTCACGCCGGGATCCACACGCGCTCGAAGATCAACATCGAGTACATCGACTCGGAAGACATCGAAACCCGCGGCACCGACCAGTTGAAGCACCTGGACGCCATTCTGGTTCCGGGCGGCTTCGGAAAGCGCGGCACCGAAGGCAAGATCGCCGCCATCCGCTACGCCCGTGAAAACGGCGTGCCGTACCTGGGCATCTGCCTGGGCATGCAGCTGGCGGTCATCGAATTTGCGCGTCACGTCGCCGGCCTGGGCGGCGCCAACAGCACCGAATTCGATCCCTCCGCACCGCACCCGGTGGTTGCACTCATCACCGAATGGATGGACCGCGAAGGCAAGGTCGAAAAGCGCGACAACTCGTCCGACCTGGGCGGCACCATGCGCAAGGGCGCGCAACGCGTGCCGATCAAGGCCGGCACCCGCGCGCAGACCATCTATGGCGACGAAGTGAACGAACGTCACCGTCACCGCTACGAGGTCAACAACGTCTACGTGCCGCGCCTGGAAGAAGCCGGCATGGTGATCAGCGCCCGCACGCCGACCGAAAACCTGCCCGAAATGATGGAACTGCCCAACCACCCGTGGTTCGTCGGCGTCCAGTTCCACCCGGAGTTCACGTCCACCCCGCGCGACGGCCATCCGCTGTTCTCCAGCTACATCCGCGCCGCCATCGAGCAGAAGGCTCGCCGCGGCCAGGAGGCCTGATGCGCGTCCGCGGTCCTGAGTTCCGTAAGCGGATCCTCGGGGCCGCGGGCCGTTTCCCCAGCGCCGCCCTATACGGCGGCGCTTCTTTCGGATACAACCGATTAGCATCGGATATGCGTCGCCCGTGCGCCTTGCGCGACACTGGCGGCGGCGTTGTATCCGGCGTCAGCCCCCAACCAACGCAACTGCTCTGAAGGAACCCCATGAGTGCTTATCTCATCGCCGACGTCAAAGTGACCAAGCCTGCGCAGTACGAGGACTACAAGCGTCTGTCCACGCTCGCGATGCGCGCGTACGATGCCAAGATCCTGGTGCGCGGCGGCGAATCCAAGCACCTTGAGGGGCGTGAACCCGGCCGTACCGTCGTCATGGAATTTCCGTCCATGGCCGCGGCGCAGGCGTTCTACGATTCCTGGCAGTACCGCCGTGCCCGCAATGCCCGCGAAGGCGCGGCCGTCATGAATATGTTTATCGTTCAGGGAATGTAAAGTCATGAGTGCAATCGTCGACATCATCGGCCGCGAGATTCTGGATTCGCGCGGCAACCCCACCGTGGAATGCGATGTGCTGCTGGAATCCGGCGCCATGGGCCGTGCGGCCGTGCCGTCGGGCGCGTCCACCGGCGCGCGCGAAGCCATCGAACTTCGTGACGGCGACAAGGGCCGTTATCTGGGCAAGGGCGTGCTGCGCGCCGTTGAAAACCTCAATACCGAAATCTCCGAAGCCCTGATGGGCCTGGACGCGCAGGAACAGACGTTCGTCGATCGCACCCTGATCGAACTGGATGGCACCGAGTCCAAGGAGCGCCTGGGCGCCAACGCCATCCTGGCAGCCAGCATGGCCGTGGCCCGCGCCGCCGCCGACGAATCGGGCCTGTCCCTGTACCGCTATTTCGGCGGCAGCGGCCCCATGAGCATGCCCGTCCCGATGATGAACGTCATCAACGGCGGCGCGCACGCCAACAACACGCTGGACCTGCAGGAGCTGATGATCCTGCCGGTGGGCGCCGGCAGCTTCCGCGAAGCCCTGCGTTGGGGCGCTGAAGTCTTCCACATGCTCAAGAAGCTGATCCACGGCCAGGGCATGTCCACCGCCGTGGGCGACGAGGGCGGTTTTGCGCCCAACGTTCCCAGCCACGAAGCCGCCATCCAGCTCATCCTGAAGGCCATCACCGAAGCCGGCTACGAGCCGGGCACGCAGATCGCCCTGGGTCTGGACTGCGCCAGCTCCGAGTTCTACCGCGACGGCAAGTACACGCTGGCCGGCGAAGGCGGCATCTCGCTGTCCTCGCAAGAGTTCACGAACCTGTTGGCCACGTGGTGCGACAAGTACCCCATCATCTCGATCGAAGACGGCATGGCCGAAAACGACTGGGAAGGCTGGAAGCTCCTGACCGACCAGCTCGGCAAGAAGGTTCAGCTGGTGGGCGACGACCTGTTCGTCACCAACACCAAGATCCTGCGTGAAGGCATCCAGAAGGGCGTCGCCAACTCGATCCTCATCAAGATCAACCAGATCGGCACGCTGACCGAAACGTTTGCCGCCATCGAAATGGCCAAGCGCGCCGGTTACACCGCCGTCGTCTCGCACCGTTCGGGCGAAACCGAAGACTCGACCATCGCCGACATCGCCGTGGCGACCAACGCGATGCAGATCAAGACCGGCTCGCTGTCGCGCTCGGATCGCATGGCCAAGTACAACCAGCTCCTGCGCATCGAAGAAGAGCTGGCTGAAGTGGCGTCGTACCCCGGCCTGGAAGCTTTCTACAACCTGCGTTGATAAGAAGCGCGGCCCCGGCGTCTTGCCAGGGCCGCATCCACGCCACGACAGTTGAGGTTCCCGCGTATGCGCCTGTTGTTCCTGGTGCTGTTCGTGCTGCTAGGCTTGATCCAATACCCGCTGTGGCTGGGTAAGGGCGGCTGGTTCAAGGTCTGGGATCTGCAACGCCAGGTGGCGGAGCAGCGCGAGACCAACGAAGGCCTGCGCGCGCGCAATGCCGCGCTTGAGGCCGAAGTGCGCGATCTGGAAGGCGGATCGGGAGCCATCGAGGAGCGGGCGCGCGGAGAGCTGGGCATGATGCGGGACGGCGAAGTGTTCGTGCACATCCTGCCCCAGAATACCCAGCCGCCCGCCGGCGCCTCGCTTTCCGCCGAAGCGCCGCCCAAGCCAGCCGTAACCGGCACCCCGGCGCGCGCAAATGCGCCGGCTGCCCGGCCTGCGTCGGCCGCGCCCACGACCCGGCCTGCTTCGACGACGGCCACGCCCCGGCCCGCGTCGGCAACGCCTGCCAGACCCGCCGCCACGACCGGCGCCAACAATTCAAATTCCACCGCCAGGCAGTGATGCCCGGCGGTTTTTTTGACCGGGCGGCGTGCCCGCCTAACCTGAGCCGCAGCGCAACTGCCGGCACTCCCCGTACACCACGCCTTCCGGATGGGGCCGCTTGCGCGCCCAGTCGACCGGATGCGTGTGCATTTCGTGTTCCAGTTCGACCACGATGGGCAGCAGGCCCTGGGTCAGCGCGTGGCCGATATACGTGCCATCCTGCCGGCCCAGCAAGGCAAGCAGTGCCCGCAACGGCGGCAGCAGCGGCTTGTGCAGATACGTCAGGCGCAGCTTGAGCGTGTTGGCCAGGAAGATGTCCTGGCCGCCCGGGCGTGGTGGTCGGCGGGCATGCTGCAGGTCCTGGTAGCCGTTGTCGATGGTCCGTAGGCCCGGCGCGCCAGCCACCTGCAGGTCCGGCCGCCCGTGCTCGCGGAACGACTGGTCGTCGGGCCGCAGCACTTCAATGCGCCAGGGCGGGGCCCCCGTCAATGCCTTCAGTGCTGTCATCGCGCCATCCCGCCGTTCAATGGCGCCGGCCGGGCCGCTGGCGCTCGCATGCAGCGGCAGCAACGCCTGCAGAAAGGCCGCTCGCAGCCGGGCCGGGTCGCCATGGCCCGTGGCGCCGGCGCGCGCCGCTTCCATCAGCGCCAGGTGCGCCATCTGGCGCGCGCCGTGCCACCGCGCGGCCTCGACGCACAGCAGGCCCAGCAGCAGCACGATGGCGCCTGCCACGGCGAACTCGAGGGCGGCGGCCCCGTGTTGCCGGCGTACGGTGCGTAAGTCGCAAGAAAAAATTAAGGCGGTCATGGCTGCGCAGTGTGGCGCGCCCATGACCGCCTGTCGATAAGGAAAATCCGGCGTGACAAAAACGTTCCGGCGGGCTTGCCGCCGGGACGCATCAATCATCAATGCACGGTGGGAGGCTCATCTCCGGAGGACGTCTGGCTCGCCGAGAACAGCGCCGCGCAGTCAACCGAATCGAACTTGTAGGGCTTGCCGCAGAAATCGCAGGCCACGTCGACCTGGCCGCGCTCTTCCAGGATGCTGTTGACCTCTGCTTCGCCCAGCGAACGCAGCATGTTCGCCACGCGCTCGCGAGTGCAGGGACAGTGCCAGCTCACCGGCTGGGGGTCGAAGGCGATGAGCGTTTCTTCCCAGAACAGGCGGTGGATGAGCGTGTCGATGTCGGTGGCCAGGATTTCGTCGCGCTTAAGCGTGCCGGCCAGGGCGTTGATGCGTTCCCAGGTCTCGGCGGCCACCTGTTCGGTCAGGGCGCGGTCGGTCTCGCCGCCGCCGTGGTGCGGCAGGCGCTGCAGCAGCATGCCGGCCGCGTGGTCGGCGTCGGCCGACAGCCACAGGCGCGTATCCAGTTGCTCCGAGGCCTTCATGTAGTGTTGCAGGGCTTCGGCGACGGTCTCGCCCTCGAGCGGCACGATGCCTTGGTAGGCCTGCTGGCCGGGCAGCTTGCGCTGCGGGTCCAGCACCACGATGAAGCGTCCATTGCCGCCGGGGTTCAACAGGCTTTGCATGTCGCCGGTGCTGGGTACCTCGTGGCCTTCGCGCATCTTGACGGTGGCGCGCAGGCTTAGGTCCGAGCGGCATTCCACCACCAGCAGGGCGATGGGGCCGTCGCCCTGGATCTGCAGCACCAGCGAGCCATCGAACTTGATGTTGGCGGCGAGCAGGGTGGATGCCGCCACCAATTCACCCAGCAGGTCGGTGATGGCGGGCGGGTAATCGTGGTTGGCCTGGACGGCCTTCCACGTGTCAGACAGGCGCACCGCTTGGACGCGGACGCTGCGGTCTTCGGTAAGGTATTTTTTGAGCTGATCGGTCATAGCGGAATGTTAGCCGATCGTGGGGGGGTATTCCCCCTGCTGGCAGCAGGGGTTGGGGCACTTGCGGGGGCCCTCGGGGGAGCCGTCAGCCGATGCGTTTCAGGGCCGTCTTGTACTGTTGGCCGCGCGCCACGTAATGGGCGGTGTTCTTGTGCATATTGGCGATTTCCTCGGCGGAAAGCTCCCGCACGATCTTGCCAATGCCGATGACCAGCGAATTGTCCGGAATGACCCGGCCTTCGGGGATGATCGCCCCGGCGCCGATCAGGCAGTTGCGGCCGATGACGGCATTGTTCAGGACGATCGCCTGCATGCCGACCAGCGCCCCTTCGTGGATGGTGCAGCCGTGCAGCATGGCCTGGTGGCCGACGGTGACGTTCGGGCCGATGGTCATGGGACAGCCCGCGTCGACGTGCAGGACGCTGGATTCCTGGATGTTGGTGCCTTCGCGGATCAGGATGGCGTCGTTGTCGGCGCGGATCGATACATGCGACCAGATGCTGACGCCGGCTTCCAGCGTGACGTTGCCGATGAGGTCGGCGCTGTCGGCCACGTAGGCCTGCGGGTCGATGCGAGGGATCAGGTCGTTGAGCTGGTAAATGGCCATGCCTAGGTCTCCGTTTGCCGCGCCGGGGCGGCAACGGGCGCGCCAACGTCGGTCTGGGGCGCGCTGGCCTGCGCGCGTTCTGCTTCACGCTCGCGCAGGATGCGCCGCTGGATCTTGCCCGTGGTGGTCATGGGCAGTTCGTCCACGTATTCGATTTCCTTCGGGTATTCGTACGGCGCCAGGCGCTCGCGCACGTGCTCCTGAAGGTTTTCGGTGATTTCGCCTCGGTCCCGGAGGGCAAATTCCGGCGTCAGCACCACAAAGGCCTTGACCACCGCACCGCGCTCGGCGTCCGGCTTGGGCACCACGGCAGCATTGGCCACGGCCGGGTGGCCAACCAGGCAGCTTTCGATTTCACCCGGGCCGATCCGGTAGCCGGCCGACTTGAATACGTCGTCGGCGCGGCCCGCATACCAGAGGTAGCCGTCCTCATCGACGGTGGCGAGGTCGCCCGTCAGGCACCAGTCGCCCTTGAACTTGGCCAGCGTGGCGGCCTCGTTGCGCCAGTAACCCAGGAACATGACCGGGTCCGGAAAGCCGTGGATGTCCAGCCGGTTGACCGCGATCTCGCCCGTGGCGCCCGCCGCGACCGGCGTGCCGTCGTCGTCCAGCACCGCCACGTTGTGGCCGGGATACGGGCGGCCCATCGAGCCGGGTTTGGCGAGCCAGCGTTTGTTGCTGTTGCCCACCACGTAGTTCATTTCGGTCTGGCCGAACATTTCGTTGGGCGTCACGCCCAGCGCCGTCTGGCACCAATCGAACACCGTCTCGCCCACGCTTTCGCCGGCGCTCATGATGGAGCGCAGGGCAAGCTGGTAGCGCTGGCGGGGCTCTGGCACCGCCTTCATCATCATCTTCAGCGCGGTGGGGAAGAGGAACGTATTGGTGACCTGATAACGTTCCAGCAGTTCGAAGGCGCGTTCCACGGAAAAGCGTCCGCGCGTGCCCACGATGGGGTGGCCGAAATACAGCGTGGGTAGCAGGGCGTCCATCATGCCGCCGGTCCAGGCCCAATCGGCGGGCGACCAGAACACGTCGGCAGGCTTGGGAAACCAGTCCTGCGAGGCGACGAAGCCCGGCAGGTTGCCGATCAACACGCTGTGGGGCAGCAGCGCGCCCTTGGGGGCGCCGGTGGTGCCGGAGGTGTAAAGCAGGATGGCCGGATCCGACGAACGGGTCTGCACGGCCTTGAATTCGTTGGGCTGGCGGGCCAGCAGGCTGCGCCACGGCAGCACGCGCTCGTCGGCGAAGCCGATGCCGATGACCTGCTGCAGGGCGGGGCAGTGTTCGGTGACGGCCAGTAGGTTGGCGCTGGAGGCGTGGTCGACGATGGCGACGCGGGCTTCGGCATCGCACAGTCGGCTTTGCAGCGCTTCGGGGCCGAAGAGCGCCGACAGGGGCAGGACCACCGCGCCGACGCTGTAGATGGCCATATGAGCGACCACGGTTTCCGGGCGTTGCCCCAAAACCACACCGACCCGGTCGCCCTTGCCCACGCCCATTTTCACCAGGCCGTTGGCGAGCTGATTGGCGGCTTCCGCCAGGCGGGCGAAGGTCCAGACCTCGCGGTTGCCGGATTCATCTTCGTAGTAGATGGCAATGCGCCGCGCATCCGGACTGCTGGATGCCCAGCGGTGGCAGCACGCTTCCGCGATGTTGAACTGGGTGGGCACCAGCCAGCGGAATGATTGGTAGAGCGCCTGATATTGGTCGTTCATGGCCCTATGTTGTAAGCATGTTGCGGCGTGAACGGGTCATATCGCCCGTTACTCAGGTGCAAGCATGACCTAGAGGGGCGTGAACTGCAATATCCCCGTTGCGTAACGGGGACGCATACGGGTTATCACGGATGCTTGCCTTGCCGGCGCAGCGCGGAGGGCAGGGCGGGCAGCGTCAGGGACCGCGGCGGGCGGTTGGCCGGGTCGCGCTGGCGTTCGGCTTGCAGCACCGCCCAGTCCAGAAGCTGGAGCTGGCCATCGTGCGTCTCTGCCAGCGCCGACAGGCTTTCGACCCAGTCGCCGTCGTTGCAGTACAGGATGCCGCTCACGTCGCGCAGTTCGGGCTTGTGGATGTGGCCGCAGACCACGCCGTCCAGTCCACGCCGCCGGGCTTCGCCGGCCAGCGCCTCCTCGAAGTCGGTGATGAACGACACCGCGTTCTTGACCTTGTGCTTCAGGTACTGGGACAGGGACCAGTAATGCATGCCCAGCCGGTGGCGAAGGCGGTTGAAATGGTGGTTGACCCACAACGCAAACTGGTAGAGCCCATCGCCCAGGTGCGCCAGCCAGCGGCTGTGCTGGATGACGCCGTCGAACTGGTCCCCGTGCAGCACCAGCAGCCGCAGCCCCTTGGCCGTGACGTGCACGTCCTCGTCCAGGACCTCGATGTCGCCAAAGGCGAATCCGGCGAACTCGCGGGCGAATTCGTCATGGTTGCCCGGGATGAACACCACGCGAGTGCCATTGCGGGCTTTGCGCAGGATGCGCTGGATCACGTCGTTGTGCGCGCGGGGCCAGTGCCAGTGCTTGCGCAACTGCCAGCCATCGACGATGTCCCCGACCAGGTACAGCGTGTCCGAGTCGTTGTGATCCAGAAAATCGAGCAGGAATTCCGCCTTGCACCCGGCAGTGCCCAGGTGAATATCGGAAATCCACAGGGCGCGCCAGTGCGTCGGTTGGATCTCGTTCACGGTCGCTTCCCTGTGGGCTGTGGTCATGCTTGAGAATGAGACCACCTACCGATGACGCGCGCGTGACGAATCCATGACGCGGTTGTGACGGCGCGCGCGACCAGGCAGGCGCACGCGCACCACCCGTCCAGCGGATCAGGACTGCCCGGTGGCCTTCTTGCCCTTCAGGCGCTTCCACAGCCCGCCGCCCAGCGCTGCCGCGGCCAGGATGCCGACCTTGGCGAACTTGGCCAGGAAAGCCGCGATCACCGCAAACAGACCGAGCTTCTTGGCGGCGACGCCCGCCACCAGAGCCGCCAGGCCATACTCGGCGACCTTGTCGCTCGAGGCATCGAAATCGGCGTAGCGCTTGCCTTCCACGTAGTGCAGGTTGTCCAGCAGCGCCAGCACGGCGGCCTTGTCCGTGGGCACCTTGTTCTTTTCTGTGATCAGGTCCAGGGTGATGTAGCCGTCGCGGCCCAGCGCGTAGGTGTTGTAGTTGACCGTGGCGTCTTCCTCCGCGGCGGCGTCCTTGTGCTTGGCGGCCACCGACCAGACCAGGCGCTGCGTGTTGCTGTCGTACTTGGGCGCCTCCACCCAGCCGCCCACCGTCAGCTCCGGAAAGCCGCGCTTCTTGCGTTCCTCGTTGGACGCCTCGGTGCCTTCACGCAGGCTGTCCAGCAGTTCGTTGACGTTCCAGTTGCGGGCGTCGTCGTCCTTGATGTAGCCGGCCTTGTCGAAATTGACAGTGACGACCCAATCCTCGTCGTCGCTCTTGGGCATCACGACGCCCAGCAGAGAAGGATCCTTGCCGTTGCCATAGGCCTGCATCAACCGGTCGGCCTGCGGGCGCGGCACGAAGAACATGGTCTGGGGCAGCTTCAGCGTGGCCTGGTCGCCCAGTGTCACGTCGGTCGGCCCTTGCCGGGCGGCGGCGAAGGCGGCCTTTGAAGCCGCTTCGATTTCCTGCTGGGCCGATGCGTTTTGGGCGGACGCGCCTGCGTGCAGGAACAACAGCGCGCTGGCGAAGGCCAGCGACAGGCGGGAAAGGAATGCGCGCATGGTGAGAATGAAGCCGTAAATTAAATGGGGCCTCATTGTCCGGGCGTGCGGCTGTCATCTTTCTGAACAGGCGCGCGAAATAGCGGGCGGCTTGGCAAGCATCAAACGGCGATGCCGGCCGCGTGCCGCCGAGCGTGCCGGTCAGCGCGCTTTCTTGGCCTGCGGCGCATTGCGCAGGCGCGTGCCCAGGATCCGGTCGTGCAGGAACTGACCGTCCGGGTCAAACCACGACCAGATGAAGATGGCAAAGGGGGCCGCCACGATAAACATGTCCACGGACGGCCAACCGGTAGCCAGCGCCGCGCCCCAGACCACGGCGGCTCCTGCCAGCACCAGCGGCCAGGCCAGGATGTAGCGCAGGATCAGCAGGCCGGTCGACGGCGTGTTGCCGTGTCGGTCCACCAACCGGATGTTCCAGGTCTTCATGGGCAGCGTCTGGCCGCGGCGGCGCCAGCACAGCACGAAGTAGGCGCCGATCGCCACGAACAGCCACGCCTGCCGGGCGGCCCGCAATTCCAGCGCATTGCGGCTTTGGGTGAGGGTATCGAGCAGGTAACCCGCGAGGAACACGACGCCGAACAGCAGGACGGCTTCGTACATCATGCAGGCAAACCGGCGCAGCCGATTGGGCGTCTCGTCGAGGTGGGCGTCATTCATGGACGCGTATTATCCATAAATTGTTGACCCCACGCCGCGCGCGATGCGCGCTTGCTGCCCCCGAGGGAGCTGCCCCGCCTTCGGGCGGCCGGGCGGCCGGGCGGCGGGGCAAACCCTTGCCACTGCCGCTTCAGCGCGGCGTTCGCGCAAAAAAAACCCGCCGGTGAGGGCGGGTCTATAAAAGGGGCTATGCAGCCCCCAAGGGGAAAATCGTTAGGCCCGAAGGCCTGGGCCCAGCTTAGGCAGCGGAATGCGCGTTCTTGGCGCTCGTCTTGCCGGCCAGAGCCTTGATGCCGTGGGCCAGCTTGCGCAGGCCTGCAGCCAACGCCCGCATCGGATGCGGGCGGAATTGTTCTTCGATAGCCTGGAGCATCAGTTGACGCTCGAGTTCGTCGGTCAGGCGAATGGT
>Ga0213828_1002423_pt1 | contig 13571 bp, 12 predicted proteins | sample MC6MC0897MG_FD_180664 | JGI IMG/M metagenome (GOLD analysis project Ga0213828, IMG submission 180664) | Enriched soil aggregate microbial communities from Iowa State University, Ames, United States - MC6-MC0897-MG | ecosystem: Environmental > Terrestrial > Soil > Unclassified | place: USA: Iowa...
GCCTCGATGTTCGAGGACGTGTACAAGGAAATGCCCGAACACCTGCGCCGTCAACGCCAGGAACTGGGGGTTTGAGATGAACGACCATAACAACAGCATCAACCCGGAAACCGCCATGGCCACCACTACCATGACCATGATCCAGGCCCTGCGCTCGGCCATGGATATCATGCTTGAGCGTGACGACAATGTCGTGGTCTATGGCCAGGACGTCGGTTACTTCGGCGGCGTGTTCCGCTGCACCGAAGGCCTGCAGAACAAATACGGCAAGTCGCGCGTGTTCGACGCGCCGATCTCCGAAAGCGGTATCGTCGGCACCGCTGTGGGCATGGGTGCCTACGGCCTGCGCCCGGTGGTGGAAATCCAGTTTGCCGACTATTTCTACCCTGCGTCCGACCAGATCGTCTCGGAAATGGCCCGCCTGCGGTATCGCTCGGCCGGCGAGTTCATCTCGCCGCTGACCCTGCGCATGCCGTGCGGGGGTGGAATCTACGGCGGCCAGACCCACAGCCAGAGCCCGGAGGCGATGTTCACCCAGGTGTGCGGACTGCGCACGGTCATGCCGTCCAACCCCTATGACGCCAAGGGCCTGCTGATCGCCTCGATCGAATGCGACGACCCGGTCATCTTCCTCGAGCCCAAGCGCCTCTACAACGGCCCGTTCGACGGCCACCACGACCGCCCTGTGACGCCCTGGGCGAAGCACCCGCACAGCGCCGTGCCGGATGGCTATTACACCGTGCCACTGGACAAGGCGGCGATCACCCGCCCGGGCAATGATGTCACCGTGCTGACCTACGGCACCACGGTCTACGTGGCCCAGGTGGCCGCCGAGGAGACCGGCGTCGACGCCGAAGTCATCGACCTGCGCAGCCTGTGGCCGCTGGACCTGGAAACCATCGTCGCGTCGGTGAAGAAGACCGGCCGCTGCGTGGTGGTGCATGAGGCCACCCGTACCTGTGGTTTCGGTGCCGAGCTGGTGTCGCTGGTTCAGGAACACTGCTTCCATCACCTCGAAGCGCCGATCGAGCGCGTCACCGGCTGGGACACCCCCTACCCCCACGCACAGGAATGGGCTTACTTCCCAGGGCCTTCGCGGGTTGGTGCGGCATTGAAACGGGTCATGGAGGTCTGAATGGGCACGCACGTCATCAAGATGCCGGACATTGGCGAAGGCATCGCACAGGTCGAGTTGGTCGAGTGGTTCGTCAAGGTCGGCGATGTGATCGCCGAGGACCAGGTAGTGGCCGATGTCATGACCGACAAGGCGACCGTGGAAATCCCTTCGCCGGTCAGCGGCAAGGTGCTGGCCTTGGGTGGCCAGCCGGGTGAAGTGATGGCGGTCGGCAGCGAGCTGATCCGCATCGAAGTAGAGGGCAGCGGCAACCATGTCGACGCGCCGCAGGGCAAGCCGGCCGACACCAAGCCGGCCGAGGCAGTTGTCGCGCCAGTCGCGAGCACGCCGCAACCGCGTGCCGCAGTGCCAGCGCCCGCCTGCCAGGGCGCAGCCCCCCACACCGCCGCGCCCATCGTGCCGCGCCAGGCCGGCGACAAGCCACTGGCCTCTCCGGCCGTGCGCAAACGTGCGCTGGATGCCGGTATCGAACTGCGCTACGTGCACGGCAGCGGCCCGGCCGGGCGCATCCTGCACGAAGACCTCGACGGTTTCATGAGCAAACCGCAGACCGCAGCCGGGCAAGCCCCGAGCGGCTACGCCAAGCGTACCGACAGCGAGCAGGTGCAAGTCATCGGCCTGCGCCGCAAGATCGCCCAGCGCATGCAGGACGCCAAGCGCCGGGTCGCGCACTTCAGCTATGTCGAGGAAATCGACGTCACCGCCCTGGAAGCCCTGCGCCAGCAGCTCAACCAGAAGCACGGCGACAGCCGTGGCAAGTTGACCTTGCTGCCGTTCCTGGTCCGCGCCCTGGTCGTGGCCCTGCGCGACTTCCCGCAGATCAACGCCACCTATGACGACGAAGCACAGATCATCACCCGCCATGGCGCGGTGCATGTGGGCATCGCCACCCAGGGTGACAACGGCCTGATGGTGCCGGTGCTGCGCCATGCCGAAGCCGGCAACTTGTGGGGCAATGCCAGCGAAATCTCGCGCCTGGCCACTGCCGCGCGCAGCAACAAGGCCAGCCGCGAAGAACTGTCCGGCTCGACCATCACCCTGACCAGCCTCGGTGCGTTGGGCGGCATCGTCAGTACGCCGGTGGTCAACACCCCGGAAGTGGCGATCGTCGGCGTCAACCGCATGGTCGAGCGGCCGATGGTGATCGACGGCCAGATCGTCGTGCGCAAGATGATGAACCTGTCCAGCTCGTTCGACCACCGGGTGGTCGATGGCATGGATGCCGCGCTGTTCATCCAGGCCGTGCGTGGCCTGCTTGAACAACCCGCCTGCCTGTTCGTGGAGTGAGCATGCAACAGACTATCGAAACCACCCTGCTGATCATCGGCGGCGGCCCTGGCGGCTATGTGGCCGCCATCCGCGCCGGGCAACTGGGTATCCCCACCGTGCTGGTCGAAGGCCAGGCGCTGGGCGGCACTTGCCTGAACGTCGGCTGCATTCCGTCCAAGGCATTGATCCATGTCGCCGAGCAGTTTCACCAGACCTCGCGGTACACCGCGCCGTCGGCACTGGGCATCAGTGTCAGCGCGCCGCGCCTGGACATCACCCAGAGCGTGGCCTGGAAAGACGGTATCGTCGACCGCCTGACCAGTGGGGTTGCGGCCTTGCTGAAAAAGCACGGGGTCAAGGTGATCCACGGCTGGGCGAAGATCCTCGACGGCAAGCATGTCGACGTCGATGGCCAGCGCATCCAGTGCGAGCACCTGCTGCTGGCTACAGGCTCCAACAGCGTCGAACTGCCGATGCTGCCGCTGGGCGGGGCGATCATTTCCTCGACCGAGGCACTGGCACCGGCGGCCTTGCCGCAGCACCTGGTGGTGGTAGGCGGTGGCTATATCGGCCTGGAGCTGGGTATCGCCTACCGCAAGCTGGGCGCACAGGTGAGCGTGGTGGAAGCACGCGAGCGCATCCTGCCAACCTACGACAGCGAACTGACTGCCCCGGTGGCCGAGGCGCTGAAGAAGTTGGGCATCGCCGTGCACCTGGGCCATAGCGTCGAGGGTTACGATAACGGCTGCCTGCTGGCCCGTGACGGCCAGGGCGAGCAACTGCGCCTGGAAGCGGACCGGGTACTGGTGGCCGTGGGCCGCCGCCCCCGCACCCAGGGTTTCAACCTTGAATCCCTGGCGCTGAAGATGAACGGCGCCGCCATCGCCATTGACGAGCGCTGCCAGACCAGCATGCACAATGTCTGGGCCATCGGCGACGTGGCCGGTGAACCGATGCTCGCGCACCGGGCCATGGCCCAGGGCGAGATGGTCGCCGAGATCATCGCTGGCAAGGCACGGCGCTTCGAACCCAGCGCAATCGCTGCGGTGTGCTTTACCGACCCGGAGATCGTGGTGGTCGGCAAGACGCCTGAGCAGGCCAGCCAGCAGGGCCTTGACTGCATCGTCGCGCAGTTCCCGTTCGCCGCCAACGGCCGGGCCATGAGCCTTGAGTCCAAAGCCGGCTTCGTGCGCGTGGTAGCGCGCCGCGACAATCACCTGATCCTGGGTTGGCAGGCGGTGGGCGTGGCCGTTTCGGAATTGTCCACGGCCTTTGCCCAGTCACTGGAAATGGGCGCATGCCTGGAAGATATCGCGGGCACCATCCACGCCCACCCGACGTTGGGTGAAGCGGTCCAGGAAGCGGCATTGCGTGCGCTGGGCCACGCCCTGCATATCTGACGCTGAAAGGGCTCAGGCCGATTGAGTCCCTGGGGGTGCGGGTAAAACCGCTCCCCTCAGGCACCCGCTAAATCAGCAAGATCCGTGTTGTTCTGCAAGCGCAGTCAGGTCATCTGCTATCGCGTTCTTGCCCGCCCCCTTGGCCCGGTACAGGGCCTTGTCGGCACGGGCCAGCAGGTCATCCGGCGCATCACCTTCCTGCCACTGCACCACCCCATAGCTCATGGTCAGGCGACACTCGCCGACCGGCTCCACCTTCTCCATCACCTGGCGCAACCTTGCAGCCACTTCAAGCGCCTCGTCCAGCAGCGTCTGCGGCAGCACAATGACGAACTCATCGCCGCCCCAACGCGCCAGCAGGTCATATTCGCGCAGGCAGGTACGCAGGTTGTCGACCACCTGGACCAGCGCCGCATCGCCACGGGCATGGCCATAGCGGTCATTGATCGGTTTGAAGTCATCCACGTCCATGGCAATCAGCGACAACGGCTGGCGGAAGCGTTGGCTCCGCTCGCATTCCTGCTGCAGCACCTTGTCCAGCCGATAGCGATTGGCGATCCGGGTCAACGCATCGCGCTCGGCTAATTCGCGGTTTTCATCCAGCTGGCGCTGCAACTGCTGGTTGACCCAGGACAACTCACGGGTGCGTTCGGCCACCAGGCTTTCCAGCGACAGGTTCTGTTGCTCAAGCTGCGCTACCCGCCGCTTGCCGGCATCGATGTTGCGGTGGGCGCCAAGCATGCGCGCCACCGAGCCGTCGCTGTTGCGGGCGATGATGTAGCCGCTGTCTTCGACCCACAGATAACTGCCATCCTGGCAACGACATCGGTACTCGATCAGGTAGCGCTCGTTGCGTTGGGTGATGTAGGCCTCGAAGTGCGCCATTACCCGCGGATAGTCCTCCGGGTGGATCACGCTTTCCCAGGTCAGCACCGAGTTGGCCATGGAATGGCTGGCGTAGCCGAGCATGGCGTACCAACCCGGGTTGCGATAGACGTAGCCAGTGTTGGCATTCCAGTCCCAGATGCCGTCGCTGATCAATTCGAACAAGGTATGCAGCTGCTGCTCACTGAAGCCGGCGGGTGCCGGCCTGGTGTTGTGACTCATGGACGCTCTCCCTGATGTCCAGCAACTGCGCCCCGGTCAAGAGCTGCCGACAGTTTTGATAGGTGCCGCAGGCGGCAAGGCAATGCCGCTGACGGGCAAGCATATGCCCGCCAGGGTGCAACCGGAATAGTACCAAGGGGCTATTTCTCGATGGGCCTCGCGGCGGCGGCTGGTTTGGCTGGCATTGCGTTTCGTATAAGATATCCACAAAGCCTGATTGCTGGAAAATCCCGTGCCGCTGCCGTCGTTCAAAGCTACCAACCTGGGTGCCACACCTTCGATGTCCGAAATCATCGCCAAGCACCTGCGCGAGGCGATCATCTCGGGGCAGCTCGCCGAAGGCGAACCGGTGCGCCAGGACGAGGTGGCGCAGGCCTTCAATGTCAGCAAGATTCCGGTGCGCGAGGCGTTGAAACGCCTTGAAGCGGAAGGCCTGGTGGACTTTCATCGCAACCGTGGTGCCCTGGTTACGCGCATTTCCGAGCCTGAGCTGGCGCAGATGTTCGAGGTCAGGGTGCTGCTGGAGGTGAAGGCGATTCGCCTGGCGATCCCCAACATGACCGAAGCGCACTTTGCCCGTGCCGAAGCCATCTGCGCGGAGTTCATCGGCGAGGACGATATCGGCCGCTGGGCCGACCTCAACTGGGCGCTGCATGCGTGTTTGTACGAGCCCGCAAAACGCCCCTACCTGATCGGCCTGATTCGCTCCATCCATGACAAGGTCGAACGCTATCTGCGCATGCAGATGAGCTTGTCGGCCGGCAAGGACCGCGCGGATCACGAGCATCGCGACATTGTCGCCGCCTGCCGCGCACGGGACGTGGAGCTGGCTGCCCGGCTGATCGAGACGCACATCAATGGGGTGTGCCAAAGCCTTTACGATCATCTGCCCCATAACTGAGCAGCCCTGCCTTGATTTTTAGGGTGGCGTATAGCGAGCGCCGCCCGCCCGCGACCGCCTGTCCTTGGCTTCGTTTTTGCTTATCTAGATATCGTATACGAAATACAATATAAGGAATGGACGGCACCCAACGATGCCGAACTGCCTACTCCTTCTTCCAATAATACGTATCGGAGTGCAAAACGATGACCACACCCACAACTGCGGCATCAGTGAGTGCCGCGAACACAGCAGAAAAGGCGCCTGCGGGCATCAAACGCGTGGTGGCAGCCGCAATGGCGGGCGCCGTTGCCGAGTGGTACGAATTCTTCCTGTATGGCACCGCGTCCGCGCTGGTCTTCGGCCAACTGTTCTTCCGCCAGACCGGTAGCGCGATGGACGGCATCATCGCGGCATTCGCCCTCTATGCCGTGGGCTTTCTCGCCCGCCCCATCGGCGGCCTGGTATTTGGCCACTACGGTGACAAGGTCGGGCGCAAACACTTGCTGCAGATCAGCCTGATCGTGGTCGGGGTGACCACCTTCCTCATGGGCTGCCTGCCCACCTTCGAACGCATCGGCTATGCCGCCCCCATCCTGCTGGTGGTATTGAGATTGATCCAAGGCTTTGCCTTTGGCGGCGAATGGGGTGGGGCCGTGCTGCTGGTGTCCGAACACAGCCCGGACAACCGTCGCGGCTTCTGGGCCAGCTGGCCGCAAGCGGGCGTGCCGGCAGGCAACCTGATTGCCACGGTCATCCTTCTGCTGCTCTCGACCAACCTGTCCGAAGCGCAATTTCTCGACTGGGGCTGGCGCGTCGCCTTCTGGTTCTCGGCCGTGGTGGTGCTGATTGGCTACTGGATCCGCACCCGGGTCGATGATGCGCCCATCTTCAAAGAAGCCCAGGCCCGCCAGCAGCGGGTGGAAAGCCAGCAACTGGGCGTGGTCGAGGTGGTCACCAAATACTGGCGCGAAGTGCTGATCGGCATCGGTGCCCGGTTTGCGGAGAACATCCTCTACTACATCGTCGTCACCTTCTCCATCACCTACCTGAAGCTGGTGGTGCACAAGGACACGTCAGAGATCCTGCTGCTGATGTTTGGCGCTCACCTGCTGCACTTCTTCATGATCCCGCTCATGGGCTACCTCTCGGACATCATCGGCCGCAAGCCTGTGTACCTGATCGGCGCCGTGCTCACCGCGTTCTGGGGCTTCGTCGGCTTCCCGATGATGGACACCGGCAACGACTGGCTGATCATGGCAGCCATCACCCTGGGCCTGGCCATCGAGTCGATGACCTACGCGCCCTACTCCGCCCTGATGGCCGAACTGTTCCCGACCCATGTGCGCTACACCGCCCTGTCGCTGTGCTACCAGGTGGCGCCGATCCTGGCCGGTTCGCTGGCGCCGCTGATCGCCGTGACCCTGCTGAAGGAATACAACAGCTCAACGCCGATCGCCTGGTACCTGGTGGCCTCCGCCGTGATCTCGATCATTGCCGTCGCCGGTGCCAGGGAAACACGTGGCAAGTCGCTGCGGGCGGTGGATGAAGAATCCCTGGCACGCACCGCCGACCGCTGACAGACCAACAAGAACGATAACCCTCGAGGTAATGACCATGAGCAACATCTTCACCGGCACCATCCCCGCACTGATGACCCCGTGCACCCCCGAGCGCAAGCCCGATTTTGACGCCCTGGTGCGCAAAGGCCGCGAACTGATCGAAGCCGGCATGAGCGCCGTGGTGTATTGCGGCTCCATGGGCGACTGGCCGCTGCTCACCGAGGCAGAGCGCCAGGAGGGGGTGGCACGCCTGGTAGCGGCCGGCATCCCGACCATCGTCGGCACCGGTGCGGTCAACTCCCGCGAAGCCGTGGCTCATGCCGCCCATGCGGCGAAGGTTGGCGCCCAGGGGTTGATGGTAATCCCCCGTGTGCTGTCCCGTGGTGCGTCGGCAGTGGCCCAGAAGGCCCACTTCAAGGCCATCCTCGATGCCGCCCCGCAGCTGCCGGCGGTGATCTACAACAGCCCGTACTACGGGTTCGCGACCCGCGCCGACCTGTTTTTCGAACTGCGCCGCGAGCACCCCAACCTGATCGGCTTCAAGGAGTTCGGCGGCGCTGCGGATATGCGTTATGCCGCAGAGTTCATCACCTCCAAAGATGATGACGTCACCTTGATGGTGGGCGTCGATACCCAGGTGGTGCACGGGTTCGTCAACTGCAATGCCACCGGCGCCATCACCGGCATTGGCAATGCGCTGCCGCGCGAGGTGCTGCACCTGGTGGCGCTGGCCAAACGTGCAGCCCAGGGCGATGCCAAAGCGCGGCGCCTTGCCGGGGAACTGGAAGCGGCCCTGGCCGTGCTGTCGTCCTTCGATGAAGGCTGCGACCTGGTGCTGTACTACAAGCACCTGATGGTGCTCAACGGCAACCCGGAATACGCCCTGCACTTCAACGAAACCGATGCATTGACCGACGCCCAGCGCCACTATGCCGAACAGCAGTACGCGCTGTTCCGCGCCTGGTACGCCGACTGGTCGGCGGCCAAAAACGTGGACTGACAACGCGCAGCCATGCCCCCTTCCCCTGGGCAGGGGGGCAGTGTGCAAGATCTACCCTTGCGGCCAGCTTTCACGGGCATTACCTTGGCAGCAACCCTCGCCCTCCCGGACACCGCCAAGGACTTCAAATGCCGTACCCCAGCGCGACCCAAGCGTTCAGACAGGGCGCCCACAGCGTCCTGCCGTTGACCTCCGGGGTCGTGCCGTTCGGCTTGATCACCGGGGTCACGGCCATCGGCATGGGCCTGTCGCCCGCCGATGCCATCGGCATGACCTTGCTGTTCTATTCAGGCTCGGCGCAAATGGTGGTGATGCAGTTGATGCAGAACAGCGCCCTGCCGGTAACCATGGTGGTCACGGCGCTGGTGATCAACCTCCGCTTCCTGATGTACAGCGCCAGCCTGGCCCCGCACCTTGGCCATCTGCCACGGCGGCACAAGTGGCCGATGGCCTACCTGCTTTCGGACCAGTCCTTTGCCTTGTGTTCGTTGAAAATGGCCTCGGGGGAACTGGGCCGTTTCGCCTTCCACTACTACGCCGGCACGGCCATCACCATGTGGTTCGGCTGGAACCTCTCGGTGCTGGCCGGCATATACCTGGGCGCGGGCATCCCGGAAGACTGGTCCCTGGGCTTTGCCATCCCCTTGTCGTTCCTGGCGCTGCTGATCCCCAGCCTGCGCAGCCCGGCGACCATTGGCGCGGCATTGACCGGTGGTGTACTCGCCGTGCTGGCGGTAGACCTGCCCTATAACCTGGGCCTGTTGGCGGGTGCACTGGGCGGGATCATCGCCGGCCTGCTCCTCGAGCGCCTGCAAAAAGGCAGAACCGTGCAGCCTGTGGCTGATGAAAACCGCGAACAGGAAGCATCATGAGCGAAATGACCCCGTGGATGACCTTCTTGCTGATCGGCCTGGGCACCTTCGCGGTGCGCTTGTCGTTCATCGAGTTCTACGCCGTGCTGCGCATACCGCCGCTGTTTCGCCGCGCCCTGGCGTATGTGCCGGCCAGCGTGCTGGCCGCACTGGTGCTGCCGGCCGTGGTGCTGCCTGACCGGCAGGCCGACTTCGACTGGCTGAACCCGCAGATACCGGCCGCGATACTCGCGGGCCTGGTGGCCTGGCGCACGCGCAGCACGCTGCTGACGCTGGGCGTGGGCATGGGCGCGCTGTGGGCGTTGAAGCACTGGGGGCTGTAGGCTTTGGCGGAGGGTGTGAAGAAATGGCGTCCCAGGCAGGAATTGAACCTGCAACCTTCCCCTTAGGAGGGGGATGCTCTATCCAATTGAGCTACTGAGACGCAAACACCGGCAGTGAGCACTGCACGGTTGGACGGCCAGCATGTTAACCAGCATGCTGGCGTTTGTCATGCTGCAACAGGCCTTTTTCACGTAATCCTTTTCTGCGGGCCGGTGCCGGGCGCGTCTGGCCCGGCAATCACGCCTTCATCGTGCAGCAGTTTGAACAACCTGGTCACCGCCGCTTCGAGCGTGGTGGAGTTGTCCAACACATGCACTGACGGATCGGCGACCGCCTGCAGCCCGCTGTTACGTGCCAGGCGCTGCTCGATCTCTTGCGCGGTCTCCCGGCCTCTGGCAAGCAAGCGCTCGCGCAGCACCTGCAGTTTCACGTCGATGAGCACCGGCAGAAGGTCTGGGTAGCGCCGCCGCGCTTCGCTCAGGTAGGCCCGGGAACCGTTGACCAGTACCGGCCTGCCCGCCTGCAGCCATTGATCGACCTGTAGCGGGATGCCGTAACCCAGGCCATTGGCGCGCCAGTGCATGGCGAAAGCACCTTGGGCACACAGCGCTTCGAACTGCTCGGCAGTGACGCCATGGGCAGCTTCACCCTTGGCTTCGGCCGAACGGGTGATGACGCGACGGGCGATTTGCACCCCGGCTGCAACAAGTTGTTCGCGCGCGGCATCGATCAGGGAATCTTTCCCGGAACCCGAGGGTCCTATGAGAAATATCAGCCGGCCTGTCGCTGATCGACGAGCGCTTGCGTCATGTTGCATAGCCACTATGCTCTAAGGAAGGAAACCCGCGCATTCTAGGTGTTTTCTTGGCCTTTTGCTGCGTTTTACCAGTTTTTGACGGCAGAAGAATGACGGCAGGGCAAGTTGGGGCAGGTAAAACTTTTCAAACCAGTGCTCATTTCTGATAATTGGTACTGGCATAAAGCCTTTATCCAGCTCACTATTTGTCACAGAATTGACGCCAAGGAAACGGCGAGCATGAGGCAAGATGAGCATCCAATTTTCCATGTCGGTTGAACATTTTGTCGTCGTCACGGTCGTACTTCCACCCCCGTGCGGCCAATTTGACAACCGCGTCCCCTGAACCAGAAAATCCGGTCAATTTATATGCGCCCATTGAAACAGGCTATTTATTCGAGCCGCACTGCTGACAAGTTTGTCGTCCGCCTGCCAGACGGGATGCGTGAGCGCATTGCCGAGGTAGCGCGCAACCATCACCGCAGCATGAACTCCGAAATCATCGCGCGCCTGGAACAGAGCCTTATCCAGGAAGGTGCGTTGGGTGACGAGCTGAGCATGCGCCTGGACAGCCCTGAACTGTCCCTGCATGAGCGCGAGCTGCTGCAGCGCTTCCGCCAACTGTCGCACCGACAGCAGAACGCTCTGGTCGCCCTCATCGCTCACGATGTGGAAATGGCCGCAGACGCTTCCTGACGTCAGCTTGCAATCGAGTACAAAAAAGCCAGCGTAAGCTGGCTTTTTTGGTTCTGCCTGTGGGAGCCGGGTTCACCCGCCCCCACACGCCAGGGTTCAGAGCAGGAACAGCGTCGCCAGCCCGAGGAAGATGAAGAACCCGCCACTGTCGGTAACCGCAGTGATCATCACACTCGACCCCATCGCCGGATCGCGCCCCAGACGCGTCAGCGTCATCGGGATCAACACGCCCATCAGCGCGGCCAACAACAGGTTTAGCGTCATCGCCGCGGTCATCACCAGGCCCAGCGACCAGCTGTCATACAGCCAGAACGCCACCACACCAATCACACCGCCCCAGATCAGGCCGTTGAGCAGCGACACCGCCAGTTCCTTGCGCATCAACCGACTGGTATTGCCTGGCGACACCTGGTCCAGCGCCATGGCGCGCACGATCATGGTGATGGTCTGGTTACCCGAGTTACCCCCAATACCTGCCACGATCGGCATCAGCGCAGCCAGCGCCACCAGCTTCTCGATCGACCCCTCGAACAGGCCGATCACGCGCGAGGCCAGGAACGCCGTGATCAGGTTGATGGCCAGCCACGCCCAGCGGTTGCGCAGCGAACGCCAGACCGAAGCGAAGATATCTTCTTCTTCGCGCAGACCTGCCATGTTCAGCACTTCGCTCTCGCTCTCCTCACGGATCAGGTCGACCATTTCGTCGATGGTCAGACGGCCGATCAAGCGATCGCTCTTGTCCACCACCGGGGCGGATACGAGGTCGTAACGCTCGAAGGCTTGAGCAGCGTCGTAGGCATCTTCATCGGGATGGAAGGACACAGGGTCGGTCGCCATGACCTCCGCCACCTTCTTGTCCGGGTCATTGACCAGTAGGCGCTTGATAGGCAGCACGCCCTTGAGGATGCCGTCATAGTCGACCACGAAGAGTTTGTCGGTGTGGTTCGGCAACTCTTTCAGGCGGCGCAGGTAACGCAACACGACTTCGAGGCTGACGTCTTCGCGGATGGTGACCATCTCGAAGTCCATCAGCGCACCCACCTGCTCCTCGTCGTAGCTCAACGCCGAGCGCACACGCTCGCGTTGCTGGGCATCGAGGGTTTCCATCAACTCGTGAACGACGTCGCGCGGCAGCTCTGGCGCCAGGTCGGCGAGTTCGTCGGCGTCCATTTCCTTGGCAGCGGCGAGCAGTTCGTGATCGTCCATGTCGGCGATCAGCGACTGACGAACCGAATCGGAAACTTCAAGCAGGATGTCGCCGTCGCGGTCCGAGCGCACCAGCTGCCAGACCGTCAGGCGGTCTTCCAGGGGCAATGCTTCGAGGATGTAGGCGACGTCGGCGGGGTGCAGGTCATCGAGCTTGCGTTGCAGCTCGACCAGGTTCTGGCGGTGGACCAGGTTTTCCACCAGGTCGTGGTGAGCACCCTCCTGGCGGTGGGTGAGGTCTTCGACCACACGCTGACGCTGCAGCAGTTCGACCACCTGGGCCAGGCGATCCTGCAGGCTCTCTTGCGCTTTCTTTACTTCTACTTCAGTCATAGGCGAGCTCCACTCCCAGCAGCGGAGCACGCCGGGGGAATCAATCGGTCAGATCTTTCTGTATGAAACTTGTTAAGGAGTAACTACTGGGTAAGTCCATGGTGGTATTCCACAAGCCCCGGCGGGGCTGACGGGCGCAATCATACACTGCCTCGGCGGGCAGATCGCTTAAATTTTTGGCCAGAACAATCGTTTGCGAGATAAAGCTAGGACAACGCTCGAAGCTATCAGTGCGACGGCTGTACTGGATCAGGAAGCACATTTGTTTTCTTGGCAGGCGGCGCGCCAGCTTCTGGCGGCACCCCAGCGATTACAGAAAAGCTTAGTTGGACATCGCCGACAATTCAGCGAAACAGAAAAACAAAAAGCCCGCTTGAATAAGCGGGCTTCTTGTTTGTGTGTGTGGCGGACTCAGCAGGATTCGAACCTGCGACCGCTCGGTTCGTAGCCGAGTACTCTATCCAGCTGAGCTATGAGTCCGCAATGGGTAGTTTTAGACCAGATTACCACTGGTTGTCTGAAGTAGCTTTGCAAGCAGAGCCACTTCAAAAAGTGGCGGACTCAGCAGGATTCGAACCTGCGACCGCTCGGTTCGTAGCCGAGTACTCTATCCAGCTGAGCTATGAGTCCGCAATAGGTAGTTTTAGACCAGATTACCACTGGTTGTTTGAAGTAGCCTTGTAAGCAAAGCCACTTCAAAAGTGGCGGACTCAGCAGGATTCGAACCTGCGACCGCTCGGTTCGTAGCCGAGTACTCTATCCAGCTGAGCTATGAGTCCGTGTCTTGCCGCGCATTATAGGCCGCTGAATCATTTTTGCAAGAACTTTTTTCGTTTAATTTCAACGACTTAGCGTTCTTACCGATTACAGCGCCCTAAGCGAATAATGGCGGTGAAGGGGGGATTCGAACCCCCGATACCCTTATGAGGTATACTCCCTTAGCAGGGGAGCGCCTTCGGCCACTCGGCCACCTCACCGCAACACGAGGCGA
>Ga0213828_1002426_pt1 | contig 13569 bp, 8 predicted proteins | sample MC6MC0897MG_FD_180664 | JGI IMG/M metagenome (GOLD analysis project Ga0213828, IMG submission 180664) | Enriched soil aggregate microbial communities from Iowa State University, Ames, United States - MC6-MC0897-MG | ecosystem: Environmental > Terrestrial > Soil > Unclassified | place: USA: Iowa...
CTGGACGTTTGGTGATGGGTGTTTGTTCTGGTTGAATTGTAGAATCGTTTAACTGTTGATCCGATGGCTATTGAGACAAGATGTGTTTAGGTGCTGCTTTGTTTAACCGTGGTAATAAAACATAAATTCGTGTAAATCATTTAATCTGTGGTTAGTTTGTTTAATCCCGATTGTCGGGACAGGATATTTAAGGTTTAACGTTGGATGTTATAAATTGTGTTAGTAGATAAATTTGTGTAAATCATTTAATCTGTGGTGAATTGTTTATGTATCGACATTACATAGTCACCTTTTTTTCATTTGAAAATAAAAAAAGGTCTAATCATAATGATTAAACCTTTTTTAGTAAAATAACTTATAAAATATATTAATTTATTTTGATGATATTTAAACCGTTACGGCCTGTTGCCACAAAAAGCAATCCATTGTTTGCATAGATGTAGTTAGCCGATTCAGCCAGGCTGAAGTGACCTACCACGTTGAACGAATTTTTGTTTAACACGATAACACCGTCTGCACCGTTTGCCAAATATAAGTAACAATCGTTAACTGCCACACCGTTTGTGTAACCGTTTTGTTTAAATGCTTTTGAACCGTTTACACGATAATCGTTAGGTACAAAATGGCTTACCAGACTACCGTTCTGTAATGAGAATTTAGCCACACCTTTATCACTTAACGCTACATATACATACTCATCGTCCATTGTTATTACGTTTTTACCATCCTGTACGGTTTGTGCCAGGGTTGGGTAACGGTATTCCTGCGGATTTGTACCATCGATATTAGCGATTCTTAAATAAGCACCGCTGCCTTCTACTGCGAAAAATGCCTGATACGTTCCGTTCTGAGCCACATATTTGGCTCTTGCACCCTGACTGTAGAACTGATCTGTTACTGCAAAACCATTTGCCGGATCTAATTTAAAGAAACCACCATTGTTTGCACCTGCTACCAACCATAACATATTGTTGTGAACAAAACTGTTTTTACCAGTTATACTCGGAAGCTTATGTGTTGTAAATACAGACAAATCGTTTGTATTGAATGCACCGGCAGTTAAAGGTGTGGTCATTAAACGTGAACCTGCCTTGTTACCACCTACTGCATAAACTTTACTGCCACTAAGATCGATTCCGTTGAATTCTGCATTATTGAAATCGGCCTGTGCCGTTAACGAAGGTGCCTGCTGATTCTGAACATTAAAGATACGAACCGAGCCGTTTGCTGCATCACCGTAAACCTCATCGTTTGTATGGTATGATACATAGGCATTACCGTTTACAACCTTAACATCGGTTGCACTTAATACTGCCCCATTAACCGTTGGACTTTGTACCGTTGCAGCCAGTGTAAACTGTAACACACTGTCGTCACAAGCAGCTAAACCACGTTGCGGAGTACAGCTGTTTGCTGCGATAAACGTATTGGCATTTACCGTAACATTGCTGTTTATTTTACTGCTGTTTACAGTTGCTGTGGTATTGATGTCTATTTTTCCTTCGAAAGCCGGTGTAGCATTCATATTGCCTATTGTTGCAGCATTTGAAATATCGATACGAGCAAAACCGTTTGAAGTATTTTTTATTTTACCGTCTACCGTGATGTTTCCACCCGTGATATCGGTAAGCGAGCCTGTAGCTACAACAAGGTTTCCCGAACCGTTAATATGGAAACCTGCTTTAAAATCGGCAAACCCACCATTGTTAAGCGCTGCATTTAACTGTGTAAAACCGTTGAATACCATACTGCAGTTGTTGTTTACAACCGAACTGCCGTTAAGGCTTAACTGTTGTGTAAAAACTAGGTCATTATAGTTGTTCACCGTACCGTCTACCGTTTGCGTAGTATATGTTACGTTACCATAATTATTAAGCGTAGAACCTGCATTTAGATGAAAGTTTGCAGTAGACTGGATATTTCCTGAAGGAGCAACATCTACCACGCCTCCGTTAGGTACATTTACCCAGTTAGATCCGCCTAAATTACCCAAAATAATAAGTGTACCGGCACCGTTGAAATTTATCCCTCCCGTAAAAGTTGTGTTTGCAGGAATGTAATATTTATCACCAGAATTAATGGTATACCACTGGTTACCTGTTAAAGCAACCGCATTTGTTAAATCGGGCTGGTAGCTGTTTACCGTTTTAAGAGCCTGTGCTACTGCCTGTGATTGTGATGCGTCTGAAAATCTGTTAAACGTTATTCGTGAATTTTTTAAAGACATGTAATTTCCAAGTAATTTGCTGCCGTAGGTAAGTTTCATTTCTGAATTACTTAGCACACCACTTTCTTCCTGAGAAGCAGTTGCATCTACGTTGTCGTCACTTGAACAGCCTGCTACCGTAATTAATAGCGAAGCCGCTAAAAAGCCCAATTTCAATTTATTTTCAATCATATTTACTATTTGTTGTTATTTTACTAACGAGTGTTTTATCTTGTGCAAAGTTACTGGCAGTTATAATAACGCTATCTTTGAATTTTTAGTTTTTATTTGTGAATTTTTAGTTTTTTTCACGCTACATGTCATGTTCCCTGGCTTTGGCAGAGGTTTTTTGCGGATTCCAGGTATCTTTATAAGAATCGAAGAAAAGCAGCTCGTCAATATAAGCAATGGTTCGAACGATACGCATGTAGTATCCCATGTAGATAGGATACAGCGGTACGTAAATGATTTTAGACCATACCTGATACCTGTTTTTACTTATGGCAAGCGAGTAGAAAAACTGTGCGAATGCCAACAGCAGATATATAGAATACTTGAAAGGAAACCAAACCACCAAAAAATACGGATCTACCACCAAAATCTTTATCATGTAAAATATCCAGAGCGCATCGAGCACCAGTCCGAAAAAAATGTTTTCAAAGAAGGCAAAGAAATTGGAAAACCTGAAATTTTTATCGGGCATCCAAATGTCTCTGTGTTTTCTTATCCTAAAGCGGATTAATGAACGCGACCAGCGCAGCCGCTGTTTGGTTAATGCTTTCCAAGTTGCAGGCACATGAGTTTTACAGACTGCTTCTTCTTCAAACACAATGCGGTAATCTATCTTACGTATCTTTACCGTAATATCGCCATCGAGCCCCGGACCTATATCCCACCCGCCTACACGGTCTAAAACATGTTTGGGAAAAGCACCAAAAGCACCCGAAATAATCTTGTAGATGCGAAGTTGCGACAAAACGATTCGGGCTACGTTTATAGACTGCAGGTATTCCAGATACTGCATGGTTGTTGTAAGCGACTGTTCCTGATTACGTACGACCAGATTACCGCCTACAGCGCCTACATTCCTGTATCTGTAAAAGGGAATGAGTATTTTTTCGACCGCATCGGCTTCCAAAGAAGAATCGGCATCGAGATGCACAATGTACTTCCCTTTGGAATAGCGAAGCCCGAGGTTTGCTGCCGAAGCCTTCCCCCCTCGTTCTTCTGCAGAAATAAATCTGGTGATATCGCCGGTACGTTCAAACGAACGGGCAATTATTGCCGTATTGTCTGTAGAACCATCGTCAACAACGATTAATTCTATGTTTTTATACGTTTGCTTTTTCATTGACTGAATAAGCTTGTACAGATGCTTACCTTCGTTATGCCCAGGAACCAAAACGGTTACGAGTGGATTTTCTTGTAACAAAGCCTGCCGGGCACTTTTCCAGGCACCTTTGGTACGGTTTCGTTTGGTTCTGCTGTACAGCAGCGCCATCCCTTCTACAATGAAGAAACGGGGAATATCAAGTAAAAAGATATACCAGCCCCACCGCATGACTGTTCCCCAGTCCAGACGGTGCCACATATAAAAGTAGGTTTCCCAGAAATTTGCCATATTATAAATGCAGGCCTATCTGCATGCCTTGCGCAGTAATTTCGTATTCGTAAATTTTACGGACAACCAATTCGTGCGGAGCCTGTTCGGTTTCGCAATCTACACAGTGTACACCCACGGGTGCATCTTGAAACTCGTGCTGGCATTTTTTATTTTTGCAGTTGAATATTTTACCCGGCCTGTCATAATCTACACCTACATTTCGTAATTCTGAGGAGCATTTGGGACATACCATTTTATCTTTAAAGATAAAATCTTTTTCTACCCCCACATAAGCACATCTGAAATGATGAATCAGGTTACTTGCCTTAAGGTTATGGTGACTGCATTTCGGGCAGATTTCCCTATAGTTAAGGAAGCCGCTGCTGCAATTATGGCACAGATGGCTGGTATCTACATAATGTCTGCTAAGCCAATTGTTTGTAAAGGCTTCCTGCAAGAGCATGCGCGAATTTATAAACGCTTCGCGGTTGTTATAAAAATAGGTTTCTATGCGCGGATACGAATAGCCTGTTAACGATTTGTGCTTTAAAACGGGGGTAATTCTTTTTTTGCGTGTATAGTAGTAGTCAAATGTTTTTTGAATAAAGAAATCGTTCTCGGTAAAATTTTCGTGATTTCTTTTGTCTGCATATTTCTCAATAAAAGAACTTACCTGTTCTACAAGCGGTATTTTCTCGATAATGTCGAGCCCTTTAATGTAACCGTCACTCAAATACTTTAAGTGATAGTCTTTTGTTGCATAAAACTTTTTAAACTCTTTCTGCAAAAAGACCGGTTTTAAGTACATTTTTAAATTTTTTGAACGAACAATGCGGCGCAGAAACCTGCGTACCAGCCACTCATCGCTGTGATTTATCACCCAGATATCGCTATTACACGGATCTGGCAGAACATCGTGCTCTATGGCATGTTCCAAAAGCAGCACTTTTTTTCCATGAATTTCAATTACGGTGTCTGTCATTATTTTATGTTTTATAAATTAATTCTTCCTTTTCTAATCTTTACCGGAATGTTGCTTACCGTTAGTTTATCCCATCCCTCTTTAGCTGCCGGTACGATATGCACCACTATACCGTGTTTTTGATCGCTTAGTGTGTTTTCTGAAACCACTTCTTCCCTCAGTTCTGAAACCGCATGTATTTTTTGTACGGTGCCTTGCAGGTTCTCATATCCGTAAGGCAATACAACAACTACGTGATCGCCTACTTTAAAATCGTCAAGATCTTCCACATCAATATAAGCCCTAACATAATATTCGGGATGTATGATGGACATTACCTTATCTTGCCTGTAGCAAATTTGTTGTACGGGAATACGTAATCTGTCTACCCTGCCGCCGACCGGAGCTGTAAACGCAGTTTTTTGGTGTGCTGCATTCAAACTTTTAAGATTAAGATCGTTGCTGCCCTGCAATCCGAACTTCATCTGTTCTTGTTCATTTAAAAGTACCTGGTATTCTGCCTTTAAAGTTGCAATCTGGTACTGAACATCGTCTATAGATCGGTCTACATTTGCCAGTTCGTTGGAAGTGATCACATTCAGATAAACCAGTTTTTCTTTCTGCAGCCTTTCAGCTTTCCAAAATTTCAACCTTTTTTCAAGATCTGTTAATAACAGTCTTCTTTTCATGATCTGACTGTTTATGGCTATAAGAGATGAATTATTATCTTGACTTTTAAGCTCCATCTGCATGGAGTCTTGCGCGTACGTAGTTCGTTCACCTCCAAAACGTTCGTACAGAAACAGGGTATCGCCTGCTTTAACCTGCTGGTCTTCTGTTACGTTGTATTTTAGAATGCGTATATCGTTTGCAAACTGTACATCGTACTGCTGCTGTAACAGCACACCGTGCGCAAAGTTAAAGAACCATGGTGTGGCTAACCATTTAATGAAAGACAGTACCAGAAAAATTAAGATCGCCAGATAAATCCAGCGGTCCCAACGGCGTTTTTTTATGGGTTCGGGCTTTATATCGGGCTGCGAAACAACCTTTTTATCAAATTTAATATTCATTTAAACATATTTGTAGCGGTTAAAAAATCGTACAAGGCTTTCATTACCAATGTCTCGGAATCATCTTTCCGAATAGTCGGTATTTTCTTTAGACGGATTGATCTGCTCATTATTACTCAGACCGTTTAATGTATGGAATACCACATACTTTTCGCACAACTGCTCCTTTACATCTAACACAGCCAGTTTTTTCTGAACCAGCATACCGGCATACTCTATGTATTTTGCAGGGCTGAAATTTTTGTTCTGTTGCTGATAAACCTCTGTTTCGTTCTTTAAAAGTGCTTCAACGTACGAAATTTCGTTTTGCAGCTGAAACAACTTGTTTTTTAACAAATAGAAATCTTTGTGCTGTGCAGTTAGCCTGTCTTTTAATTTTAATTTTTCCGCATACAGATTATTATCGTACGCAGCCATTTCGTACGCAAGAGACCGATTGTCTTTACCAAAACGGATAGGCACAGACAACGACGCGCCTACACTTGCAAATGATCTGCCGGTTTGCTCTGCATTGTCGTAATAATTGTATCTGAACTTGGCACGCAAACTTGGCTTGTCGCCAGGTTTCTGTCTGCTGCTTAAAAGATCTTTCTGCATCTGTACCAATACTTCCTCTTCCTTTAAAAGATTATCCGCATTTATTGCAGACAGATCGGGTAAAACAACATCTACGTAAGGAATGTTCCAATATTGTTTAACCAAATGATCGGGAATATTTTGCGACAGATAGTTTTTGTAAACATCAATCATACCGCTAACAGCCTGAGACTGGTTATCGGCACTTATTTTATCAGCACTGCTGCCAAGCTTAGCCTGATACATTTTATTTTGATAAACCGCCTGCATCTGTACTATCGCCTGATACTTTTTAAGAATTTCAAGACGGTGCAGATCGAATATATGCTGTAAAAGCAGCTGCCTGTTCTGCAAGCTAAACGAATTATTCTGAAGGTTTAACTGAAGTGAATCTCTGCGAAACCGCTGATTAAAGATGCGTTTTGCTTCTTTTTTTCGCTGCATGCTGCCTTCGCCAAGAATTACCCAGTCTAAGCCGGTTGAAACCCGAGATCTGAAAAAAACATCTTCTGTTTCTGAAATACCGGGGCTGAAATTGTAGGTAGCGTCGGACACCCATTTAAGACCGAAATCGGTTTGTGAATCTGAGATTTCGGGATTTCTATCAACAATGAAATTATTATTAGCTGTAATAGCAGTATCAGAAACAATATCAGCCAGCAACCCGTTGTTTTTAGCAACTGGTTGCACAAGCACATCATCTGCAAATGATTTTGTATGAAAAAAAAGTGAATTATACTCTTTAACCAAACTATTCAGTTCGTTTACAGAAGGTGAGGTATTCTGCGAATTTACCGAATACGACATATATATAGTTGTAACTAAACAAAAGAATAACTTCATTTATGTAACAGCTTAAATTTTAAAATTAATACTGTAAGCGTGTTTTTGGTTTTGTGATTTCTAAAAGACTTTCAGTGAACTATTTGGATTAAAACGTGTAATAAATAATCTAAGATAACGATAGATTAATAACCGTTTTGCATAAGGCTATTTTTAAAATTCTAAATATCGGTGCAAAATTACTGTAACTAAAAGACAATACACTTGTGAAAAAACATTGAAAATTTGTAAATTTATAAATACACCTGATTTGTATCTCTAATTTCACTTGGGGTTTTGTTATAGTGTTTTTTGATAAATGCACTGAAGTTACCTTCGTCTGCAAAACCCAGATCCATAGCAATTTCTGAAATGTTGAGTACGGAATTTTGTAACATCTTCACAGCTTCGTCTGTAACTTTTTGTACGATGACCTTTTTTGCTCCTTTACCCAACACCAGCTCTGTCATTACAGACAAACGTTGAGAAGAAACGCCCAGTTTTTCTGAATAAAACGAAACACCTTTTTCTTCCTTGAAGTGTTTCTGCAACAGCACCCTGAACCTATTGACGACATCCATATAGGAAAAATTGATTTTTTCCGGTTTAACCAGCTGATTCTGTATCCCCAACAACCCATCTAACAACAATATCTCTACACAATTGTGCGCCACAGCTATGTACAAGCCCATTTCTTTCTCTCGATACAAACCAAGCCTGTTAACAATCAGTTTTTTGATCTCTGCTCCGTTTCCGATGGTTGGAGCCGTAAAAACATTATACTGACTGTTAAAAAATAGATCTGAATTTAAAATAAAGCTGTCTTTTGCAGATCGTTCGTAAAAAGAAGAAGAAAACGCAATGATTATATCATCTGGAGATTCTGAATCGTAAACAACATCTTTAAACGGGGCAATATATGCCAAATGATTTGCTTTGACCACTATTTTATTCCCATCTACTACAATACATGAATCCTTTAACGAAATATATATAACGAAATATTCAAAGGTTTTGAAGCTAAATTTACCATTATTTCTCAGTACAACAGTTTCAACTGTGTTTATACTAAAGCCGGCTGCGTCTAATTCTTCAGTTATTTGATACATAGCATGAATATGTTATTTAGGGAGTAAATTTATACTATTTATTATATAAAATAAAGGCATTAAAAAGGGAAAGGAAAATTTTAATGTTTTTTTAATAATTACTGCTGTTTTAATTGTTGAAATGTTAAGTTATGTATTAGGATACTTTTTGTCTTTGTTCACAAACATATTACATAATTGAATCACTGTAATTAGTAAAAAAGGAAAATGGAATGGTAATGAAATTATAAATGTGACGGATTGACCGACTAACTATGTAACAACTCCTGTTTAGTCGTCTATTCTATAAAATAAAAAAAAACTTTTGGGAATATGTAGTGATGATAAAAATTAGCACTTTATAATATAGTCATTATTTTAATTATGCACATAAATGATACTACCATTTTTTAAAACAAATACTAATAACTCCGAACTTCAGGAATATATAAAAACAATTTACGCGATCAGGTATCTGAGCGTTTACAACATCAGCTTCAAACATCATCCTGTGAAATAATTATTAATTTCATATTCACAAGTGATCACGGTAGAAACGGTGATAAATTTTCTGCAATACTGGCTGAAAGCGGGTATGATGTAAATTATTTTATGAGCACTGAAAAAAAATACCAGATTACAGGTTCAACACGAAAATTAAAGCTAAACAAAGACGAAATAAAAGATTGGCTTTTATCTATAGCTGAAAAAGGAATTAAGTTTAACTGTATTTTAAGCCAATGGAATATTGTTTCTATTACGCATTAAAAACGCACAAGTAGGAATTTGATAAAAAGTGAAAAGGATTTGGGAAGCGGGCAATTACGGATGTTGGGTGACAGAGTAAGTAGATTAATTCGCTTCAATAATTCAATATGTGGCGGATACCGATATTTCGGGACAAGTTTGGTTTAAATTTAACAATGTATGCGCATTTTTAACACATACCCTTGCTTCTTTGAAAGGGTTAATTGTTTGATGTATATTGTAACTGTCGATTTGCGGATCTGCCTACCTACCTTTATGATATAACAAAGAACAAGAGTTTAGAATATAGATATAATCAAAATTTATATTAAAATTATCATGATTCGTAGATAATTTTAAATTTTTATAATATATTTACATACACTTATGCAGAATAAAAATTAGCGCTTTAGATAGTCATTATTTTAATTATGCACACAAATGAAACCACTTTTTTTTAATACAAAAAAAAATTCCAAACTTTCGGGAATAGAAAAAATTGACCTGAATATCAAAATAAAGAATCTTTCGCACCGGCAATTGCAGTCATTTTCAGATTTAACCTTTATATACACCTTTATCACTACCTATGGCCGTAGCGGAGATAAATTTGCAGCTAAACTGGCAGAATCAGGTGATTGTATAAACTACTATTTAAACAAAGATAAAAAATACGAGATTGCCGGTAGTACAAAGAAAGTGACTGATAACGAGCTCGAAATTAAGGAAGTGCTGTTGCCGAAAATTGAAATGGGAGTTTAATACAACTGTGTTTTAACGGGTTGGCATATTTCTCTTGCAGATACAATGCACAAGTAGGAATTGACTTTTGACTAACTGCTGATCCTAATAGTAATCTGGACAATTTTTGATGATTAACAGATGGAAAGAAGGGTACTGTGCATGGTTACGGACTGTACTGATTAAATGAGTCGGTGATGATATATCTACCCTTGTTTACCTTTTTTATCATTTTAAAATAGATTTCTGAATTTCCTTGTAAAAACAATTAAAAAAAACCAAGTTAATAAAAATTAACACGATTAATTATGTTAAAAATAAAAATTAAACATAATTTAATCATAAAAAAAATTTAATATTTTTTAACTTTATTTTTTAAACTAACAATTCAATTATTATGAAAAAAACTACAAAATTAGCAGGTATAAAAGTTAGATGGTTGGGCTGCCGATCTATAATTCTTTTACTACTTTTCGCCTACTTCCCTTATTTAAATTTGAATGCGCAAACCTTTAGTTACACAGGAGCTGTACAAACTGTAACACTTGCAGCTGGAGATTATGAAATTGAAATGTGGGGAGCCGATGGCGGTAAAGGATTTCAATCTTCTTCTATAAATAATGAAGGAAAAGGTGGATATTCAAAAGGAATTTTAACGGTAACTACACCAACCACTTATTATATCTATGTAGGTGGTAAAGGAACAAATGCTGCTGGTGTTGCCGTTGGCGACGTTTATTTCGGCGGATGGAATGGAGGTGGAGATTCCGGACAAAATAATTATTCCACAGTCACTGAATATCGTGCTGGTGGTGGAGGTGGCGGGACCGATATTAGAACAACATTAAACACTACATATGCTAACAGATTAATGGTTGCTGGCGGAGGCGGAGGCGGTGTATATCTTCTTACTTACCCGGGTGGAAACGGCGGCGGCGCAATTGGCGGAAATGGTGGAAATACTAATTTTGGTGCGGGTGGTTCGCAAACTGCAGGTGGAGTTGCAAATGGAACTACCGGGAATATTGCGGGTACAAATGGCGCATTGGGAATAGGAGGTAATGGTGGTACAGCAAGTACAAAATCTGGCGGCGGCGGCGGCGGTGGCGGTTATTATGGCGGCGGCGGCGGCGCTACAGGTAATACTTCATCATCTCAAGGTGGTGGCGGTGGTGGTTCTTCTTATCTTGGAGGGGTAGCAACAGGTGTAACTTTTATGTATGGAACGCCGGGTTTCGTTACCAATCCTGATACTACGGGTAATGGTAGAGTTATTATAACGACACTTTTACCTTGTGCAGGAACACCAAATGCAGGTATAGCATCAGCAACTTCACGAAATTGTGCAAGTCAATCTTTTATTTTGTCTGTTGCGGGCGCAACTAAAGCAGGGGGAATTACTTACCAATGGCAACGTTCTAACGCCGGCGCCAATACTTTTACAAATATTGCAGGAGCAACAAGTGCAACTTATTCAGTTACTAATCAAACGGTAGATAGTGATTATCGTTTTGTAGTAACATGCGCAAATGGCGGTGGTAGCAGTACTTCTAATGTGGTCACTGTTACACAAATTCCCACTGGAAACATATCTGAAAACTTTGATACCACACCAGTTGGTACAACATCTACACCATCGCTCCCAATTTGTTGGAGTTTTATAGACAATGTTGCAACCAGTGGCTATTTGTATACGTATGATTTAGCATCAAGCGCACCATTTTCCGGAGCTAATTATGTTAGAATGTACCGAACAAATTCCACAACAAATGCAACACAAGAATTGGTTATGATTTCACCGGAAACAATCAATTTAGGTAATGGAACCAAACAGTTGCGATTTTATGTAAAAACCTATGGAACATCGGCTACAACCTACGATAATAAATTAGAGATATTATCTATGCCTAGTAGTACTTCCACTGCCGGTGCTACGGTTTTAGCAACTTTTACACCGAATCATATTGGATATCAAGAATATATTGTTCCCTTACCAGCAGGAACAAACGATTTTTTTGGTTTTAGGTTAGCCTATAACGGTAATACTACTGCATCAAGTGTTTCAATAGACGATATCTATTACGAAAATAGAGAACTCTGTTTCTTTGCAACAAATTTGGCGGTTCCTACATTTGCCCAAACAACAGCAACGCTTTCATGGGCAGCTTCAGTAGATACTAATGTTACAGGGTACTCGTATGAAGTACGCTCTTCTGGTACGCCCGGTTCGGGAGCAACTGGTTTGGCTGTGTCAGGAACGGTCATAGGCGCAACAACTACAACAACCAATATAACAGGATTAAACCCTTCAACCAAATATTCTGTATATATTAGAAGTGTTTGTGGAACATCTACCGGTAGATGGAATCCAAATTTTGCCGAATTTACCACTTTATGTGCTGTAAGTAATGGTTTTTATGAAAATTTTGATACTACAGCAGTTGGTTCAACCACAACTCCTTCTCTCCCTTTATGTTGGAGTTTTATTGACGATGTAGTCACTTCGGGTTACCTTTATACCTATGATTTAGCATCTAGTGCGCCACAATCAGGGACTAATTATGTACGTATGTACAGAACTAATTCAACAACAAATTCAACACAAGAATTAGTTATGATTTCTCCCGAGACTAATAACTTAGGAAATGGTGCAAAGCAAATACGTTTTTCTGTAAAAACGTATGGAACAAGTGCCACTACCTATGTGAATAAGTTAGAAGTGCTTTCTATGTCAAGTGCAACTTCCACTACAGGTGCAACTGTTTTAGCAACATTTACACCTAACCAGATTGCTTATCAAGAATACGTAGTGCAATTACCGGCAGGGACTAATGATTATTTTGGTTTTAGGTTAGCGTATAATGGTGTAACCACTGCTTCGTCTGTTTCTATTGACGATGTTTATTACGAAGATATACCGGCACCTACACTAACAACCACCCAAACCAATAATTTATGTTTTGGCGAAGCCAACGGTATGGGATCGGTTGTGGTAAAAGATGGTGCTATGCCATTAACATATTCATGGAGTCCTTCAGGTGGAACTACAGCAACAGCAACAGGTTTAGCGGCAGGTACATATACCGTAACGGTAACAGATGCATTAAGTCGTACTGCAACGGCAACCGTTACAATAACAGAACCTGCACAAATATTATCTAATTCGGTAATTACCCAAGTAAGTTGCAACGGATCAAATAACGGCAGTATTACCATTGCACCAACAGGCGGAACCCTACCATATACTTATTTATGGAGTACAGGCGCTACAACAGGCACCTCATTATCAAACCTTACACCGGGAGCATATTCTATAACGATAACCGATGTAAACGGATGTACAGCAACAGAAAACATTACCATAACAGAGCCAACTGTATTAACAACAGCAAACAGCGCACAAACCAATGTTAGCTGGTATGGTGGTAATGATGGATCAGCAACCGTATCGGCAACAGGCGGAACAGCACCATATACTTATTCTTGGAGCAATGGGGCAACGGGAGCAACAGCATCCAATTTAATTGCAGGTACTTATACCGTAATTGTAACCGATGCGAATGGTTGTACAAGCTCGTTAGATTTTATAATAACGCAGCCAATTCCATTAATGGTTCAGTCGGTATCGCAAACCAACGTAAGTTGTAATGCAGGTACTAACGGTACCGCAGCGATTGTTGCTATGGGCGGTAATGCACCTTACACCTATTTATGGAGTAACGGCGCAACCACTGCGGCAATATCAAATTTAG
>Ga0213828_1002430_pt1 | contig 13557 bp, 10 predicted proteins | sample MC6MC0897MG_FD_180664 | JGI IMG/M metagenome (GOLD analysis project Ga0213828, IMG submission 180664) | Enriched soil aggregate microbial communities from Iowa State University, Ames, United States - MC6-MC0897-MG | ecosystem: Environmental > Terrestrial > Soil > Unclassified | place: USA: Iowa...
GCAGTTTGTTTATTGCCAGTTGGAATAAGAAAGGACTTCATGAAACGTCTGCTGCTAACTGCGGTTCTTGCCGTACTGATGATCGCCGAAGTTCACGCCGAGTCCTTCACTATCTCCGATATCCGTGTCAACGGCCTGCAGCGGGTTTCCGCCGGCAGCGTCTTTGGTGCGTTGCCGTTGAATGTGGGTGAACAGGCCGATGACGCGCGTCTTGTCGACGCAACGCGTGCGCTGTTCAAAACCGGATTCTTCCAGGACATCCAGTTGGGCCGTGAGGGCAACGTTCTGGTGATCACGGTGGTCGAGCGCCCGTCGGTGGCGAGCATCGAGATCGAAGGCAACAAGGCGATCACGACCGAAGACCTCATGAAGGGCCTGAAACAATCCGGTCTGGCTGAAGGCGAGATCTTTCAGCGTGCGACGCTGGAAGGCGTTCGTAACGAACTGCAGCGTCAGTACGTGGCCCAAGGCCGCTACTCAGCAGAAGTTGCCACCGAAGTCGTGCCTCAGCCGCGCAACCGCGTCGGCCTGAAAATCAACATCAACGAAGGTGCGGTCGCTGCGATCCAGCACATCAACGTCGTGGGCAACTCGGTCTTCAAAGAAGAAGACCTGACCGACCTGTTCGAGCTGAAAACCACCAACTGGCTTTCCTTCTTCAAGAACGACGACAAGTACGCCCGGGAAAAACTGTCCGGCGACCTGGAACGTCTGCGTTCGTACTACCTCGACCGCGGCTATATCAACATGGATATCGCCTCGACTCAGGTGTCCATCACGCCCGACAAGAAGAGCGTGTACATCACCGTCAACATCCATGAAGGCGAAAAGTACAGCGTCAAGTCGGTCAAGCTGAGCGGCGACCTCAAGGTGCCTGAAGATCAGGTCAAGTCGTTGTTGCTGGTCAAGCCTGGGCAGGTCTTCTCGCGCAAGGTCATGACCACCACGTCCGAACTGATCACCCGTCGTCTGGGTAACGAGGGTTACACCTTCGCCAACGTCAACGGCGTACCGACCCCGAACGACGCAGACCACACCGTTGACATCCTGTTTGCCGTCGATCCGGGTAAACGCGCCTACGTCAACCGCATCAACTTCCGTGGCAACACCAAGACGGCGGACGAAGTGCTGCGTCGTGAGATGCGTCAGATGGAAGGCGGTTGGGCGTCTACTTACCTGATCGACCAGTCCAAGACCCGTCTTGACCGTCTGGGCTTCTTCAAGGAAGTGAACGTTGAAACCCCTGCGGTGCCGGGCACCGATGACCAGGTTGACGTGAACTACGCCGTGGAAGAGCAGGCGTCCGGTTCGATCACCGCCAGCGTCGGTTTTGCGCAGAGCGCCGGTCTGATCCTGGGTGGTTCCATCAGTCAGAACAACTTCCTGGGTACCGGTAACAAGGTCAGCATCGGCCTGACCAAAAGTGAATACCAGACCCGCTACAACTTCAGCTATGTCGATCCGTACTTCACGCCGGACGGTGTGAGCCTGGGCTACAGCGCCTTCTACCGTAAGACCAACTACGACGACCTCGACGTTGACGTGGCAAGCTACTCGGTGGACAGCCTGGGTGCCGGTATCAACATGGGTTACCCGATCAGTGAGACGTCGCGTCTGAACTTCGGTTTATCCGTTCAGCGGGACTCGTTGAGCACCGGTACCTATACCGTTGACGAAATTTTCGACTTCATCGACAAGGAAGGCAGCAGCTTCACCAACTTCAAGGCGTCTGTTGGCTGGTCGGAATCGACCCTGAACAAAGGCACCTTGCCGACCCGCGGTTCTTCGCAGAGCCTGACGCTGGAAACCACGATTCCGGGCAGTGACCTGTCGTTCTATAAACTCGACTACCGCGGTCAGTTGTTCCACCCGATCACCACCAACACCACGCTGCGTCTGCACTCCGAGCTGGGTTACGGCGACGGTTACGGCTCGACCTCCGGTCTGCCATTCTATGAAAACTACTACGCCGGTGGCTTCAACTCGGTACGTGGTTTCAAGGACAGCACCCTGGGTCCTCGTAGTACGCCGAGCAGCGGTACGAAGCCCGGTACTCTCGCTGACCCGGACCAGGATCCTCTGCCGTTTGGTGGTAATGTCCTGATCACGGGCGGCGCGGAGATTCTGTTCCCGCTGCCGTTCATCAAGGATCAACGTTCCCTGCGCACCTCGCTGTTCTGGGATGTGGGTAACGTGTTCGACACCAACTGCACCGGCAATAAAACCACTACGACTGGCGAAAAGATCGAATGTAACGGCCCCGATCTTTCTGGACTCGCCAGCTCCGTCGGCGTCGGCGTGACATGGGTGACTGCGCTGGGTCCGTTGAGCTTCGCGTTGGCGATGCCGGTCAAGAAGCCGGACAACAACACCGAAACCCAGGTGTTCCAATTCTCTCTCGGTCAGACCTTCTGAGGGTCTGATCACTGATAACGACAACGGATTTGCAGGAGTTACATTGTGCGTAAGTTGACCCAATTGGCATTGCTGGCAACGGTTCTGATCGCAGGCCCGGCATTCGCTGACATGAAAATCGCTGTCCTGAACTATCAGATGGCATTGCTGGAATCGGACGCGGCCAAGAAGTACGCCGTCGACGCCGAGAAGAAATTCGGTCCTCAGCTGACCAAGTTGAAGGCTCTGGAAAGCAGCGCCAAGGGTATCCAGGATCGTCTGGTCGCCGGTGGCGACAAGATGGCTCAGCCTGAGCGCGAAAAGCTGGAGCTGGACTTCAAACAGAAAGCCCGTGACTTCCAGTTCCAGTCTAAAGAGCTGAACGAAGCCAAAGCCGTCGCCGACCGTGAAATGCTCAAGCAACTGAAGCCAAAGCTGGATTCGGCGGTGGAGGAAGTGATCAAGAAAGGCGGTTACGACCTGGTGTTCGAGCGCGGTGCCGTGATTGACGTCAAGCCACAGTATGACGTCACTCGCCAGGTCATCGAGCGCATGAACCAGCTGAAGTAACTTCATGACCGCGATTATCCAGCTCGGCCAGTTGGCCGAGTTCCTCGGTGCCACGCTTCGTGGCCCGGCGGAAAAAGAAATCACCGGGCTTGCCACCTTGCAGGAGGCAGGGCCCGGTCAGGTCAGTTTTCTGGCCAACCCGCAGTACCGCAAATTCCTCGCGACCACTCATGCTGCTGCCGTGCTGCTCAAGCCGGCGGATGCCGAAGGTTACGCCGGCGACGCGCTGTTGATTGCCGATCCGTACCTGGCGTATGCACGCATTTCCCACCTGTTCGATCCCAAGCCGAAAGCGGCAGCCGGTATTCACCCGACTGCAGTGGTGGCTGAAGACGCGTTCGTCGATGCGGCCGCCAGCGTGGGTCCCTACGCGGTGATCGAAAGCGGTGCGCGCATCGCTGCCGGTGTCACCATTGGCGCTCATTGCTTCATTGGCGCGCGCAGCACGATCGGTGAGGGCGGCTGGCTGGCGCCCCGCGTGACGCTTTATCACGATGTGCGGATCGGTCAGCGGGTGGTGATCCAGTCCGGCGCCGTGCTCGGTGGCGAGGGCTTCGGCTTCGCCAACGAGAAAGGCGTGTGGCAGAAAATCGCGCAGATCGGTGGCGTCACCATCGGTGACGACGTGGAGATCGGCGTGAACACCGCCATCGATCGCGGCGCCATGGACGATACCCGTATCGGGAACGGCGTGAAGCTGGATAACCAGATTCAGATCGCACACAACGTACAAGTGGGTGATCACACGGCGATGGCCGCCTGTGTCGGCATCTCGGGCAGCGCCAGGATTGGCAAGCATTGCATGCTCGCCGGTGGCGTGGGGCTGGTGGGGCACATTGAAATTTGCGACGGTGTTTTCATTACCGGGATGACCATGGTGACCCGGTCGATTACCGAGCCTGGCTCTTATTCTTCGGGGACGGCGATGCAGCCGGCCGCGGAATGGCGCAAGAGTGCAGCACGTATTCGCCAGCTCGACGACATGGCGCGACGGCTGCAACAGCTGGAAAAGATTGTCGAGGCAGTGACCTCAGGCGGTAAAGCGTCATCTGATGGCTGATACCTTTTTCTTATCAAGTGTGCAAAGCCGATAAACTGCCTCCTTGATTTGCTAGAGGAGTGCTGCGCATTCGTCGCGCACTCCCAATCTTTACTACAGGCTTCCTCTCGAAATGATGGACATCAACGAAATTCGCGAATATCTGCCCCACCGCTACCCGTTCCTGCTCGTGGACCGTGTCGTGGAGCTGGATGTTGAGAATAAGAGCATTCGTGCCTACAAGAATGTCAGCATCAATGAGCCCTTTTTCAACGGGCACTTTCCCCAGCATCCAATCATGCCGGGTGTGCTGATCATTGAAGCCATGGCGCAAGCCGCTGGCATCCTGGGCTTCAAGATGCTTGACGTGAAGCCTGCCGACGGCACCCTGTATTACTTCGTGGGCTCTGACAAGCTGCGTTTCCGCCAGCCGGTGTTACCGGGCGACCAACTGATCCTTGAAGCGAAGTTCCTCAGCTGCAAGCGTCAGATCTGGAAGTTCGAATGCCAGGCGTCGGTGGACGGCAAGCCTGTCTGCTCCGCAGAAATCATCTGTGCGGAACGTAAACTATGAGTTTGATTGACTCTCGCGCAATCATCGATCCGACAGCCATTCTGGCTGACAATGTGGAGGTCGGCCCTTGGTCGATCGTCGGGCCCGGTGTGGAAATCGGCGAGGGTACGGTCATTGGTCCGCACGTGATCCTGCGCGGCCCGACCAAAATCGGCAAACATAACCACATCTACCAGTTTTCATCGGTGGGTGAGGACACGCCGGACCTCAAGTACAAAGGTGAAGCGACGCGTCTGGTCATTGGTGACCACAACGTGATTCGTGAAGGCGTCACGATCCATCGCGGCACCATTCAGGACCGTGCGGAAACCACGATCGGTGATCACAACCTGATCATGGCCTATGCCCACATCGGTCACGACAGCGTCATTGGCAATCACTGCATCCTCGTCAACAACACTGCGTTGGCCGGTCACGTGCATGTGGATGACTGGGCGATCCTGTCCGGTTTTACCCTGGTGCATCAGTATTGCCACATCGGTGCGCACAGCTTTTCCGGGATGGGAACGGCCATCGGCAAGGACGTCCCGGCATTCGTCACGGTGTTCGGTAACCCGGCCGAGGCGCGCAGCATGAACTTCGAGGGCATGCGCCGTCGTGGCTTCTCGGACGATGCGATCCACGCGCTGCGTCGCGCCTACAAGACGGTCTACCGTCAGGGGCTGACCGTGGAGCAGGCGATCATCGAACTGGCCGAGCCCGCTGCACAGTTCCCTGAAGTCGCGCTGTTTCTTGATTCGATCCAGAAATCGACCCGCGGCATCACCCGTTAATCATGAGTGCCCTGCGTATAGCGCTGGTCGCCGGAGAAGCCTCCGGCGACATCCTGGGCTCCGGTTTGATGCGTGCCATCAAAGCCCGTCATCCTGACGTTCAGTTCATCGGCGTGGGTGGTCCGCTCATGGAGGCGGAGGGCATGAGCTCTTACTTCCCGATGGAACGGCTCTCGGTCATGGGGCTGGTGGAAGTGCTCGGTCGGCTGAAAGAGTTGCTGGCCCGTCGCAAGCTGTTGATCCAGACCCTCATCGACGAGAAACCCGATGTGTTCATCGGCATCGACGCGCCGGATTTCACCCTCAATATCGAACTTAAACTGCGCCAGGCCGGGATCAAGACCGTTCACTACGTGAGCCCGTCCGTCTGGGCGTGGCGTCAGAAGCGGGTGCTGAAGATTCGCGAAGGTTGCGATCTGATGCTGACCCTTCTGCCGTTCGAGGCGCGCTTTTACGAAGAGAAAGGCGTGCCCGTGCGGTTTGTCGGTCATCCGTTGGCCGACACCATTCCCCTTGAGGCCGATCGCGCTGCGGCGCGCGCCGAGTTGGGCCTGGGTGATGGCCCTGTCGTTGCGTTGATGCCCGGCAGCCGTGGCGGAGAAGTGGGCCGTCTGGGCGCGCTGTTCTTCGATACGGCGGAGCGTCTGCTGGCTCAGCGTCCCGGCATCCGTTTCGTGTTGCCCTGTGCCAGCCCGCAACGTCGTGCGCAGATCGAACTCCTGCTGCAAGGTCGTGATCTCCCGCTCACCCTGCTGGACGGTCGCTCCCACGTCGCCCTGGCCGCGTGTGATGCGGTTCTGATCGCGTCGGGCACCGCCACTCTGGAAGCGCTCCTGTACAAACGACCGATGGTGGTTGCCTATCGTCTGGCGCCGCTGACCTACTGGATACTCAAGCGGATGGTGAAGAGTCCATACGTGTCGCTGCCGAACCTGTTGGCCCAGCGCTTGCTGGTCCCTGAGCTTCTGCAGGACGCGGCGACCGCCGATGCCCTGGCGCAAACCCTGCTGCCGTTGCTCGACAACGGCGCGGAGCAGACGGCTGGCTTCGATGCGCTTCACCGAACCTTGCGTCGCGATGCGTCCAATCAGGCTGCCGATGCGGTGTTGAGCCTGATTGGCGCTTCGCCTTCACGATGAGTGTGCAATCAATGCAAATGGGTCTGGACTTCAATCTGGTCGAGGATCTGGTCGCCGGTGTCGACGAAGTGGGCCGTGGCCCGCTGTGCGGCGCCGTCGTGACGGCCGCCGTGATCCTGGACCCCAATCGCCCCATTCTGGGGCTGAACGATTCGAAAAAGCTCACCGAAGCCAAGCGCGAAAAGCTGTTCGATGAGATTTGCGAGAAAGCGCTGTGCTGGCACATTGCGCGGGCTGAAGTCGAAGAAATCGACGAGCTGAACATCTTGCACGCCACCATGCTGGCCATGAAACGTGCCGTCGAAGGGCTGCTCATCACGCCGAAGCTGGCATTGATCGACGGTAATCGCTGCCCTCAGTTGTCGGTGCCGTCTGCGCCTGTGATTCAGGGCGACGCTCAGGTGCCCGCCATCGCTGCCGCGTCGATCCTGGCGAAAGTCAGCCGTGATCGGGAAATGGCGGCCATGGAGCTTGTTTATCCGGGCTACGGCATTGGAGGTCACAAGGGTTATCCGACGCCGGTTCACCTGGAAGCGCTGGCCAGACTGGGCCCGACGCCCATCCATCGGCGTTCTTTCGCCCCGGTGCGCGCGGCCTACGAAGCGCGCGAAATGATGATTTCCACCGGTTTTACCTCGTTGCCACTCAGTTGATCGCGGGCTGATGTTTTCATGAGAGGCCGGTACAATCCGGCCTTCGTTTTCTGTGCGCTATAGGATCACCCATGCCGGCTTCTTTCGTTCATCTACGCCTGCACACCGAATACTCTCTGGTTGATGGTCTGGTCCGGGTCAAGCCGTTGGTTAAAGCCCTCACCGCCATGAACATGCCGGCGGTGGCGGTGACCGACCAGAACAACCTGTGTTCGCTGGTCAAGTTCTATAAAGCCGCCATGGGTGCCGGGATCAAGCCGATTTGCGGCGCCGACATCTGGCTGGCGGGGCGCGACCGCGACGCACCGCTCAGTCGAATGAGCCTTTTGGTGATGAACCCGAAAGGCTATCTGAACCTCACCGAGTTGATCTCTCGCGGCTTCATGCACGGGCAGCGTAACGGCCTGGTGGTCATCGAGCGCGAGTGGGTCGCCGAGGCCAGCGAGGGCCTGATTGCCCTGTCCGCTGCCAAAGAAGGCGAGATCGGCATGGCGCTGCTAGGCGGTAATCCGTCTGAAGCCGACGCGTTGCTCAAAGAGTGGATGTCGGTGTTTCCGGACCGCTTTTACGTCGAAGTCCAGCGCACCCATCGCATCAATGACGAAGAACACCTGCACGCTGCCGTCGCCCTGGCCGAGCGCCATGGCGCGCCGCTGGTAGCGACCAACGATGTGCGCTTCATCAAGCAGGAAGACTTCGAGGCCCATGAAACGCGCGTCTGCATCGGTGAAGGCCGCGCACTGGACGATCCCCGCCGTTCGCACAACTACAGCGATCAGCAGTACCTGAAAAGCGCCGAGGAGATGGCCGAGCTGTTCAGTGACCTGCCGGATGCGCTGGCGAACACGGTCGAAATCGCCAAACGCTGCAACATCGAAGTCAAGCTGGGTACGCACTTTCTGCCCAACTTCCCGATTCCCGATGGGCTTACCATCGACGAATATTTCCGCAAGGTCTCCTTCGAGGGCCTGGAAGAGCGCCTGGCGGTGCTGTGGCCGAAAGAGACCACGCCCAATTATGAGGAGAAGCGTCAGGTCTACGTCGATCGCCTGAATTTCGAGCTGGATATCATCATCCAGATGGGCTTTCCCGGTTACTTCCTGATCGTGATGGACTTCATCCAGTGGGCCAAGAACAACGGTGTACCGGTGGGGCCGGGACGTGGATCGGGTGCCGGTTCCCTCGTGGCTTACGTGCAGAAGATCACCGACCTCGATCCGCTGCAATATGACCTGCTCTTCGAACGTTTCCTGAACCCGGAGCGGGTGTCGATGCCCGACTTCGACGTCGACTTTTGCATGGACGGTCGCGACCGCGTGATCGACTATGTGGCCGAGAAGTACGGCCGCAACGCGGTCAGCCAGATCATCACGTTCGGTTCCATGGCGGCAAAGGCCGTGGTGCGCGACGTGGCGCGGGTGCAGGGCAAGTCGTACGGCCTGGCGGATCGTCTGTCGAAGATGATTCCCTTCGAAGTCGGCATGACCCTGGAAAAAGCCTACGAGCAGGAAGAGATCCTGCGTGACTTCCTCAAGACCGATGAGGAAGGGGCGGAAATCTGGGAGATGGCCCGCAAGCTCGAAGGCGTTGTGCGTAACGTCGGCAAGCACGCCGGTGGTGTGGTTATCGCGCCGACCAAGCTGACCGACTTCGCCGCCATCTATTGCGACGAGGAAGGCGGCGGTCTGGTGACCCAGTTCGACAAGGACGACGTTGAGGCCGCCGGTCTGGTGAAGTTCGACTTCCTCGGTCTGCGTACGCTGACGATCATCGATTGGGCGATGAAGACGATCAACCGCGACCGCGCCAAGGTCGGCGAAGAGCCGCTGGACATCGCGTTCATTCCGCTGGATGACGCCCCGACTTACGACTTGCTGCAGAAAGCTGAAACCACAGCGGTGTTCCAGCTTGAATCGCGCGGTATGAAAGAGCTGATCAAGAAGCTCAAGCCCGACTGCCTGGAAGACTTGATCGCACTCGTGGCGCTGTTCCGTCCGGGGCCGCTGCAATCGGGCATGGTGGACGACTTCATCAACCGTAAACACGGTCGCGCCGAGCTGTCGTACCCGCACGTCGATTATCAGTACGAAGGCCTCAAACCTGTACTGGCGCCCACCTACGGCATCATCCTGTATCAGGAACAGGTGATGCAGATTGCCCAGGTGATGGCGGGTTATACCCTCGGCGGCGCTGACATGCTGCGTCGTGCGATGGGTAAAAAGAAGCCCGAGGAGATGGCCAAGCAGCGCGGCGGTTTCATTGAAGGTTGCAAGACCAACAATATTGACCCTGACCTGGCCGGTAACATCTTCGACCTGGTGGAAAAGTTCGCCGGTTACGGTTTCAACAAATCCCACTCCGCCGCCTACGGACTCGTCTCGTACCAGACGGCATGGCTCAAGAAACACTACCCGGCGCCGTTCATGGCGGCGGTGCTCTCGGCGGACATGCACAACACCGACAAGGTCGTGACCTTGATCGAAGAAGTGCGGACCATGAAGCTGCGCCTCGATGCGCCGGACGTGAACAACTCCGAGTTCAAGTTCACGGTGAACGATGAAGGTCGGATCGTGTACGGATTGGGCGCGATCAAGGGCGTCGGCGAAGGCCCGGTGGAAGCAATCACCGAGGCGCGCCAGGCCGGCCCGTTCAAGGACCTGTTCGACTTCTGCGCACGCATCGACCTCAAGCGGGTCAACAAGCGCACCCTCGACGGTTTGATTCGCAGTGGCGCGCTGGACCGTCTCGGTCCGTTTTTCTTCGATGAGCCAAAACAGTATCAAGCCAACATCGACCGTAACCGTGGCGTGTTGCTGGCCTCTCTGGAAGGCGCAATTCAGGCCGCCGAGCAGACCGCGCGCAGCCATGACAGTGGTCATGCCGACTTGTTTGGCGGGCTGTTCGTGGAAGCGGACGCCGATGTTTATGCGAACCATCGCAATGCCAAAGAGGTCACTCTCAAAGAGCGGCTTCGTGGCGAGAAGGAAACGTTGGGGCTTTACCTGACCGGTCACCCGATTGATGAATACGAAGGCGAGATCCGCCGGTTCGCGCGTCAGCGAATCGTGGACCTGAAGCCTGCGCGCGACACTCAGACCGTTGCCGGGCTGATCATCGCGCTGCGGGTGATGAAGAACAAAAAGGGCGACAAGATGGGTTTCATCACCCTCGACGACCGTTCCGGCCGTATCGAGGCCTCTTTGTTTGCCGATTCGTTCCAGGCGGCTCAATCGCTGCTGCAGACAGACGCGATGGTCGTGGTGGAAGGCGAGGTCAGTTCCGACGACTTCTCCGGTGGCCTGCGTTTGCGCGCCAAACGGGTCATGAGTCTGGAAGAGGCGCGTACGGGCCTTGCCGAAAGTTTACGCCTGACCGTGCATAGCGAGGCGCTCAAGGGCGATCGTCTACGCTGGCTGGGTGACCTGTGCAGGAAGCACCGGGGAGCGTGCCCGATCACGCTCGATTACACCGGGCAGGAAGCCAAGGCGTTGCTGCAGTTTGGCGAAGCGTGGCGAATCGATCCCGCAGACAGCCTGATTCAGGCGTTGCGTGACCAGTTCGGACGAGAGAACGTCTTCCTGCAGTATCGCTAAAAGCTGATCTCGAATTTTAAACTCTACACTTTTAAGCTCGACCTTTTTAATCTCGACCGCAAGACGCCAGATCCTTTATGGTATGGCGCTTACGGATCAACCGGCCGGCCTCTTGGCCGTCGACCCAAGACGGATGCCTATGAACCCGAATTTTCTGGATTTCGAACAGCCGATTGCTGACCTGCAAGCCAAAATTGAAGAGCTGCGTCTGGTAGGCAATGACAACTCGCTGAACATCGGCGACGAGATCTCTCGACTGCAAGAGAAGAGCAATACGCTCACCGAAAGCATTTTCGGCAACCTGACCAGTTGGCAGATCGCGCGCATGGCGCGTCATCCGCGTCGTCCGTACACTCTGGACTACATCGAACACATCTTCACCGAATTCGACGAGCTGCATGGCGATCGTCACTTCTCCGACGACGCGGCCATCGTGGGCGGTATCGCCCGCCTGGAAGATCAGCCGGTCATGGTGATCGGTCATCAGAAAGGCCGTGAAGTGCGCGAAAAAGTGCGTCGCAACTTCGGCATGCCGCGCCCTGAGGGCTACCGCAAGGCGTGCCGTCTGATGGAGATGGCAGAGCGCTTCAAGATGCCGATCCTGACGTTCATCGACACGCCGGGCGCCTATCCGGGCATCGACGCTGAAGAGCGTAACCAGAGCGAGGCGATCGCCTGGAACCTGCGCGTCATGGCACGTCTGAAGACTCCAATCATTGCCACCGTGATCGGTGAAGGCGGTTCGGGCGGTGCGTTGGCCATCGGCGTCTGCGACCAGCTCAACATGCTGCAATACTCCACCTACGCGGTGATCTCGCCGGAAGGCTGCGCATCGATTCTGTGGAAAACCGCCGAGAAGGCGCCGGACGCGGCTGAAGCGATGGGCATCACTGCCGATCGTCTGAAGGGTCTGGGTATTGTCGACAAAGTGATCAGCGAGCCACTGGGCGGTGCACACCGTGATCCAGCGGCCGCTGCCGCATCGATCCGCGCAGAACTGAGCAGCCAGTTGGCGATGCTCAAGAAGTTCAATAACGACGAACTGCTGGCTCGCCGTTACGAGCGCCTGATGAGCTACGGCGTTTAATCGAAGCGGGCCTCTCATCAAGGCCTGCATCGAGGTCCGGCCAGCGTAACGCAGGGTTAAACCAGCATGACCAGGCCGGACACCATCAGGAAAGAGTTATCCAAGCGACTGCTGTCACGCCTTTCCACCTGGCGTGACGCAGCCGGTTGGCGCATTGCCTTCTCGGGTGGACTCGATTCCACCGTTCTGCTGCACCTGCTGGCCGATCTGGCGCGGCACCATCGTCTTCCTCCTCTGAGCGCCATTCATGTTCATCACGGCTTGCAAGCCGTTGCCGCGTCGTGGCCGGGCCATTGCCGCCAGATGTGTCAGATTCTGGGGGTGCCGTTTGAGGTCATCGAGGTTCAGGTGCGTCCGGGCGCAAGCCTTGAGCAGGCGGCGCGCGACGCCCGTTATGCCGCGTTCGATGAGGTGCTTCTCCCCGGTGAGGTGCTGCTGGCTGCACAGCACCGTGATGATCAAGCCGAAACCCTGATGTTCCGACTGCTGCGGGGCGCGGGCGTCAAGGGACTGGCCGCCATGCCTGCCCAACGGGTATTGGGCAGGGGCCATCTGTTTCGGCCGCTGCTGGATGAGCCGCGTGCGCTTCTTGAAGGCTATGCCAGGGAGCAAGGGCTGAGTTGGATCGAAGACCCCAGCAACAAAGACACTCGGTTTTCACGCAATTACTTGCGCAACGATGTGCTGCCGATGCTGACGGCACGCTGGCCGCAGGCGATCGCAAGCATCAATCGCAGTGCTGCGCATCTGGCGGAAGCCCAAGGACTGCTGGATGAGCTGGCGTTGCAGGACCTGGCGCAAGCAGACACACCGTGCCCGTGGCCGTGGCTGGATGTGCCTTCACTGGAGCTGGCGCCGCTGGAGGCACTGTCCGGCGCACGGCAACGCAATGCGCTGCGTCACTGGCTCGGGCCGCTGACCCGTTTGCCGGACAGCGATCACTGGGCCGGCTGGGACTCGTTGCGAGATGCCGGGCCGGACGGTCGTCCGATCTGGCGGCTTGCGGATGGGCAGTTGCACCGCGCCGAAGGGCGCATCTGGTGGTTGTCGGGCATCTGGCTCAAGGATGTTGCAGGTTCGCAGCATTGGTCCACGGCGTCTCAGCCCTTGCACCTGCCGGGGAACGGCATGCTGGAAATTCTCGGTGAAACCCCTCGGGGCGGCTTGCATGTCCACTACCGGCAAGGCGGCGAAATCGTCGATGTGCCCGATCGGGGACGAAGGGATCTCAAGCGGCTGCTCAACGAAAAGGGCGTTCCGGTCTTTCTGCGCGGCCGATTGCCGCTGTTGTACCGCGGCGAGCAGTTGCTGGCCGTTGCCAACCTGCCGGGACTGGACGCCGACCCCGGTGGTGACTGGCGATTGCATTGGCAACCACCGACGAATGACCACAGTTTGAGATGAGAGCCCGTTTCCGGTAGACTACGCTCCCTTCTTGATACAGCTTCTGTCGATCCTTTCGGAACGACGCAAGTTGCCGATTACCAGCCAGTCTTTACTGGGCGATTCTCAAAATGTGGCGAGCAATGGACAGGTCCGATTTCGACCAGTCGTTTTCAGCGCGGCAATTTCAGAACTGCATCGTGAGATTTGCAGGTCATCGGGGGCTTCGGCCTTCCTTCGCTTTCCCCGGCGGCTCTGACCGCTTTAACGCAGACTTCTAGGGTTTTTCATGACGCGCTACATCTTCGTCACGGGCGGTGTTGTTTCTTCATTGGGGAAAGGCATTGCCTCG
>Ga0213828_1002440_pt1 | contig 13524 bp, 13 predicted proteins | sample MC6MC0897MG_FD_180664 | JGI IMG/M metagenome (GOLD analysis project Ga0213828, IMG submission 180664) | Enriched soil aggregate microbial communities from Iowa State University, Ames, United States - MC6-MC0897-MG | ecosystem: Environmental > Terrestrial > Soil > Unclassified | place: USA: Iowa...
GGTTTTGAGTTCAGTGCTGATCATTGAGTGTCGGGCGCAAAAAACGCTGGATAAATTTTCAGTGGTTTGGATCGGCGGCTATCATACCCCGCGAATCGATCCTGCGCAGAACGGAGTAACCCAATGACACTTTTTAGCCTTGTTTATCCCCTGCATGTGCTGTCCGCCCTGGTCTGGGTCGGCGGCATGTTTTTCGCCTGGATGGTCCTGCGTCCCGCGGCTGTGAAGGCCCTAGACGGCCCTGCCCGACTGACCTTGTGGGTGGAAGTGTTTCAAGGTTTTTTCCGTTGGGTCTGGGTTGCAGTGATCCTGTTGCCGATCAGCGGCGTGGGCATGTTGCATTTGCAGCAGGTCGGCTTTGAGACCGCGCCGAAGTATGTACAGGTGATGATGGGCTTGTATGTGGTGATGACCGCGCTGTTTATCCGCATTCAGGGCTTGATGCTGCCGGAGCTGCGTAAAGCGGTGGAAGCGAAGGACTGGCCGGCGGGTGCGGCGGCGCTGGGGCGGATTCGCCGGGTGGTGGGGATTAACTTGATAGTCGGCGTGGTGCTAGTGGCAATTGCCGCGGCAAGACCGATGTTCTGAAATCAAAAGCCCCTCACCCTAGCCCTCTCCCGGGGGGAGAGGGGACTGAATGGGGGATATTGAAGAGTTACGCCGACCTGAAGGATTAGCTTTGAATCCAAAATCGACACGGTTTTTCAGGTCGATGGATAGCCTGAGTCACCTCGGAAAGCCCCTCACCCTAGCCCTCTCCCAGGGGGAGAGGGGACCGAATGGGGGATATTTGAGGGATACGCCGACTTGAGAGACCGGCTTTGAATCCATAATCGACCCGATCTTTCAGGTCGATGTATAACGCCAGACATCTCGGTCGGCCCCCTCTCCCTCCGGGAGAGGGCTGGGGTGAGGGTAAAACGTTCAGAGGCGCTGCACAGTCACAGCCCCCGCCGCCCCCACCGGCCCAGGCTGTCCATCAGCCCCGGCCTTGCCGTTCTTGCCGCCATCGGCGCGATACACCAGGCAACCCTTGGACTTGCCGCCCTTCCCTGCCTTGCCACCCACACCCGCCGGGCCTCCAGGGCCCCCTGCCACATTGACCTTGATCAGCTCAGCCGGAAACTCGCGCGGCACTTCAAGGCGTACCAGCGCACCCGGTGCGCCCGGTTGGCCGTCGCTGCCGTTACTGCCATCAAAACCGTGCCCGGCCGCGCCATAGGTGCAGCCCGGATCTTCACCATTACCACCATCAAGGCCGACAAAACCCGGCGCGCCGGTGCCGCCTCGGGCATCAACCAACAGTTGCGGCGCATTCAACGCCTTGAATTGCAGATTCAGATTGCGCCCCGCACGGGCGGCTTTTTCATAAGTACCCGGCGCACCGCGCGCGGTGATCTGGCTGCCTTCGCTCAGTTCGGCGCGGGCCACTTTCAATTCCAGCGCCTGTTCAGCCGGAACGATCGCAATGCGCGCTTCATGGCCAAGACGCAATTCGCCTACGGTCAATTCGGTCACGTTGGCCGGAATCAGCAAGGTGCCGTAATCCGCGACATCCAGACGCTCGAGCTGCAAGGTACTGGTGGTATTGGGCAAACGCATCAGCGAATTGGTCTCAACACTGACCACCTGTGCACAGGCCAACGGACTGATAAATGCAGCGAGCAAGCAAAGTTTACGCATGGGAAGAAGCCTCCGGAGCGGCCGGGGCCGGGATGGTTTGCAGGTGAAAAACGCCAAACAACAGGATACGACCACGGTCACGCCAAGGGTGCTCACGCCCTTTGAGGCTGCGATTGCACAGCAGCACTTCGAACACATGGATCAGCAACAGCAGAACGCCGGCCAGATTGACCAGCAGATGCAGCGGATGTACGAACGGCACCAGTAGATTGGCCAGCACCACGCAGCAGAACAGCAGGGTCAACAACCGCCCCAGCCCCCAGAACACTTTCATACGCTCCCCCGTGTTGCGAATTATTCTTTGGGCGCACAGTAACGGCTTCTGCGGGGGATAAGCCAGAGGGGTAAATGAAAAAACTTCCATCGTCTGCCAAATGGCTGCCGGGACGACGATGATTATCGCCCGGCAGCTCTAGCCTGCGCCCTACAGACGCGTCCTATCGATTGATGTGCAACTCCACACGACGGTTCTGCGCGCGCCCCTCATCGCTGGCGTTATCGGCAACCGGCTCACTTTCACCGCGCCCTTCACTGGTGAGTTTGTTCGGCGCCAGCCCTTGGCTCAACAGATAAGCGGCGACACTGCTCGCACGCCGTTCCGACAATGCCTGATTGTAGGCATCCGACCCTTTGCTGTCGGTATGGCCGATGACTTTGATGCTCACCACGTCAGCATTGCGCAGTTTGTCCATCAGCGTATCGAGCTGGGCTTTCGCCGCCGGCGTGAGATCGGACTTGTCAAAGTCGAACAGCACGTTGCCGGCATCGCTGAGGGTGATGACCTCAGTTTGCGGTACAGGCTCCGGCACTTTTTCCGTGACCGGATACTGCGGCAGCGGGCAACCACGGTGATCGACCGGGGTGTTTTCCGGGGTGTCCGGGCAACGGTCGCGGCGGTCGAACACGCCGTCGTCGTCTTCATCGCCGTCCTGGGCATAACAGATCAGTCCGCCGGTAAGAATCCCCAGCGCTGCGCCGCCACCGGCCCAGCCGCCACTTTCAATGGCGCCGAGACCGCCACCGACCAGCCCGCCGATAAGGCTGCAGATCGGCCACGTACGTTGATTGAGGGGTGCAGTGCCATCGCTGTGCGTGGCGCAACCGGTGAGCAAGCTGCCTAGCAGCAGCACCGGCAAGACGGACCTTGAGAAAACAGTCATTGTGAAAGCTCCTGTGTCACCGGCCCATACCGGTTACACAGGAGTAAAGACCCGCATCCGCGACTGCACAAGCCGCGGATGCGAGAGGGGCTTAACGCTGGATTTTGATTTCGGTACGACGGTTTTGCGCGCGACCGTCAGCGGTTTTGTTATCGGCAACAGGCTGGCTTTCACCCAGACCGGACACCGAAACGAAGCTGGCGCGCGGCACACCTTGCTGGATCAGGTAATCCACCACCGAGTGAGCGCGACGATCCGACAGTTTTTTGTTGTAGGCATCGCTGCCCACGCTGTCGGTGTGACCGCTCACGGTCAGTTGCGCCGTCGAGGACTCCTGCTTCAGGCGTGTGGCGACCTTGTCGAGCACTTGCTTGTCAGGGCCGGTCAGTGTGGCTTTGTCGAACTGGAAGTGAACATCGCGAATGACGATGGTTTCTTCCTTGACCACGACAGCCTCTTCCACCACTGGTGCAGGAGCGGGTGGAGGGCAACCGTCAGCGTCGACCTGTACGCCTTTAGGCGTGCCCGGGCACTTGTCACGACTGTCCGGAACACCATCGCCATCTTCGTCGCCATCACCGTGGACCCAGCAATACGCCGCGGCCGTACCACCGACGATCAGCGCGCCGTAGCCCGCCCACGCCGAACTCTCGGTGGCGCCGAGACCCGCACCAACGACACCGCCGACCGCCGCACAGGTCGGCCAGTCGGTTTTCTGCAAACCTGCGCAACCAGTCAACACACTGGTTAGCAGAACCAAGGGTAATGCTGTCCGAACTATGCTCATCTAGTTTTCTCCTGAGGGATCGGCTTAAAACCGATTCAGGGAGTAAAGACCGGAGTTTTAATCTCCGCCAGCAATAGGCCACTGCTGTTTGCGACCGTGTTCACAGGACTTTGGCGCTTTTGCCGCAAACGGGCGAAACAGGTCTCTTTGCCGCCACCTTCAGGCAGGCTAGTCTTGGCGGTCTGATTGAGGAGCTTTGATGAACGTCGCCATTTCTTCCCGCACGCCGCAACAGGCGTTGGCCGCTTTACTGGATCGTTATGCCCCAGCACGCTTACTGCTGATCGGCGCCAGCGAGTTTCCGGCATTGAGTGCCTTTAAAGAGGCGCATCCGGACACCGCCGTCGCGCATGCAGCACCGGGCGCACTGCCTGCTGAACTCGCTGCACAGCGTTTCGATCTGGCGCTGGTGGTCGATTGTCTGGAACATTTGCCCAAGCGTAATGGCCTGAACCTGTTGGGCGGGATTCGCAATCTCAACGCCAGTCGCATCGCGGTGCTGTCAGACCTGGCGGCCAGCGGCTGGCAGGAAACCGACTTCTATTCGCTGGCGCTGCAAGCCAGTGAACGTTTTCAACGCGACGATCAAGTGCTGACCCTGTTCACCTATGATCTGCTTGACTACAAACAAGTCCCCGACTGGCTCAACTCACGTTTCTGGGCCAATCCGGAAAACTTCGGGAAATACTGGTGGTAATGCAATGAGTACAGCCATTTGTCCGTGCGGCAGCGGCAATCTGCTGGAAGCCTGCTGCGGTCATTATCACGATGGCCACCCGGCGCCTTGCGCTGAAGCGTTGATGCGTTCGCGCTACAGCGCCTATGTGCTGGGTTTGATCGATTACCTTGTGGCGACCACCCTGCCTGCTCAGCAAGCGGGACTGAATCGTCAGTCGATCAGCGACTGGAGTGCGCAGAGCACCTGGCTTGGTCTTGAGGTCGAGAGTTCGGAAGTGCTCGGTGGCCAGCCGGAACACGCCTTCGTCACTTTCACCGCGCGCTGGCACGATGATCAGGGTGAACACAGCCATCGCGAGCGCTCATCGTTCGTGCAGAACGCCGGCCGCTGGTACTTCATTGACCCGACGGTGCAGTTGAAGCTGGGGCGCAACGACAGTTGCCCGTGCGCCAGCGGGCAGAAGTTCAAGAAATGCTGTGCGGGGTATTTCGGCGCGTAAGATCAAAAGATCGCAGCCTGCGGCAGCTCCTACACAGGATTTGCGTTTCCCCTGTAGGAGCTGCCGAAGGCTGCGATCTTTTAGCGTCTAGACTGGCACCAAAGGGAGTTAAACCATGCTCGGTCGTCGGCGTACCTGCCAATGCTTCATTCTGATGCTGATGCTCAATCTCGGCGGTTGCGCGTCGTGGTTCAGCGATGACAGCGTCGACCCCGCCGTGCATCTGGTGAAAGTCGAAGTGGTGCGCGCCAAACTGCTCGAACAGAAATTCATCCTGCACTTTCGCATCGACAATCCCAACGACAGCGACCTGACCGTGCGGGGCCTCGAATACCGCATTCATCTGGCCGATATGCTGTTGGCCGAAGGCGAGCATGAACACTGGTTCACCGTCGGGCCGAAACGCAGCGCGTATTTCAAAGTGCCGATCCGCACCAACCTGTGGCCTCGGGTAAAAGACGTGGTGAAAATGCTGAAAAGCCCCAACCAGCAGATCCCCTATCGTTTGCAGGGCGAGATGGAAACCGGTTTATTCATCGCCCACTACGTGCACCTTGAGCGCAATGGCGTGATAATCCCCGCCGATTTAATTCCGGAGCAACACCGATGACCCAGCAACCTCATGTCCATGGCCCTGACTGCAACCACGATCATGACCATCATCACGAGCATGACCACGGCCATGTTCACGGCCCGAACTGCGGCCACGCCCACCAGGAACCGGTGCGCAACGCCCTGAAAGACGTCGGCCGCAACGACCCTTGCCCATGCGGCAACGGCAAGAAATTCAAGAAGTGCCACGGCGCGTGATGCACTGGGCGAAGACCCTCTTCGCCTGACCTGCCGCCTTCGCGAGCAAGCTCGCTCCCACAGTCAATCGAGTTCCTTCAGTTGGAATGCAATACCTGTAGGAGTGAGCCTGCTCGCGATGAGGCCGGCACATGCAACATCGTTGTCGCCTGATAAACCGCTATCGCGAGCAGGCTCACTCCTACAGGTGAGCGGGTTTCTTCAGTTGCAATGCAATCCCCTGTGGGAGCGAGCTTGCTCGCGAAGGGGCCGGCACATACGGTGAAGTTTTTCAGCCGGCCTTCAAAATCTGTGCAGAACTGACCACCGTCGCATACTCCCCATCCAGATTCCCCAGCGACATCCCGTGCACCTCTTCAGCAGTACGCCCCGTGCCGAAATAATCGGCCTTGTCGAAGGTGAAGCACGCATCCTCCGCCACCCACGCATCAAACCCCAGATTGCCCGCCGTGCGCGCTGTCGACTCCACCGAGTTGTTGGTCGCCACACCGACGATGACCAACTGCCCGATTGCCGCCTGACGCAAGCGCGTCTCCAGGCCGGTGGCACAAAACGCATCCGGCACCTGCTTCTGAATCAGCCACTCGCCATCCTGTGGCAAAAATCGCTCCTGAAACTCCACCCCTTCCTGCTCAGGCCAAAACACCGAACCCGGCTCGCGCGACAGGTGTTGTACATGAATCACCGGCCTTGCAGTACGCCGCCATAACCCCAGCAGCTCAAGGATTCGCTGTTCAGCCTGAGGATTATTCCTTCGCCCCAAACGCGGCTGCAGGATGCCTTTTTGCTGGTCGATGACGATCAGTGCAGCGTTGGCCTGAAGCTCCATGGCGGTTTTTCTCGATACGGGGGTCATTGAATTTTGCGCAGTTCAGCATCCCCCCCTCCAACCACGCAAGGCATATCCAATGCGCACAGGTCGATCAGCGGGAAGAAATAAGCGCTCGCCCCGCTTGCGCGGCCACCTCCTGCTCACTAACGTAGCGCCTTTACTGACGCTACCCCCCCGCAGGAGCTTTGCCATGGCCTCGCCAGCCCTTACTCATTTTCTTCCCCGGTTCGGCGTTGCCGCAGCAGTGGCCGGTGTTTTGGGCCTGTCCGGTTGCCAGACCTGGAACGCTCAGGACACCCTCCCGCCAACTTCCGGCGTGCAACCGCTCAAGGGCCTGGCGCAGAACGTGTCGGTACGCCGCAATGCCATGGGCATGCCGCTGATCGAAAGTAATACTTTCCACGACGCACTGTTCAGCCTCGGCTACGTCCACGCCAGTGACCGTATCAACCAGATGGTCATCCTGCGCCTGCTCGCTCAGGGCCGTCTGGCGGAAATGTCCGGCGCATCGATGCTCGATGCCGACCGCTACATGCGCGCGGTCAATCTGAAGAAAAGCGCCGGCGAGCTGTACAAGGCTTCGTCACCACGCCTCAAGCGCTTCTTCGAAGTCTACGCGCGGGGCGTCAACGCCTACCTGTTCCGCTACGCCGACAAGTTGCCGGGCGACCTCGCCTCCAGCGGTTACAAGCCTGAATACTGGAAACCGGAAGATTCGGCGCTGATTTTCGCCCTGCTGAACTTCAGCCAGTCGGCCAACCTGCCGGAAGAAATATCCTCGCTGGTGCTCGCACAAACCGTGACCAGCGACAAACTCGCCTGGCTGACGCCGTCCGCACCCGACGAAAACCTGCCACTGGCCGAGGCCGACAAGCTGCAAGGCCTCAAGCTCAACGGGCAGATCCCGGGGCTGACCGAGCTGAGCAACGCCAGCCAGCAACTGTCGGCGCTGAACCTGCTCGGCACCACGTCTTCGAACAACTGGGCGATCGCTCCGCAACGCAGCCGCAGCGGCAAGAGCCTGCTGGCCAGCGACGCCCATGGGCCGTTGGCCGCGCCGTCGCTGTGGAGCTTCGTGCAGATCCGCGCACCGAAATATCAAGCCGCCGGCGTTACCGTGGCCGGTTTGCCGCTGGTCCTCGGTGGTTTCAACGGCAAAGTGGCGTGGAGCATGACCAGCGTGCTCGGCGACAACCAGGATCTGTTCCTGGAAAAAATCCGCCGCCAGGGCAGCAGCCTGACCTACGAGGTCAACGGCAAATGGCAACCGCTGGGCGTGCGCAACGAAACCTACTTCGTCAAAGGCCAGCGGCCGATTCGTGAAGCGGTGTACGAAACCCGTCACGGCGCGCTGCTCAACAGTGCTCAGGCAGCGGCGCAGGGCAACGGCTACGGTCTGGCCTTGCAGACGCCGAGCTTCACCGACGACAAATCGCTGGATGCGTTTTTTGATCTGACCCGTGCGCAAACGGTTGAACGTGCCTCGGATGCCAGCCGCGAGATCCGCGCCATCGCGCTGAATCTGGTGTTCGCCGATGCAAGCAATATTGGCTGGCAGGTCACCGGGCGTTTTCCTAACCGTCGCGAAGGCGAAGGCCTGCTGCCGTCGCCGGGCTGGGAAGGTCGTTACGACTGGGACGGTTACGCCGACCCGATGCTGCACCCGTACGATCAGGATCCGGCGCAAGGCTGGCTCGGCACCGCGAACCAGCGGGTGATTCCTCACGGCTACGGCATGCAATTGTCCAACTCCTGGGCAGCGCCGGAGCGCGGCGAACGTCTGGCCGAACTGGCCGGCAGCGGCAAGCACGACAGCCGCAGCGTGATCGCCATGCAATACGACCAGACCACCACCTTCGCCGCCAAGTTGAAGAAAGTCTTCGAAGCGCCGGGCATGAAGCAACCGCTGAAACAGGCGATTGACGCTCTGCCGGAAGCCGATCGCAGCAAGGCCCGTGAAGCGTTTACGCGGTTGATGGCGTTCGACGGCAAGCTCAGCCCGACCTCGGCGGATGCGGCGATCTATGAGCTGTTCCTGCAAGAGAGCATGAAACAGATTTTCCTCGACGAACTCGGCCCGGAATCGAGCCCGGCGTGGAAAGCGTTTATTGCCAATGGTGATTTGTCTTACGCGGCGCAGGCCGATCATCTGTTGGGGCGTGAAGACAGTCCGTTCTGGGACGACCTCCGCACGCCGCAGAAAGAGGACAAAGCCGTGATTCTCGCGCGCAGCTTCGCCGCGGCGATCAGCGCTGGTGACAGTCTGTTGGGCGGCGATCGACGTACCTGGCAGTGGGGCAAGTTGCACAGCTATGCGTGGAAGAACAGCAATGGTCAGATCGTGCGCGGGCCGCTGGCGGCGGGGGGCGATCACACGACGTTGAACACTTCGGCGTTTGCCTGGGGTCAGGATTTCACCACCACGCGTGCGCCGTCGATGCGTTTTATCGTCGACTTCGGTCAGGCTGAGCCGCTGATGGGGCAGAACGGTACGGGGCAATCGGGGAATCCGGTCAGCCCGAATTACCTCAATGGCATTGATGCGTGGCTGAAGGGGCAGTACATCGGTTTGCCGATGCAGCCGCAGAACTTTGATCGGGTTTACGGCAAAACTCGTTTGACCCTTACTCCTGGCAAATAAGCTGAACGTCAAAAGCCCCTCACCCTAACCCTCTCCCAAAGGGAGAGGGGACTGATTGGGGGTGGCTGAAGTTTCTCGCCGACCTGAACGTGCGGCGCCGAATCCGGAATCAACTCGGTTCGTGCCTTGCCGAATCTATAATCGACCCGGTTTTTCAGGTCGATGTAGCGCGCCAGACACCTCGGTCGGCCCCCTCTCCCTCCGGGAGAGGGCTGGGGTGAGGGGCTTTTGATCTGGTCCAGAATCTGTGCTCGACTCGGTATTTCACGTCGGCGTAGCTCTCCCAGACACCTCGGTCAGCTCCCTCTCCCTCCGGGAGAGGGCTGGGGTGAGGGGCTTTTGATCTGGTCCAGAATCTGTGCTCGACTCGGTATTTCACGTCGGCGTAGCTCTCCCAGACACCGCGGTCAGCCCCCTCTCCCTCCGGGAGAGGGCTGGGGTGAGGGGCTTTTGATCTGGCTCAGAATCTGTGTTTGCCTCGGTATTTCACGTCGGCGTAGCTCTCCCAGACACCTCGGTCGGCCCCCTCTCCCTCCGGGAGAGGGCTGGGGTGAGGGTCGCCCTTCAAAGTCGATAGAACTTCCGGACACGCGCCAACCTCATAGCTAACAAGCCCCCCATTTCTGGTAACGACATGGACCTTGTTATCGCCCGCCCCGAAGGTCTCTATTGCCCTGCCGGGGATTTCTACATTGACCCGTGGCGCCCCGTCGAGCGCTCGGTCATTACCCATGCCCACGGCGATCACGCCCGCACCGGCAACCAGCATTACCTCGCCAGCAGCGCCAGCGAAGGGATTTTGCGCGCGCGACTGGGGCAGGACATCAATCTGCAAACCCTCGCCTACGGCCAGCGCCTGACCCACCACGGCGTGACCTTGAGTTTTCATCCGGCCGGGCATGTACTCGGCTCGGCGCAAGTACGCTTGGAATACGGTGGCGAAGTCTGGGTGGCGTCCGGCGATTACAAGATCGAACCGGATGGCACCTGCGCCCCGTTCGAACCGGTGCGCTGCCACACCTTCATCACCGAATCGACCTTCGGCCTGCCGATCTATCGCTGGCAGCCACAGGCGCAGGTGTTCAGCGAGATCAATCAGTGGTGGGCAGCCAATATCGCCGCCGGTAAGGCCAGCGTGTTGTTCTGCTACTCGTTCGGCAAGGCCCAGCGAATTCTCCACGGCATCGACGAAAGCCTCGGCCCGATCCTCAGCCACGGCGCGGTAGAGCCGCTGAACCGGGTCTATCGCGAGGCTGGCGTGTACCTGCCGCCCACGATCTACGCTGGAGACGTGAAGAAAAGCGACCCGATCATGCGCCAGGCTCTGGTCATCGCCCCGCCCTCAGCCGGAGGCAGCACCTGGATGCGTCGCTTTGGCGAGTTCAGCGACGCATTTGCCAGTGGCTGGATGCGATTGCGCGGTACTCGACGGCGGCGCGGTGTGGATCGTGGTTTCGTGCTCTCCGATCACGCCGACTGGCCCGGCCTGCTCTGGGCGATCGAGCAAACCGGCGCGGAACGGGTGATGGTCACCCACGGCTCGATTGGCGTGCTGGTGCGGCATCTGCGCGAACAGGGTCTGGATGCCCAGGGTTTCAACACCGAATACGGCGATGACGAAGAAGAAAACATCGCTGCCGAACCGACCATCGCCGAGATGCCCGCATGAAAGCATTCGCCGAGTTGTACGCCGAACTCGACGCGACCACGTCAAGCAACGCCAAACTGGCGGCGATGCAGGTCTACTTCGCCCAAGCAGAACCGCACGACGCCGCGTGGGCGGTGTACTTCTTGTCCGGTGGCCGCCCCCGGCAACTGGTGCCGGTGCGAATCCTGCGCGAACTGGCTGTCGAGATTTCCGGCCTGGAACCGTGGTTGTTCGAAGAAAGCTATCAAGCGGTCGGCGACCTGGCGGAAACCATTTCGCTGGTGCTCGCGGAAAACCCGCACAGTTCCGACGCCGGCCTCGCCGAGTGGATCGAAGATAAACTTCTGCCGCTACGCGGTGAAACTCCGGAATACCTCAGCCGACAACTGCCCGCCCTGTGGGCGCAACTGGATCGATCGAGCCTGATGCTGTGCATCAAATTGATCACCGGCAGTTTCCGCGTCGGCGTATCGAAATTGCTGGTCACCCGGGCCCTGGCCTCGATGGCCGGGCTGGACAGCAAACGCGTGGCGCAGCGCTTGGTCGGTTACACCGACCTGTCGAACCGGCCGAGCGCGGCCAGTTACTTGAAACTGATTGCCCCTGAATCCAGCGATGAACATGCCCAGCGTGGCGGTCAGCCCTACCCGTTTTTCCTCGCCCACGCCTTGTCGCAACCGGTCGAGGAATTTGAAACGCTGATCGGCCCTGCCAGTAACTGGCAGATTGAATGGAAATGGGATGGCATCCGCGCACAAGTGGTCAAGCGTGAAGGCCGGCTGTGGATCTGGTCGCGTGGCGAAGAACTGGTGACCGAGCGTTTTCCCGAACTGGATGTGCTGGTACACGGCTTGCCCGACGGCACGGTGATCGACGGCGAAATCGTCGTGTGGAAAAGCACGCATCCGCGCACTGAAGACGCCTTTGATCCGCAATCGACCGAACCACCGGCGGTGCAACCCTTCGCCTTGCTGCAGCAACGTATCGGTCGCAAAACCCTCGACAAGAAAATCCTCGAAGACGTGCCAGTGGTGGTGCTCGCCTACGACTTGCTCGAATGGCAAGGCGATGACTGGCGTAACCAGCCGCAAGCCAAGCGCCGCGCGCAACTGGAAGAGGTCATCGCCCGCTGTAACAGCCCGGTACTGCTGCCGTCACCGGTGCTGACCGGCAGCGACTGGTTCGACCTCGCCCGCCAGCGCGAAGCCTCACGGCGACTGGGCGTTGAAGGGATGATGCTCAAGGCGCGGGATTCGCTGTACGGCGTCGGACGCACCAAGGACATGGGCGTGTGGTGGAAGTGGAAAGTCGATCCGTTCAGCGTCGATGCGGTGCTGATTTACGCGCAGCGCGGCCACGGTCGGCGGGCCAGTCTGTACAGCGATTACACCTTTGCCGTGTGGGACGGCCCGCCCGATTCGAGTCAGCGCGCGCTGGTGCCATTCGCCAAGGCGTATTCGGGGCTGACAGATGAAGAGATGCGCCAGGTCGACAGCATTGTGCGCAAGACTACCGTGGAAAAGTTCGGCCCGGTGAGCAGTGTGAAGCCGAGTCTGGTGTTTGAGCTGGGTTTCGAAGGCATCGCCCTGTCGCGGCGGCACAAGAGCGGGATCGCGGTGCGTTTTCCCCGGATGCTGCGCTGGCGGCAGGACAAAACCGTGGATGAGGCGGACAGCCTTGCCACATTGCAGGATCTGCTGGCCTGACCCCGTTTCCCGGGACATTGATCGTTCCCACGCTCCGCGTGGGAATGCCTCAACGGACGCTCCGCGTTCGGCCTTGGAGGGGACGCGGAGCGTCCCGGGCTGCATTACCACGCAGAGCGTGGGAACGATCAGCGATCTGCTTGCCTGTCCCCGATAAGCCACAAATCAGTGCACGCTTTCTGCCGCGCCCCTTTTCGTGCACTCATCCATTGATCTTGTAGCTCTCCTCACCTTTTAAAACACTTGTTCGGGACTCTGGTTCGGAAATTGCTACTTTCTATAGGTCGTACGCGTTCCAGTAACAATAATTCTGCGCCACAAGCGCTCATATTGGTTCTTAGGGATTGAATAATGAAAAAAGCATTGCTGACCCTTTCTGCACTGGCGTTGTGCATGGCCGCTGGCTCCGCGCTGGCCAAGGAATACAAAGAGCTGCGCTTTGGCGTTGACCCTTCGTACGCACCGTTCGAGTCGAAAGCGGCCGACGGCAGCCTGGTGGGCTTCGACATCGACCTGGGCAACGCGATCTGCGCCGAACTGAAGGTCAAGTGCAAGTGGGTCGAAAGTGACTTCGACGGCATGATTCCGGGCCTCAAGGCCAACAAATTCGACGGCGTGATCTCGTCGATGACCGTGACCCCGGCCCGCGAAAAAGTCATCGATTTCTCCAGCGAGCTGTTCTCCGGCCCGACCGCTTATGTGTTCAAGAAAGGTTCCGGCATCACCGCAGACGTCGCGTCCCTCAAGGGCAAAACCGTCGGCTACGAGCAGGGCACCATTCAGGAAGCCTACGCCAAAGCCGTGCTGGACAAGGCCGGCGTGAAAACTCAGGCCTATCAGAACCAGGATCAGGTGTACTCCGACCTGACTTCCGGCCGTCTCGACGCCGGTATCCAGGACATGCTGCAAGCCGAACTGGGCTTTTTGAAGTCGCCACAGGGCGCCGACTATGACGTCAGCAAGCCAGTCGACAGCGAATTGCTGCCAGCCAAAACCGCTGTCGGTATTAAGAAAGGTAACACTGAGCTGAAAGCGCTTTTAGATAAAGGTATCAAAGCGTTACACGATGACGGCAAATA
>Ga0213828_1002443_pt1 | contig 13512 bp, 16 predicted proteins | sample MC6MC0897MG_FD_180664 | JGI IMG/M metagenome (GOLD analysis project Ga0213828, IMG submission 180664) | Enriched soil aggregate microbial communities from Iowa State University, Ames, United States - MC6-MC0897-MG | ecosystem: Environmental > Terrestrial > Soil > Unclassified | place: USA: Iowa...
GCTGTAAATGATAACCCCATTGCCATCGCAAGTTTATAATCTTTACCTGTTGTATACATATAAAGATTTATAAAAGTTGCTACTATAGCAATAAGACCTAATATTAACCACATAATGACACCTCCCTTTTTCAATATAGACATAAATTGTAATTAAATTGTTCAACCTTCGTTTGGTAACATTAAGTGCCATAACCCCGTTCTAAGTTTGGACGAGGTTAAAATATAGTTGTTCAATTTTTGATGTCAGATGCTCTATGCACTGAAAAATATAATAATAAAGTTGTTTAAATCTAATGGTTCTACCACAATCGCGCCTGATTGTTTCTGTAAAGTCATCCGTTTATTTCATTCATTTACTTTGCCTTGAGTTCTAGGTGCTTATTCCCCTACCATACCGTCGTTATCATTATCTTGCATATATGGGTATAACCAGTGATCACTCGATATTGGCATGCTATAACCTGCTGCTTTTGCTTCTTTAATCGTTACTTGACCATTTCCATCTGTATCCACGCTAGAAATATCTTCAGTGCCATTCAAAGCATTGGACTTATTAGAACTTGTTGACTTATTTGAGTTAGTTGATTTACTTTCAGTTAATCCTAGAGATTTATTTATTTCATCAGGGTTGCCGTTATCAAACTCATCTACAATTTTATTCCCTTTTAAAGTGTAAGTGTACTTGTAATGAGAAGGAATCTGCGTTTCCGTATTAGGATATGTGATTATTGCTTCAAAATTAGTAGCTCCACCAGCTTTACGAATAGCGTCTTCCATATATGCTTGATCACCATGTCGGTTAAGCGTACTATCTTGTGGCGTAATATTATAAGCATTTGATACCCCACCAAGAGAATCTGCAATAATATGTCCTTCATCTAAATCTGCTCTTTCGACACCAGGAACTTTTGCTTCATCAGCGTAGTATCTGCCAGACGATGTTACAGGTTCGGTACGATCATCTTGTAGAACGATTTCGTTAGCAATGACACGGACTATTTGCCCGTGTTCATTCGTAAAGGACCAATACTCACGGCCCCCAAAACCAATGTCAACGACGACGTTAGGTTCGCGATGTCCAGACAAATCACCACCATCAACTTCAATTAGTTTGTAACCTTTGAACAGTTGATCTTTTGATTGAGTTGATGTTTCCTCTACTACTTGTTTTTCAGTCGTAGTTTTTTCTTTTTCACTATTTTTTGTAGTTACTTCTTGTGAATCAGCTTTCCCATCAGTATTCGATACATCTTCTACGTTAGTACAACCAACTATAAAGATGGCAGTTAAAAGTAAGATTAAATAGTTTATTTTCTTTTTCATTTTAGGACTCCTAATAATATTTTTTTACTGAACATTCTAGAGATCTTTGAATAACATAAATTAACATTGTTAACCTATTTAAAATAGTATATTACAATATTAATTTTATTGCAGTAGATACTTTAGTTCGAAGTATGTAGTGTTAAATTCCAATAAAGATTAGTAGAGTCCATTGCATTATATTTTTCAAATATAAAAAATTGTGGGGAAGGTTTCAAGTATAAACACTAACCGTATTTAATTAACATGTATTATTCAACAATATGGCCCTTTAAAAGAAAAAGACGCGTTCCTAAATAAACGCGCCCGATAACTAAATAACAGTTAGCTTCTATTAGCTCATTGTGGAATTCCAAAGGGGTTTCTATTGGCGGGTTAGTTCAGCAAATTATTTTTCTGGTACTATAACGCTATGTTGATCTCCTTGTTATTCTTTTCTACTAAACTCTAAAATATTTAAACCCTCGGATGCTTCTGGTGCTTCAAAAAATTTAGTAACATGAATAAACGTCGCTTCCGTGTCAAAAGCTGCTCTTTCGGGTTGTTCGTTACGCCTTTGTGCAATTTGACTTAAGCATTGCTCGTTATTTAAATTAAGGAAAATTAGTTGATGGTTTGCATTGACCTCTGATGCTATATCCAAAAACCACTTTCGCTGTTTTTGAGTGTTACCTGGAAAATCCATCACTACATCTGTACCAACACTTAATATGTTTTGGACAAGCTTTTTCACCATCGGCTTGAGCTGCGCTGAAAATTTTAGATAATCCTCAAATGATGTGATTTGATTGGGATAAAGAGATGAAAGCCATTCATCCTCAGATAACAGTACCGCATGTTTTTCTATAGCCAATTGTTTTGATTTAGTTGATTTTCCTGCTCCCATTTTTCCACAGAAAAAGTATAGAGTCCCCAATTGTTTCATATTCTATTCCTCCGGGCTTTTTAAATTGGTTTTTACCCCACCTTGTAATACTATAATTTACAACCTAAATATAGCCCCCTTTAAATCTACTTAAAACACTATCACCTACTTCTTTCAGATTAATATTAACTTAAATTAACATTTATTGGTACATTGATTTCTTTTCCAGCCAATTAAATGACTCCATAAATACAAATTTTAAGACCACCCATAAAACGGAGTGGTCTTTATATATTTTATTCAGCTAAGCCCAAGACATCGATAAACATCCTATCTGCATGTCAAACCAATCTTAAAAAATAGCCCACTTTGTAGCTTCTTTTTTAACAATTAGTTTTTATTGTCACTATTATAAGGACTGCCTACGTTTACACTTACAATTTATATAAATCAAATACACTGGCACTATCTTTAGGAATGTATGACCAAATAATTTCTGGAGTTTTTTTAGCACTAGTCGAACCATTGGGTGCTTGGTTTTTTCGTTCTTAAGAAGTTACCTGCTTGAGTCGTAATGATGAGGATTTTTATTCCAACATCTTTAAAGTCTTATTTATCTCCAATTGGCTTTAAAAACTTCACCGGAACCCAAATACCTCGTGCGTCATTTCCTTCCAAGCCATTCTCTACATATAGATGACCATTAATTTCATAGCCTAGTGATAAAAAAGTACTTCCCTTTAAATGCACTGTTCCATTACGAACAGCAAATTCTACTGGAGAGAGTTGCTCTTGTATATCTTTAGTTAGCTCATAACGCACGCCTTCTTCTCTTCTTATCTTCTCAGCGATCTTAATATCTGTACCTCGATACTCAGAACACCATTGCCCCTCATCTCCATCACTCTCGCAATAAGAAAGTAGTTGTCCATTATTTGTATCCAAGAAAGAAACCCCTAGTCTGCTGAAATATTGTCCGTAATATCCGTTGTCACTAACAAGATCACGATTAATAACTAGGTATGTTGGATCGTTATAGAAAGATGCACGAATTTTTATTGGTACTTCTTTGAAAACTACTAAATCAGTTGCTTGTACCCGATATTGCCCCATCTGGTAGAATGTTTTGCCATCATATTTTTCAATATCATACGTTCTAAAGAAGTTATTTCGCTTTACCACTAAAGAATCAAACGTACCATCTGGATTTTTCTTGTACACCTTGATGTCTTTTTTAAAGGTCATTTTTCCGGTTTGCCCTTTTACTACTTCAGCCCCATCATACATCACTTTTGCTTCTGATTTCGTTGGATTTACTACTGCAAATACAAATGCTGCTAGTAACACAACAAAAAATTTCTTCATTATTATCCCCCTCGCTTTTCAGAAAAACAACCTAATAAGTATTTAAATAAATAATCAATAATCACAAATATTGTTATATAAATACTGCCTATTGAGGAAGTTAGGTAAAATGTATCTTTAAAAATATCAATATTAGCTAAACTAAATAGTATTGAAAAAAATAATGCACAAATCAAGTGTTTAATATACATAAATACAACATTTTTATTTTTACTGTATTTTTCAATCACCACTGATACCACAACAACTATAAGCATGGCAGGTGCAGTAAAGGCAGTACCATAAATACCATATGAAATGCTATATGTATATTCAATAAATAATGGAATAATAAATATTCCTAGAATTAATGTAATGACAGCTGAAATAATTTTGTTTTTCAACATCACACTTCTCACTTCACATCCTTGATTCATTTTTTATGCTTTTAAAAAATGCCATGGAAATAAGACATAATGACATAATCAACAATATGTAAAAATTCAATTCATCATTAAATTTATGTACCTCTTTATTAAATCATATAACCACAGCGAATAGTAAAAATTTTACTGTTTTTTTATATGATTTTATAAGCAATTTTTAAAAACCAAGACGGCAATTAAGTAATCTAGGTCTTTATTGTTTAAGTTGAACTTTAATTTGCTATTACTCGGGTACAATAACAGTACCCTCTAACTAAAAAAGCCTTACAACCGTTATGGCTGTAAGGCTTACATTGAAGTCCCAGGAGGACATACTAAAACATTGATATATCAACGGTTTATGACTATAATGTTTCCCTTTTGTTTACCTCGCTTTTTAGACCACTCATAAACAAAGTATATTTTATTAGTTAAGTTAAATAATATCTTTAGGAGGTGTCGAAATGAAAAGGGATAAAAAAGATACAGAATTTGCAACAGACGAGTCAACAAAACAATCAAATATTAAAAAACCTAATGAGCGTGATGAACATACTGAACCCACTCGCCCACCTGGAGACGTTAGAAATGCGAAAAAAAGTAAATCAACTTCGTTATAACTAAGGCTGCTATTTAGTGTTTTATTTTTTTGACCACCCATTCGGAGTGGTCTTTTTTCTGGTTATTTAATTAAAAAAACTAATTTATTTATAAAACAGCGAACTTTTAAGATGGTAAATCGTCCAATTGTTGGTAAAAACTAATTTTTAAAATAAAAGGAGAAATACATATGAAAAAACCGATTAAGAAAACTTGGATGGTTGCCTCTGCACTTACAATAGGAATGGCTGTTCTGACACCACTTCAAGCAGGAGCTGCATCAGTAGAAACAACAGACAATAGCAGTATTACCGTTCAACTTGAACAAAAAATTACAGGAACTATTAAAGACATCTACAGCGAGAGCGATGGAATGATCCTTAAGGGGAGAGATGGTAAAAATTACTTCATCAGTTTATTAAAATTTTCAGATGAGCAATTAGAAAAAATGAATTTAGTAGAAGGACAAGAAATTTCTATAGAAGGTAGCTTAGTAGAGAATTATTCAGACTTTTACACGTTTGACGTATTTAAAAGAGGCTTACCTAAAGAGGTAACACAAGAAGATTTAACAAAATTAGAAAAAATGTTTAATGAAATCAAAAAGCTAAAAAAAGAGGTGTCAGCTGAAATAGAAAAAGAAGCGACTGAAGAAGAGATTGAAAAGAAATATGAAGAAATAGAAAAAATTCACGAAGAAATGTATAAAATTACAAAGCCATATTATTTAGCTGCTTGGCAACCACAATCTTTCGAAGAATTTATACAGGATTACGGATTTAATGAGAAAAATATCGTTATTAAAGAAAACGATACTACACAGCTTAAAGCTATTTATACCGAATGGGTAAAGCTTGAAAAAAGTGGTGATGAAGAAAAAGCTAATGAAAAACTTGATGAATTTCATAAAATCCTTCAACCATATTTAGACGAACTAAATCCGCCAGAAACATTTGAAGAATTTATGGATAGCTATATGGAAGTCACGGAATTATTAGATATCCCCGCTGAAACTTTAGCCAAACTAAAAACTCTTCATGAGGATTTACAAAAAGCATTAAAAGATGAAAATGATGAGATGTATGATAAACTACACGAAGAATTCTATGGACTCCTTAATCAGTTCGAAAAGCCTCAAACATTTGAAGAATTTATGGCTGACTTTGAATTCGAAGTGAGTGAAGCAGATAGCAAGCAATTAAAACAGCTTTATGAAGAATACTTAGCTCTTGATGAAAAAGAAGAACAAGAAAAAAAATGGGATGATTTTTACAATATTTTAGCTCCATATATTAAAGCAAACGAAGAAATCCTTATCTCAGCTTCTAAAGTGACGATAAACGGCCAAGACTATCTTCCACAACATTAACCAGTAAAAATTCGGGGTTATCCTAAAAGTCATTAAACAATGATTAGGGATTAACCCCTTTCTTATCTCCGCACAATATATCCTCTTTTACTTGCACCTTTATACTTCTTCTTATCAACAACTTTATTAACAGTTGTGGATGGCAATCGGTCCATATTTAGCTTATGGTCCAATTCCTGACCGATAGAAAATCATACATATTCATTTGACCATGTTGCTCCATATATTCATAATGAGTCATCTTATATTCCTCCTCTTTACCATTCAAGCCAGTTCTCTAAATTACCTGGTCTTTTATTATTTGATTGTGTACTACTATCACGTTCTTCTAACCAATTATAAAACGGTACAGAATGTTCTCTACGTGGTTTGTCCTCCACAGATGATGATTTAGCAGACTTATTACTCAAACGCTCCACAGCCTCACTATATGCCCCTACGAATACGGCTCTTAAAGTACTTGTAACTGTAAGTACACCTTCTTTAATATCCATAGCGATTTTAAATAACACGTTCTTAGCTTTAATAAAGTCAGTTGCACTTTGAACCTGAGTAGCCAATACGCATTTATACAATTCATCTTTTAGGTTATCTGCTAATGGCAAGCTACTCATGAAATCAAATAGCATCTCCTGGTACTCATTCATGTATTCCTTTTTCTTTTCAGCTTGCAAAGCCAATTCATTTTCTAATTCACATAAATTATTATTTGCTTGTTTAGAACTTAAAAGATTAAAAGAGTTTAAAGATTGGTTTTCAGATTGTGGAGGACAAATGTTACTCTCACAAGGTTTTTCAGCATTTTCACGGTCGGACATTGACGGTGAGACATTGTAAGGCAAAATGATATAAATGCTTGCACCTTGACCACCTTTACTTTTTACAGTCGTTTCTTTTTTAACGATTCCTAGCGATTCCAATTTTAAAATAGCTCGATAAACCGTCTTTGTGCTGATATCTAATGCTGCGGCAATGGTACCTGCTTTAAGGTGACACACTCCTGGATGTTCCAAGCTGTGTGAAGCAAGCTTGAAAACGATAGCGCGTTGTGATTCTGTTAAGTCATAATAATGTGCCGCCATATGGTCTTCCACACTCTTATCCATATCTGCTACTGTTTCAAATGTTTTATAAGTTGCTAAGTATTCAAATGCCATCGTTTTCACCTCACTTTGATCCGGTTCCTAAGACTATCACGCTCATTTAACCAATTATAGAAAGGCACGGGACGTTCTCTATGCGCTTTGTCCTCCACAAATCCATATCACTCTAAGGAGACAAGTGCATCATGAATAGCATCCAGTTTAACCTCTACCCGGTGTAGTAAATAAAACGACACTAAGATAGGAAAGCCGACATCCGATATCATGTTTAACCACTGTTCCATATGAATTCCTCCTCTACTTTTGCTAAAAATGGTCTCTGCAAAACATTCTGCAAAGACCATTCTTGATTATTCTACTTCTAATTTAAATTCCGTCACTTGTCGATCAACGATTCGTGCCCCGCTTATCGCAACCAGAGCACCAGCTTGTCCACCAAAAACATTTTTAGTAATGATCGTTTGCATTACCTTTTGAATTTCTGCCGCTGTTACTTTCGGTTTCGGTGCATCAATCGCTATCGTTGCTGTTTTCCCTGTTGCTGTTTCAAATTGCAGCTCTAAAACTTGTGTCATAGCTTTTTCCCTCCTTTAGGATAAATCTGTTGTTTCTTGTTTTACAATACTATCTAATGTGTGCGAGGAAAGACTGGCAATTCCAGAAGCTACTGCTACTAATTCCTCTGCCGTATGCGAGCCGTTTAAATTACGGTACGTTTGAGTTGTGAACATTGGCTCATTTTGATCATTGTGTCCAGTGACATACTTTAAGCGAAAAGTTGCACCTAAGAAATTGACATTTGCCATGAGGATCACCTCCTTTCTTACACAATATATACAGACTTATTGCTAAAAAAGGGACATTAAGGATGAATTTTTTTATGTAAGCTTTTATAATAGAGTGAGAGAAGGCAAAGAGGTGAACGATTTGTTAGAAGGTTGGTTTTTATGGTTTATCCTATTTTGGGTAGTTGTACTCATTACGTTTATGGCGATAGGCGGATTTTTTATGTTCCGAAAATTTTTAAAGGCATTACCGAAGCAGGACGGTAAATCTGATTTAGATTGGCAAGAGTATTATTTAGATAAGACCATTCATTTATGGGGACAACCTGAGAAAGAGCTTTTATATGAACTTGTAAGCCCTGTACCTGAGCTATTTAGACAAGTAGCAAAGGAAAAAATAGCAGGAAAAATTGGCGAGCTTGCTTTAGAAGAAAAAGCATCTGCCATTAACCATGATTTGATTATTCGAGGCTATATTCAAGCAACGCCTAAGCGCGACCATAAATTTTTACGCAAAAAATTAGATGAAATGCAAATTGATATCGCTCCATATGAACATCTATTTAATTAAGGGAACGCTGCACAAAAATCTGTGCAGCGTTTTTACTATTCTTCGAGAAGTTTCATCATACAAAAAGTTTTTCATTATTCATCCTGATAGAATTGGATAATTAAGAGTTTAGCCACTTTTTTCACGCGATTCTAATAAAAAACTAACTAGATACAAAAAAACTACACCAGATTAAGCCTCTAGTGTAGTTTTCTATTATCAATCCTTCAGTGGAATGGTCTTTTTAATTCTTTTAAACTGGATCAGCATTGCGATTCGCCAAGGGACTAACATGGCAAATGCCAAAATCCAGAACATTCCTGCTAATTCGCCAACATCAATGGAGCTACTTAATATCATTTTTGCAACAATACGGAATATTAATAACCCTATTAGGATAAAGGCGAATGCTTTTGAACGTTTTAAATAAATTTCTTGCCCTTTTACTTCAAATTTAGAAGTGGCAATTAAGATTGTCGAGAACAAAATACCGACTGCTGACGCCTCCAAAATCTCCATAGGCGACACTCGAAATTGTTCAAATAAAAACATTACCGCACCTGAAGACATCGCAATAGGTGGAATGATAATTTTCTTCTCATTTGTCGGCTTCTTGGATGCTCGCATACGTATAACCATGACAAAGCAACCCATAACAATGGCCATTATAGTTGAACCTATAACATAATATTGAGAAGGGATATTGCTAAACATAAAAATTCCTCCTCTAATGTCAAATTAACAATTTTGTCCAATCAATTGATCAACTACAGCTTTTAATCTTGCTGGCTCGAAAGGCTTTGTGATAAAATCCTTCGCACCACTTTCAATCGCTTCCACGATTAACTTCTGTTGTCCTAAAGCCGTAATCATAATTATTTTTGCATTTGGAAATTCAGGGATGATTTCTTTTACTGCTGCGATACCTGTCATAACGGGCATTGTTACATCCATCGTTACAAGATCTGGTTGTAACTCACGATACATAGCTACAGCTTCTTTACCATTGGCAGCCTTGCCGACTACCTCATAACCCCATTCGGTTAACATATTACTTATTGCAACACGCATAAATAGCGTATCATCTACTACTAGAACTGTAGGCACATGTTCATCTCCCTCCACGTTAAAGTACGGTATGTCTTTTATGATTAGCAGATTAAAAGCCCTTAAATCCACCAAAAATAGGCATTAAAACGCGTGTTAAATACGTTAATCCATCAAAGAATAACAATACCCCAACGACAATCATAATATAACCGCCGATTTTTACAATTTTTTGGCTGTGCGTACGAATCCAAGTCATACGTGCTATAAAGAAAGATAACACGAAAAACGGAATCGCAAAGCCTAAATAATAAGCTAACATATAGCTAAAGCCTGCGCTTGGATTTGTTCCAGCTAACATAATAATTGACATTAAGATCGGGCCTGTACACGGTGTCCATCCTGCCGCAAAGGCTATTCCGATTAACATTGATCCAAAATAACCAGATGGTCTATTTTTAAATTGGAATTTTCGATCCTTCATTAAAAAGTCAATTTGTAGTAATCCCACAATCATTAAACCAAATACAACGATTAAAATGGCACCAACCTGACGTAATAATGTTTGATAATTTAGGAAAAACTCTGCTGCAAATGATGCACCTAGTCCAATCATTATAAAAATAATTGAAAATCCTAATAAAAAGAATAATGTATGCAAAATAGCACGCTTTTGCATCATGCCTCGTTCCGATTTTAGCTCATCTAATGTCATACCTGTTATGTATGATAAAAATGCTGGATACAGTGGAAGGGTACACGGTGAAATAAAGCTTAAAAACCCTGCACCAAAAGCTAAAAATACGTTAATATCAGTTTCCATATTTTTCATTCGCTCCTTACAGTTACTGCCTTCATCGTACCAAAAATCACTGTAAATTGCTCCCTCTCTGTTTGTGAACGTTTCTTGACAAAAAGGTGTTGAAAAAGTGAAGTTCCATCATACATCATACGCAATAAAATTTTCAAATGCCATTACACCAAGGTGTATTTGTTAATGTACTTCTGCATTATGCGCCCCCTCGTATTATCTGTCAACAAAATTCACCATAATTCTACATATCATGTTATGTGACTACTCCCACCGTTCATGCAGTAAGGTTCTTTGTAGCTTTTAGTTGAATAGTAAACACTGGCGTTCAACCATTTTTCATATTCATCCTAATTCAAGCTTCGATTATAAAGTTTCCTATATTGCTGATGAAACCTTTAACTCCGATGATAAAGTTCCTTATATCGCTGATAAAACCTTTAACTCCGATGTAAAGTTCCCTATATCGCTGATAAAACCTTCAACTTCGATGATAAAGTTCCCTACATCGCTATAAAACCTTTAACTCCGATGATAAAGTTCCCTACATCGCTGATAAAACCTTCAACTTCGATTTTAACTCGCTGTTCGCTCTGTCAAAGTTCCGTTATTATAAAACTCTGGATGTGCTTCTTTTAAGACAGATGTCCGCAGCATAACTAACGCTATCGTCACGATAATTGCACTCGTGACAAGTAAAATAACCGTTGCTGGTAATGTATCGTACAAGAAGCCAAAAATCATCATACCAATCGGCATCATAGACATTGCCATTGTTTCCATCAGTCCAAATACACGTCCACGATATTCTTCTGTGATCAGCTTTTGCATATAAACGCCAATTGGCATGTTAATCCCCATTTCAAAAATAGCGAATATAAAATAAAACACAATGTAAAAAGTAACAATTCCTAAATAAGAAAAATTTGAAACCAACGGAATAACAGCCAGACCTAAACTACTAGCCAACAGTATTAAGCTGATTTTAGAGAAACGTAGTGGCACTTTAACCTCTGCCCGTGTAGCGAAGTAAAGGGAGGCAACTAACATACCAACTGCACCTGATGCCTCAATAAAACCAAAATGAGTTGATTTTACTTTTAGTAATTCAATAATAATATACGTCCCTCCAACAACGATGGCGGAGAAAAACAAATTAATCCATAGTGAAATCCACATGACTGTTTTAATGACTTTTTGTTGCTTAATATAATGAAAACCACTACCAAGCCCTGCCCAAATTTTTTCCTTTTTCACATCTTCCCCTCTTGTACTATACAGATTAAAATTCATTGTCGATTCTAAGCAAAAAGCAAGCGCGTATGCTACCATATTGATAATTAAAAATACTTCCATTGGGAAAAATCCGTACAACATTCCCCCAATTACCGGTCCACCAATCATAGCCACAGACGTAGACAATTGATTAAATGACATTGCTCTCTGTAACCGTTCTGGGTTAACCAAAGTTGCAATGGAAGATGAAAACGTTACACCTGAAAAGGCAGAGCATATCGTATTGAATATTGTTGTCACGTAAATAGCGTAAACCGATATTCCAACTGTTTCTGTATAAAGAAGTAAGCCCCCTACTGTCAAAATGGTACCAGCTTGTGCGATTAGAATCGTACGCTTTTTCGAATAATGATCCGCTACATAACCAGCCACTGGTGCTAGCAGTGCTCGTGGTAAAACAGAACAAATCATATTCGTCGCAAAGCTCGTTGCTGACCCCGTCATAGCTAAAATATACAAACTGAACCCAAATGTAAGCACATGTGCCCCAAGCATAGAAATCATTTTACTAGCTGTAAATGTCCATAAATGATACGTCGCCTTTTTATATTTTTCTGCTTCAGTCATCTAAAACCCCTCCATATTTTTAACTAAATTAAAAAGTTTAATTTTATTAAACAAAATATAACATAGCTCCCACTTTTCACGCAAGAAAAAGTTTAATATAATTAAACAAAATAGTTGTATTTACTTATAATAAAAAGGAGACGAGGCAGTGGACTCTTTAGGCACACGAATTCGCAAATTAAGAAAAGAACGAAAATTAACATTAGAGGCACTTGCCGGTGATCGTCTAACAAAAGGTATGCTAAGTCAAATTGAAAATGATAAGGCCAAGCCCTCGATGGAAAGTCTTGAATATATAGCGGAACGTTTAGGAGTAAAGGCAAGTGAATTACTAGAACAAGTAACACCCTCTTCGCTACGTCAACTTTTAGAGCAGGTAGAAATTTTGTTTGCGGATTTAAAAACTGGTGATACAGATAATGTGCAGCAAATCGTCGAGATGATGAAGCCATATGTAGAAGAGCTTCCGCTTTGTTATGAAGGAGGTCGTTTACTTTATATATACGCTGCAGCACAATATCATACGGGATTAACGACATGGGAGTCACCGCTGCAAGAGGCACGCTTTATATTTAAAGAAATTAACTTACTAAGTCATTGGTTTGAAACCTATATTTTACAGTTGGGTATATTATCAGAAAATCGAAAATACAAAATGGCCTATTCCTGTATTTTACAGGCGAAAGAAGAGGCTGAGCAGGAAAATTATCAATTAGATTCACGGGATGAAGTGAAAATGGCTTATTATATTAGCATTTTTCAGGTAGCAATTGGCGAACTTGAAGCAGGCAAACAGCTCATTAACGAGACCATTACCAATGCACATAAAAACCAATTCTACTCTTATATAGATGATATGTATCGTATTGGGGCGTTTTGTGCCATGATTGACAATGATTTCGAGCAAGCAGAGCATATGTTGAAGAAGCTTGAGCAATATCGGATTTTTGTAGAACAAGTGGATGTCGATGCTTTTATTTTCGGATTACGTGCGCATTATTATAACAGTTACACTCACGATTATCAGCAGGCACTAGAGGAAATAGAACGTTTTGGAACGCTTATGCACGAAGACTCGATTAAACTTGATAAAAACCTTTATTATTCAGAAAAAGGAAAATCCTTATATTTATTAGGTCAATATGAAGAAGCTAAAGAAGCATTTCAACATTTTACAAACGCTCCTCCGTTCATCTTACATCCATTTGACATATTAAGTTTAAATGAGTGCTTTTCCTATAAAGCACTTTGCTATGCACATTTCGGTGAGTTAACAACTGCCTATGAAATTGCCAAAATGGCCTATTTGGATTCTCAGGATTTAATCGATCTTCCTTATAAACAAAAAATTGAGGAAACGTATTTTGCGATTAAAGCACAAATTAATTCGCTTCAATAAATTAAAGGGATTGCACATTAAAAATT
>Ga0213828_1002444_pt1 | contig 13512 bp, 10 predicted proteins | sample MC6MC0897MG_FD_180664 | JGI IMG/M metagenome (GOLD analysis project Ga0213828, IMG submission 180664) | Enriched soil aggregate microbial communities from Iowa State University, Ames, United States - MC6-MC0897-MG | ecosystem: Environmental > Terrestrial > Soil > Unclassified | place: USA: Iowa...
CAGACTTTTCATTGTAGACTCAGATGGCAATGTACAAAGCTCAGATGGCTCCATACCATTAATGAGACGCTATGAGGATGTAAAGAAGCTAAACTACATCAACAGGAGCAATTACAAACTGACTAAGAACACGATTGTTTTTTCGGAACATTTTCCTGAACTGAACTGGTATCTCGTCAACGAAATCAATCTGCTCTATTTTTTACAACCAACCTTTACCACCTTGGGAATATCCATTATTATGGCCCTGCTCTGTATTATTGCCTGTCTTAATGTCTCCCGTAAAGTATCCCGTACAATTACCTCTCCGATCTATCAGCTGATCTCTCATACTCAGAAGGTAAAGGAAGGAGATTGGATTCCAGTCAATGAATCCTATAACGATAGTGATATCGGTCTTCTGTTCGAGGAATTTAACAGCATGATTATTGCTCAGAAAAAGCTAAAGAATGATTTACTGAATTCAGAGAAAATGAAGAATAAAGTAGCCCTGGACCTGCTTCAGCAGCAGGTAAACCCGCATTTTTTATATAATACACTGGACAACATCTGTTCTCTTGCAGAAATAGATGAAAAGGAGACTCTCATTGACCTGGTCATGAATCTTTCTGCATTTTACCGTCAGGGTCTAAGCAACGGTCACACCCACATTACGGTCAAGGAGGAACTGGCAGTTACCGAAGCCTATCTAAGAATCATGAAAGTAAGATACTATAACCGGTTTGACTTTCATATCACCTGTGATTCCAGTATATCAGGTTATCCCTGCCTCAAGCTCCTATTACAGCCCATCGTGGAAAACAGTATCTATCACGGAATCAAAGAGCTGAATGGAAAAGGGCAATTAGATATTCTCGTAACGGAAACTCCAGATTCCATTTTATTCACCATCCGGGATAACGGAATCGGAATCCGGGAAGAGGATTATGAAAGCATATGGGCTACAGGCAATACTCATTTTGGTATCAAAAATATTCATCAGAGAATCCAACTCTATTACGGAAATGAATATGGGCTTACCATTGCCAATCACCCTCAGGGCGGCTGTATCTCTACCATAACCATTGGAAAAAAGGAGGTATCCACTGATGCCACTTAATATTATAATTGCTGATGACGAGTACTTTATCAGGCAGCGAATTATCAAAATCATTCCGCGGGAAGAACTGGACATTCATTTTATTGGGGAAGCCGAAAACGGGATAGAGGTTCTTGAGTTATTAAATCAGCATCCCATTGACCTTATTCTGCTGGATATTAAAATGCCCCGTATGAATGGAATTGAAGTGGCGGAATCTGTATACCGCAATTACCCTTCCACCAAAATTATTCTATTATCTGGTTATAATGACTTTGAATATGCACGCTCCGCGATGCGGTTTGGAGTAATGGACTATCTGTTAAAGCCTGTAGACGCTTCTACCTTAACCGCTGTTTTAAAGGATACCAAAGAAAAAATAGAATTGTTAAAAAAACAACAGAAACAAATTCAAAAGTTTTATCACTTTGAAAAATGCACGTTTCTTTCCAATGTATTAAATGGTTGTCAAAGCATTGAACAGTTAACTGCCAGATATCCTGAGGTATCAGCTTATGAATACACCCTTTATTTAGGTGCTTTTATCTATGAAGAAAATGAAGATTTTATATCAGAACTGGTAGCAAAGATCCGCCGTCATGGACTAGACTGTGAATATTTTAAGGAACTGGATTATGCCTATACCATACAGTTTTTCCTTCACAAGAAAGAGGAACGGCAGAAGTTAAAAGAAGTTTTGGATAATGATATGCCAAAATGCAGCTCCTACACATTTTTAGCTCTGGGAGACTGTATCCCTTTGACAGAACCCTGGCTGCCTGATTATAAAAAAAATCTTTACGCCCTTAACCACCGGTATTTTAATCCTGAATCAAAGCTTATCCTGACAGAAGAACTTACATGGGAAAATAGATACGCTGATTTATCAAAGGTAAGGCAAACGATTCTATATTATTTAAACAGCAAGGATCCAAAGGGGCTGGAAGCTTATATCAAAGACCTGTTTCAGCCGGTAGAAGAAGCGCACGATGTGAAATACCTATACTTAATCGTTACGGAATTTTTTACCACTTATCATATCCATTATGGCGGCCAGGTTGAATTCAACCACAATCCGGCTGAATCTGCCTCCCAGATCATTGATGAAGAATATCGGCTGAGCCAGGTTAAAAGTACCATTCTTGCATATGGACGGTTATGCATGACTGAAAGTGAAACCATCCCTTCCGACCTCTCCTTAAGCAAAAAAATCATTGCTTATATTGATAAACATTATTCCGATCCAGAATTAACCGTAAACCAGCTCGCAAACTTATTTCAATTAAATCCCTCCTATATGGGCAGTGTCTTTAAAAAAGTAAATAATGAATCCTTGCTTCAGTATATCACCATGATACGTATGGAGGCTTCTAAGAAATTATTGGAATCCAATCAATATAAGATATCGGACATTGCAGAGCTGGTAGGATATACAGATGCTTTTTATTACAGCAAACGTTTTAAAAAAATGTTTGGTTATTCTCCGAAGGATCATTTGCATCGTAAAAAATAAAATAATAATAAAAATAAAATCCTGGACTAAGCGAAACCATAATTTGGTTTTTGCTTAGTCCAATTATCTTTCTGCATCCTAGGGCATATCCTTCGCAGCCGTGAATACACCGCAAAATAGACAGTACAAGTTCAGCAAATGTTCAGCACAAGTTCAGCAAATAATCAGCTGCCAAACATTGGTAATTCAATTAAGCGATTTATGATTTAGACAGAAAAAAGAAAGGAGGTAAAAATCCATACATGTTGCCACGTCAAACGTATAAGAAAGAAAGGGTGTAAATGATGAAAAAAATCTCTGTTGTCGCTTCTACAGTAATGGCCGTAGGCTTATTAGCAGCATCGGGAGTTACCGCATTTGCTGCAAACACAAATACAACGAGCACATTGAAAACAAACGCTTCTGCTGTTACAACCAGCTTAGAGAAAACCAAATTATCATCTGAAGAAATGGAATCACATATGAAGGAAAAATTAGCACAATTCCTTGCTGACGGCAAAATCACGCAGGAGCAGTATGATCAGGCTATAAGTGATATTGCCGAGGGTAAAATGCCCGAGGTGTTCGACAAAGGCCGAGGCGGATGCGGTGAAAAGGACAGCACGGAATGGACCGAAGAGCAAAAAGCGGAAATGCAAACAAAGATGAAGGAACGATTCGAACAACTCCTTGCTGACGGCAAAATCACGCAGGAACAGTATGACCAGGCCATGAGTGATATTGCCGAGGGCAAAGCACCTGAAATGCCCGGAAGAGACAAAGATGGTTCCGGCGAAAAAAACAGACCTGAAATGACTGAGGAACAAAAGTCTGAGATGCTATCAAAGATGAAGGAAAAAATAGCACAGCTGCTTGCTGATGGCAAAATCACACAAGAGCAGTATGACCAGGCTTTAAATGATATTACCGAGGGCAAGATTCCCGAGATTTCCGGTATGGGCCGAGGCGGTTTTCATGGCAATAAAACAGAAAGCACTACGGATATTTAGTCAGATTCAAAATCAAACAGGGCACAATAAGATTGTGCTCTGTTTTTTCATGTACACCAAACGATTTCATATCGTATGTGATCGCTATAGTTGGAGACAAAAAGTTCAGATAAAGTTCAGACAGGCGACAAGTGAAATTCAGACTAACACTATAACATATTACTCATCAGTAGTAAGGAGGTGAGAACATGAATGAAAAAGGAAGACACGAACATAAATTGAACATCAATTATTCTGACTATATGCAGTTATCATCTAAGCTAAGACATATTGCTAATTTTGACGAGAATGCCTCGGATGATGGCTCCTACATAATCAGGAGCCTGTATTTCGACAATTACGCTGATAAAGCAGTCGTCGAAAAACTGTCCGGAGCCAGCAGACGGGAAAAATTCAGAATCCGGTTTTATAACAATGATCGTTCATTTATCAGGCTTGAAAAAAAGAGCAAAGCAAACAGATTATGTTATAAAAAAAACGCACCAATAACCTTAGCGCAATGCGAAGGTATTCTGAATGGAAATTTGGGATTATTGAAAGAAAGCGGTCAGGCATTGATGATGGAACTATATACAAAAATGCACTATCAGAACTTGCGGCCTCGAACAATTGTGGACTATAAAAGAGAAACATACGTCTATCCCGCCGGTAATGTCCGTATTACATTTGACAGTAACATCCGAACTTCAAACAATGTAGGCGGCTTATTTAACCCGGAGCTTGTTACAATTCCAGCAGCAAACGCCATAGTGCTTGAAATAAAATATGATGGTTTTATTCCTGAAATCATTCGTCAGTTGGTTCGTGTAGACAGCAGGAACGAGACTGAATTTTCCAAATACGTAGTATCAAGACTTATATAAATAAAAAGGAGTGTTAATTATGTTAGATCAACTGTTGAATTTCACCTTCCTCAATAATGCTGCTTCATTTTCCATACCGGACATTTTAGCTGCCTTAGGTATTTCATTTGTAATTGGCTTGTTTATTTTTATGGTATATAAAAAGACCTACATAGGTGTCATGTACTCCTCATCTTTCGGTATTACCCTAATCGCCATGGACTTGATCACAACCCTTGTTATTTTGGCAGTGTCTTCAAACCTGATTACGTCGCTGGGTATGGTGGGCGCACTATCCATTGTCCGTTTCCGTACCGTTGTAAAGGAACCGCTTGACCTCGTATATCTGTTCTGGTCCATTACTACAGGTATCATTGTCGGCGCAGGTTTAATTCCTCTTGCAGTGATAGGTTCCATTGCTATAGGTTTCGTCCTGTTTGTATTTGTCAACAGGAAAACTGCAGATACGCCTTATGTGGTTGTAATAAACTGCGATGATGAGAATGCAGAAACCCTGTCAACATCAATGCTTAAAAACCATACGAAAAAGCATCTTGTCAAATCCAAGAACGTGTCAAAAAGCGGAATAGAGCTTACTGTTGAAGTTCGTCTCAAAGATTCCTCAGTGAAATTCATTAATGATCTGCTTACGATAAACGGTGTTTCAAATGCAGTCCTTGTTAGCTATAATGGGGATTATTATATGTAATGAAAAAAATACAGATGGGAAGTGAAGGCAATGATAACCAGCAAACATATAGCAAAAATCACGGCACTGCTTGTTTGCCTGTCGCTGTTCGCCTGTGTCATGATCGTTTATGCCGCTGGAGTGAATCAAAATAAAAAGGTGATGGATTATGAATCAAAGCTGTTTGGGGATGAGATCCTAACAATAGATATACGTGTTGATGAAAATGAGTGGCAGGAAATGCTTGACAACGCCATAGATAAAGAATATATTTCAGCGGATTTAGTCATAAACGGCAAATCATTTAATACAGTCGGTATACGCACCAAGGGCAATTCAAGCTTATCACAGGTAGTCGGCATGGATGACAGTGACCGTTATAGTATTAATTTCAAATTTAGTTATTATGTAGAAGGGCAGACATGCTATGGGCTGGACACCTTCTGCATTAATAACCTGTTAGGTGATAACACCTATATGAAAGACTATCTATCATACGACATTATGAAATATATAGGTGTAGAAACACCGCTTATGAACTATGCCAGCGTAACAGTTAATGGAGAAGACTTCGGCTTCTACCTGGCACTGGAACGGTATGAAAAATCTTTTCTTGACAGGGCTTACGATACGTCCGGCGGACAGCTCTACAGTGTCAAAACCACAATGAGGCAAGGAGAAGCCACAGATCAAAAAACCGGTCAAGATAACGCAGATAGCGGAGCTAATGGGCAGCCAGGTGCTGGCGGGCAACGCCCGCAAGGTAATCAGGAGACGCCGGAAAGCGATGATGCCGGAAGCCAAACGGAACAGCTGGATAACCAAAACGGCGGTATGGGAGGCTTTCCAATGGGCGGTATGAGCGGAGGCGGTGGCGGAGACCTTGTTTACGTTGATGATAATATAAGCAGCTATCGTTCAATATTTAACAATGCCCAATCTCAAAAAAACTCCGATAAAGACAAACAGCGTGTTATTACCGCAATAAAAAACTTAAATGAAGGAACAAATCTGGAGCAGTATTTTGATGTGGACGAAATTCTCCGCTATCTGGCCGCGCATACGGTGGTTGTAAATCTTGACAGCTATACATCAGGTATGGCGCAAAATTACTACATTTATGAGCGCTATGGAAAAATTACTGTTTTGCCTTGGGATTATGGTCTTGCTTTTGGCGGATTCCAGAGTGACAGCGCCAGTGACGTTGTAAATTTCCCGATTGACACACCAGTCAGCGGTGTAAGCATGGAAGACCGCCCCCTCATTAATAAATTGCTTGAAGTCCCGGAATATAAGGACAAATACCATGAATACCTGCGACAGATCGTGGAGGGTTATTTTGTAAGCGGTGTTTTTGCGGAAACTGTAATGGATTTAGACGCAAAAATCAATAACTATGTTAAAAACGATGTTTCCGCCTTTGCTACATACGAAGAATATGAAGCATCTCTACCGGTCTTTATTAAACTGGGAACCCTTCGTGCTCAGAGTATTGACGGGCAGCTTAACGGAACCATTCCTTCTTCGACAGATGGACAAAATTCAGATAAGGATGCGCTAATTGATGCTTCCGGTATTAATCTATCCGCACTGGGCAGTATGATGGGCGGAGGCGGCCGAGGTGAAGGTGGCCGGAGTGAAGGCGGCCAGGGCGAAGGCGGCCGGGGTGAAGGCGGCCGGGGTGAGGGCGGCTTCGGTGGTATGGGAGATATGCCGAACCGGGAGCTTATGGAGAAGGCCATGCCAATCTTGCAGGAAAACAGCGGTGTGCTTAATGATGAAATCAAAGAGCAGCTTTTGGAAATGGGTTTGACAGAAGAACAAATTTCGCAAGTGACGGAAATGACAAGCAGGATGCCCGGCAGGAACGCAGCTAATCTACAGAGTAAGGCTGTCTCCGCAAACACAATGGATCCAACCTATGGGGTTAGTGTATTTGTATCACTTATCCTTCTATCCGGAGCAATCCTATTCTTAATGAGAGCCAAAAAAACTTATTAAATAATACAAACGGCTGCTACTCATTTGCTTTCATGCTATAATTACAGTTAATAAGGTGGTGAAACTATGGCAAAAATATTGGTTTGTGACGATGAAAGCGGACTTAGAACCGTACTTAAAAGATATGCGGTCTTTGAAGGACATGAGGTTGTTGAAGCCGCTGACGGCATGGAAGCTGTCGAGGCCTGCCGCAAGGAATCCTTTGACATCATTATTATGGATATTATGATGCCGGAGCTTGATGGGTTTTCAGCGGTAAAAGAAATCAGAAAAACATTAGATACTCCCGTTATAATGCTATCAGCAAGGGGGGAGGAATATGACAAGATTTTAGGGTTTGAGGTTGGCATTGACGACTATGTAGTTAAGCCTTTTTCTTCTAAGGAGATCATGATGCGTGTAAATGCAATCCTTCGCAGAACACAGAAAGATGCGGCTGCAAATGATAATGACAATGGACATGTCATATTCCGAAAAGAAGGATTTGAAGCAGATTTAACTGCCTATAAGGTTTCGATTGACGGCATTCTAGCAAATCTTGCTCCAAAAGAATATGATCTGCTATTCTTTCTGATTCGAAATAAAAACATTGCTGTTCCACGCGAAAAAATTCTCACAGAAGTATGGGGATTTGATTATTACGGCGATGACCGGACGCTGGATACACACATGAAATTACTAAGAAGATCCTTAGGCCCTTATGCAAAGTTTATTACTACTTTACGGGGATTAGGTTATCGGTTTGAGGGTTAGCATATGAAAAAATCACAGCGATTAATGTGGAAAATCTTTATCTTTTTGCTTGGATTCTGCGCGTTGCTTCTTGTTGTTCTGTGGCTGTTTGAAACAGTATTTCTAAGTAAAATGTATGAAGATATTCGTAGAAAGGAAATAAAAAACGCGATTGCTCTGATTGAGAAAAACATTGACAATCCCAATCTCAATCAAATTATCATGCAGCTTTCCGACGATTCGGAAATACTTGTTACTCCGGCCCATGATTTCGTACCGCCAAACAGGCCAAATCCCGAAAACAGGCCTGCCCCTGAAAGCAGACCTCAAATGCGGCAGGCAATAACCGAAACAAGAAATTTTGTCACGTCTGATGGCAGAACAGTCTCCCTTGTTTTTTATGCCATGATATCTCCTGTCAACGCAACGATCTCCACGATAAAAATTCAGTTGTATTATGTCACTGGCATTATGTTCGTCTTATCCATTGTTCTGGCATTTGTTATTGCCAAAACCGTTTCGAAGCCAATCGAAAAACTGAATAAGAGCGCTAAAATACTGGCCACCGGAAACTATGATATTCATTTTTCAGGCAAGGGCTACAGAGAAATCCATGAATTATCGGACACATTGAATCATTCTGCTTCCGAGCTCTCAAAGGTGGAATGGTTAAGGCGCGAACTTATGGCTAATATCTCCCATGACTTAAGAACTCCTCTCGCTCTAATATATAGCCATGCTGAAATGATGCATGATTTCCCTGATGAAATTACTTCGGAGCAAACACAGACGATCATGGATGAAACCCAGCGGCTTTCCTCTTTAGTAAATGATATTCTTGATGTCTCCCGATTGGAAACCGGCACAATGGAGCTAAACACGGCAGCATATAACATGACTGAAAGCATTGATAAAACCGTTAGCAGAATAGCCGACTTGGTTAAAAAAGAAAATTACAGCCTTGTTTTCGAACATGACGAGGAGGTCTTCGTAAATGCGGATGAAGTGAAAATAACACAGGCAATCTATAATTTACTGACGAACGCAATTCATTACAGCACAAACGATTTGACTATTATCATTCGGCAAAAGGTCATAGACAAAGTGGTCAGAATTGAAGTGGAAGATCATGGTGAGGGCATTGGCAAGGATAATCTGCCTTACATCTGGGACAGATATTATAAAATTGATAAAAGGCATAAACGTGCGATCACAGGAACCGGTCTTGGACTGTCTATTGTTAAAAAAATTGTTGAGCTGCATCATGGTGACTACGGAGTGGATTCGCAAGTAGGGAAAGGCAGTGTGTTCTGGTTTCAGATACCGGGAATTAATAAGGTCCAGCCGAAAGGAGAACATTCAAGTTAACACAATCAAAATATACAGTCAAAACGCCTGACGAACACAAGGTTTCGTCAGGCGTTATATCGTTGTGAATCTACACCCCTTAAAGGTATGGCAGTTACGCTTCCAGCTTTTTCTTTAACAATAAATTTTTCCCGGATATCCCCGGCTCTGTCATTTGTACCGGATCTAATATATGGTCCAGTTCTTCTTCCCCTATAAGCTTCTCCTGCAGAATCAGAGTTCTTACGGGTTTGCCGCTTAACATGGCTTTCTTAGCAATATCTGCCGCCTTTTGGTACCCAACATGGGGGCAAATCGCTGTGATGATCCCGACACTGTTATCTACCAGGAAACGGCATCTTGCTTCATTAGCCGTAATGCCAGATACACAGTTATCTACAAATGTCTGTACAGCATAGGCAAGAGTGTCAATGGACTGGAACATGCAATAAAAAATGATAGGTTCAAATGCATTTAATTCCAATTGTCCGGCTTCTACGGCCATGGTGATGGTCACATCATTCCCAATAATATTAAAGGCAACCTGGTTTACAACTTCAGGAATCACCGGATTTACTTTTCCCGGCATGATGGAGGAGCCATTCTGCTTCGCAGGAAGGTCGATTTCATGAAATCCTGTTCTTGGCCCGGATGACATCAGGCGAAGATCATTGGCTATTTTAGACAATGTCACGGCGCAGGCTTTGACAGCACCTGATACAGCAACAAAAGAGTCGAGATTTTGTGTTGCATCTATTAAATCTGCAGCCTGCACTAATTCCATATTTGACACCTTCGCTAAATTAGGCACAATACGTTTCAAATAATTTATATCAGCATTGATTCCTGTCCCTATGGCTGTACCACCCATATTCAACGTACACATTTCTTCCATGGCTTTGTCCATACGGCGGAGGTCACGCATAATTGCTGTTGAATAAGCCTTAAATTCCTGACCCAATCGAATGGGCACTGCATCCTGCATCTGGGTGCGTCCCATCTTCAGGACATGGTCAAATTCGTCAGCTTTTTCACAAAATGCCTGATGCAGCCGGAGAAGTTCTATTTTCAGTTTTTTAAGAAGCCTTAAAGAAGTCATTTTCCCGGCACTAGGAATGACATCATTTGTGGACTGTCCACAGTTTACATGATCATTGGGATTTACAATGGAATAATCGCCTTTTTGTCCGCCAATAATCTCAATCGCACGGTTTGCGATCACTTCGTTGGCATTCATATTCAGAGAAGTTCCTGCACCGCCCTGAATCGGATCAACGATGAAGTCTTTGCGGAATTGTCCGGCCAGAATTTCATCACATGCCTGAATAATCGCTTCTGCAGTTTTTCTGTCCAGAAGACCTATCTCAAGGTTCGTTATGGCAGCTGCTTTCTTTATGTAAGCCAGACTGTTGATGATTTCTGGGTGTATGTTGAGACCAGTAATATGAAAGTTTTCTGCCGCACGCATTGATTGTACGCCGTAATATACATTGCCCGGCACATCTTTCATTCCTATGGAATCCTTTTCGACTCTGTAATCTATGTTATTTATGCTATCCAATGTCTAATCCTCCGTAATCGGTAAAATACCGTTTTGTATTGTATTTATTATAAAATCTATTTATAATATAATCAAATACGTATATTTCTATAATTGGTATAACTCTAAAGTTATAGTATGAAACAAAGGAGGTTTACAGTGTTTAAGGGGATGGATTATGTATACATGGTATACAAAGAACAAAGTTTTTCCAAAGCTGCAAAAAAGCTGTTTATTTCCCAGCCTTCGCTGAGCGCTACAATAAAAAGAATCGAGCTTAAAATTGGATATCCGATTTTTGATAGAAGTACAAAACCTTTGGCTCTGACAGAATGCGGAAAAAAATATATTAAATCCGTGGAAGAAATGCTCTATATTGAAAGCGAGTTTTACAACTTTGTAAATGACTGGGGAGATTTAAAAGTAGGAGAGCTGATTTTAGGAGGAAGCAGCCTTTTTTCTTCGTGGGTACTGCCTCCTTTAATGGGCGAATTTACAAAACGGTTTCCAATGGTTAAGATAGAGTTGATTGAAGAGAGCACAGCGGAGCTGGCATCGTATCTTCAGAACGGCAGAATTGATTTGATGATTGATAATTGTTCTCTGGACAAAGGGATATTTGATAATAGTATTTACAAGGAAGAACATTTGCTTCTGGCTGTACCGAAGACCTTTGAAATTAACCGAGAAGCAGAGCAGTATCAGGTTCCGGTGCAGCGGATTCTTGACGGCTCCTTTTTGGAAGAAAAAATTAAGCCAGTACCGCTGAATCTATTTGAAAAGGAACCATTTATTATGCTGAAGCCTGAGAACGATACAAGAAAGCGCGCGATGGAAATTCTTCAGGATCATGACATTACTCCAAATATTGTATTTGAGCTTGACCAGCAGCTTACCTCTTATAATATCACTTGTTCGGGTATGGGAATATCCTTTATAAGCGACACACTGATTGCACAGGTTCTCTCTCATCCAAATGTTGTTTATTATAAGATCGAAAGTGAATTTTGCCATCGGAATCTATATTTCTATTGGAAAACAGGGAGACGGTTCACCCGGGCAATGGAGGAGTTTTTAAAGATTGCGGGGAGCAGCCAAAAAATGAATGAAAGGTTTCCTATTAATTGAGTTTTTATCTTATGTCAGACAACAAAAAACCTTGTACTCCATATCAGAGTACAAGGTTTTTCTTATCATGCCGGCGACCGGAATCGAACCGGTACGGGAGATTAGTCCCGCAGGATTTTAAGTCCTGTGCGTCTGCCTGTTCCGCCACGCCGGCATTCTCATATACCGTTTCAGTTCTTATAAACGGTACGGACTGGGTGGAGAAGGATTCGAACCTTCGAAGTCGTCGACAACAGATTTACAGTCTGCCCCCTTTGGCCGCTCGGGAACCCACCCATGCTTTTTATTAAGCAAGCGAGTGTTATTTTATCATAGGGACATGAAAAAATCAAGGTTTTTTTTAGAAAAATAAAAATTCTAATCCCGTTCAGCTACCAGCAAAACAGAGCTTGTTCCCGGCATAGAGACAAGCACCTGGCCTTCCTTCACCTCGTAGGGAATTTTACCTACATTATACCCATTTTCATAAGTAAGCATGTAGCGGGACATGATTTCCCCGTCGTTCATTCCCAGCTGCCATACCGGGATTCCGATCTGCCGTTCTTCCGGAAGATTATTAACCGCAACAGCGCAAATGCTGTCCTTTAAGAAACGTCCATAGGAGATGAGATGTCTCCCAGCCAGAAGCTGTTTTAAGGACCCCAGGCGCAATGCCGGTATGCTGTGATGAAGCCCGGTCATATACCGGTGAAACTCGATCAGTTCTAAATCCTCTCTGCCCCAGGGATAGGTTCTCCGGTTATCAGGATCCGTCCAGCCGCAGACACCGGCTTCGTCTCCGTAATAAATCGTGGGAGCGCCGGGCCAGGTCATCTGGATCATAACCGCCTCCTTAAATATCCCATTGTTGATGCCCTGAGAGGCTGCTTCCGGACCCAGAGTGGAGGTCCGTCCCACCCGGCCGTTCGTTCTGGTCATAAAACGGGAATGGTCATGATTCGACAGCTCATTCATGGCCACCTGAACGGAACCTGTCATCATGCGGCTCATGTGATAATTCATGGACTTAAAAAAGCTATCGCCATCCCCAAACAGGCTGGGGTTTCTTTCGTCGCTGTGCTTTTCCATGCCTGTTAAAAACCAGGTTACAGGCTCCATGAAGGCATCATAGTTCATGACCGTATCCCACTGGTCACCCTGGAGCCAGCTGGACGGGTCTCCGTAATGCTCAGCCAGCACAATGGCCTCCGGATTGGCCTCCTTAACCGCTTTTCGGAAATCTCTCCAGAACTTATGGTTATATTCGCTGCTGTGTCCCAAATCTGCTGCGACATCAAGCCGCCATCCATCTACGCTGTAGGGCGGGGAAACCCACTTTCTGGCGATCTGAAGGATATACTCATACAAAGTCCGGGAGTCCTCATAATTAAGCTTGGGAAGGGTTGCATGCCCCCACCAGCCGTCGTAGGAACCATTATAGGGCCATGCTTCTTCATCATAAAATTTAAAAAACGACCGGTACGGACTGTCCTTTGACACATAGGCTCCCGGCTCGTACTCTCCGGACATCTCATAGATCCGCTCTCCGTCAAGCCATTTATTAAAAGAGCCGCAGTGATTAAATACCCCATCCAGGATGACCCTCATCCCTCGTTTGTGCACCTCTTCCACAAACCGGGCAAAAAATTCATTGCTGGCTTCTAAATTCTCTTTA
>Ga0213828_1002450_pt1 | contig 13477 bp, 11 predicted proteins | sample MC6MC0897MG_FD_180664 | JGI IMG/M metagenome (GOLD analysis project Ga0213828, IMG submission 180664) | Enriched soil aggregate microbial communities from Iowa State University, Ames, United States - MC6-MC0897-MG | ecosystem: Environmental > Terrestrial > Soil > Unclassified | place: USA: Iowa...
GGCCCTATGATGCCCGGCAACCAGTAAGTGACGAACTTGCTAAGGTGCTAATTCCTACAGATTCTTACTTGGATCTGGCAGATAAGGGGAGGAAAACTTGCAACCGCAACCCTCTTCTTAGCTGAAGGGGGTTTTTGTTTTCTACTAAAAAATCCTCCTCATCTCCGGTACCATCGTAAAAAAATAACCATTTGGAGGTACAAAATGACAAATTTTAAACCAGAAACATTGCTGTTACATGGTGGCCAAGAGCCAGACCCAGTAACAGGATCTCGCACCGTACCTGTATATCGCTCAACGGCTTTTGTTTTTAAAGACACTGCTCATGCGCAACGTCTTTTTGCCCTAGAAGAAGCTGGCAATATTTACACACGTATTACGAACCCAACTGTAGATGTTTTTGAAAAACGCGTCGCTTTATTAGAAGGCGGTACAGCAGCAGTGGCACTTTCATCTGGTGCAGCAGCTATCGCATTTTCAATTTTAAATCTTGCAGGAGCAGGGGATGAAATTGTTGCCGCTAGCTCTTTATATGGTGGTACCTATAACTTATTTGCCAATACACTACCAAACTATGGTATTAAAACGATTTTCGTAGATGAAACAAATCCTGAGAATTTCAAAGCAGCCATCACTGATAAAACAAAAGCGGTATTCGCTGAAATTTACGGTAACCCAAGTTTAAAAGTACTAGACATTGAAGCAGTGGCTAACATTGCACATGAAAGCGGCTTACCATTAATTATTGATAGCACTTTTGCTTCACCTTATGGCTCTACACCAATTGATTTCGGTGCCGATATTGTCGTTCACTCCGCAACAAAATGGATTGGTGGACATGGAACTACTTTAGGTGGCGTTGTAGTTGATGCAGGGAAATTTGATTGGACTCGTGGTCGTTTCCCAGGATTTACTGAGCCAGATGCTTCCTATCACGGTTTACGATATGGCATTGACACAGCAGCGGCTGCATTTGCTACAAAACTGCGTGTGCAATTACTACGTGACTTTGGACCAACATTAAGTGCTGATGCAGCCTTTAATTTTTTACAAGGTTTAGAAACGCTTCATTTGCGTATCCCTAAACATAATGAAAATGCTTTAGCAGTAGCCGAATATTTACAAAACCACCCATCTGTGGAATATGTAAATTATAATGGCTTAGAAGATTTCCCTACACATGATTTGGCTAAAAAATATTTAAGAAATGGCTTCGGTTCTGTGCTTACATTTGGCATTAAAGGTGGACGTGAAGCAGGGCGTAAATTAATAGATAGTGTGAAATTATTCTCCCATGTAGCTAATGTAGGGGATGCTAAATCATTAATAATTCACCCAGCTTCTACTACACATCAGCAACTATCAGCTGAAGAGCTAATTCAAACTGGTGTAACCGAGTCGCTCATTCGCTTATCAATCGGTTTAGAGGCAGTAGAGGATATTATTGCAGATTTAGAACAAGCTATTGAGCAAGTAACAGCTTCACAACAAAAGGTTGAAGCATAAAACATAGGCTAATGTTGTGGCGTTTACGTATTTTCTCATTCGATAAGCCTCATTTGGTAATGCGTAAAACGTTGCTACATCAAGCGCTTATCTCATTCGATAAGTTATCAGAAATTTTTCATAAGTAATACCAAGTAATTTTATAAGTATTATTGACTTAAATAAAACCATGCTATATACTAGGGTATAAGTTAAACGTTCGAAAGGCTACCAACCTAGAACTAATTTTCGGCACCGATTTTTGCCTGATTCGGTGCTCCAAATGATACTTTGATTCCATTCGTTTTCATAAGTGCTCCCCCACTTTTGAAATATATAGGAGTAGCTGCCAAGCCAGCAGCTACTTTCACTAAAAAACTGATGTTAAAGGAGTGTTTGAAATGGGAAATGTTTATAGTGCACAAAACATTGCATCTTATCTTATTTATGAACTAAATGAAGGTCATGTGTTTGTGAACAACATGTCCATTCAAAACATACTGGCATCAGTTGAACGTAAATGGCAACAAATTTTTGGACATTCTGCTTTTGAGGAGAACGTTTATGCAAAAGAGGAAGGCTATACAGTAAAAGAAGTTTTTGAGGCATATGAAAAATATGGAGCAAGTCATATTCCTCTACCTGCAACAGAGTTCTATTTAAAATATGGCACATTTCAGCTAGTTGAACGTACGTATGCTATACCAAATTTTACACGAGATGAGATAGAACTTGTTCAGCAAGCAATTACACAATATCGTTATCAGTTGTTAATAAAAGCTAGTTAATTCTCCCTCATATATTTGAGCTCATTCTCTGCTGCTACAGGGAATGAGCTTTTTAATTAACAAAAAAAGGGAGTAAGCTGTTTTTTAAATAATTTTATAATTATCTATCAAAAGAACAATTTTTATAGATGTTGTAACATACATATATAATAGAAGAAAGACAATCCTTTTATAAAAAAATCGTCAATAATTGTTCATAGATTATAGAACATCTTAAAAAACGTATAATAAAGGGAATGAAACCGATTTCTTCTGCACGTCTAGGGAAAACAAATGTCCTTCCTAGAAAGATTTTTCTTGTGCAATGTATGTATTTGCGTTACAATTTTCTTTAAGTTAAATTTTGAATTATTTGAATTTGTGTGCTTGTCAGTGTATCTCCATAAGACAAATTTATTCATAACTGAGAGTGAAATATCAAATATTTATACAAGTTACTTTACGGGCGTGTGCACAATTCAGAATTAGTACGGATGAAGCTAACGCTTAAATATAATGAAACTGCGGAATGTAAGTTGGAGGGAATAACAGGAATGGCAACTATAAAGGCAGCGATTTTAGGATTTGGGACGGTAGGTCAAGGGATTTACCATATATTAAACGAAAAGCGAGAAGAGCTTAGACATAAATTAGGCATTGAGTTAGAAGTAGCAAAAATTTTAGTGACAGATGCTAGCCGTGAACGCGTACCAGGCACAGCACATTTGATGACTACTAGTATGGATGATGTATTAGCTGAACCGGGCATGCAGGTTGTGTTTGAGGCAATCGTGAATGAGGAGCCAGCATTTACGTATTTAAAGCGTGCAGTTGAACATAAATGTCATGTCATCACTGCTAACAAGGTAATGTTCGCTAAAAAAGGCTTAGAGCTACAGGATCTTGCGAAAGCAAATGGCGTTTTTGTAGGCTACGAGGCGACAACGGCAGGCGGAGTACCTGTCATTAAAACAATGAAAAATATTTTACTTGTCAATGACGTAAGCCGTATTCAGGGTATTTTAAATGGAACTTGTAACTATATTTTAACGAAAATGCGTGCAGAGGGATGGTCATTTGAAATGGCACTCAAAGAAGCACAAAATTTAGGGTACGCAGAGGCAGACCCATATAATGATATCTCAGGTCAAGATTCCTTCAAGAAATTAATGGTGTTAAGTGCATTGGCATTCGGTGAGCAACCGGATTGGGCAGATGTAGAGGTAATTGGCATTGATAGTATTTCTGCTGAACAGGTAAAGGAAGCAACTGCAAAGGGTCTACGCTATCGTCACGTTGCAGAAGTAGAAAAACTGGCAGGTGGTAAGATTATAGCCAAAGTAGAGCCTTTATTGGTAGACGCAGAACATCCACTGTATCCAGTAGATGATGTCAATAATGCTGTTGCCTTAGATACGAACTATATCGGTACTTTGACGCTTGTAGGCCCTGGTGCAGGCATGTATCCTACAGCAAGTGTTATGGTTGAGGATTATGCTGAAATTATTGGTAAGCGTGCTGGATTTCTTGTGAGTATTTAACTACTTTCATCAAATATCTCCCACCTCTCTAGGTGGTGAGATGAATACGAATTTAAGTACTTTTCAGACGGTGTCCAAACACCAGCTGAAATAAGTTATGCCTCCAGCGGATGTCACGGAATCGAAAAGGAGTTAATAAAGGATGTTCGCCTAAAAAAATCGCATCCATAAGATAACAGACCTGTGTCCCGCAGGCCTTAGCATAAAGACGATTCCAGACGCAATTATGCCGAGGCATAATTGATATAGTAAAACGCAAAGTTACAAGGATTGCTACTTGATAACTTTGCGTTTTTCTTGTTGAACAACGTTAATCCTCGTCCTTCACATCGATATCCTCAGGTATTGGAGTATTACGCCAAATCTCTATTTCTTCTTTGATACGCTCTAACTGATCAAAGTAGGTATTAAACTGACCGCTATTAATTAAAATTTGGTCTCCATCATATACAGATCGAATACGTCCCTCGTAGACTAACTGTAGAATTTGATCTTCAGACATGCCAAGATCTATCGCTGTTTCTTCAACTGTTTTATACATATTTTCGCCCCTTTTATCTTAATTCAGCAGATCTTTACTGTGCGAAAGCGAAGCGACAGCAGCAAATCTTTACTGTGCGAAAGCGAAGCGACAGCAACAAATCTTTACTGTGCGAAAGCAAAGCGACAAGTAAAGATGCTTCCACTCATAGTAACAAGATATTTCTATTCAGTGAGTATAAAAAAGCCCACTGAAATAGAGGAAATCAAGCTAAGATCTTCACATTCCGTGAAAACGCCTGAGTACCAACACCGTGCCCCTGGTGGGTGTACAAATTTTGAAGAGGAGCTTTGCGATCAAGCTCGAAAAAAATCTGAACGCAATTACGCTGGGGTATAATTGATCGCTTTTATTATAACGTCCTTTTCTAAGAAAAGCATATTCATCACTTAAGTTTAAAAATGGTAATTGTTTGATTTTGGATAAATCTGTATTATTAAAGGTGATGATGTTTTCGATGGGGGAGGAGCTATTTATGATATTTTCATTTTTTGTCCTTCTGACTACTTTATTATTGGCATGTAACGATTTGTTCTACAATTGGTGGAGGATTATTCAGTAAAAGCTTAAGAAATTCTTCATTTTTATAATAAGTGGTTTTTAAGATTTAAACGGTACAATATTAATTGAGAGCGAGGTGTATATCATGACGAAACTAACAGTTCTTGTAACAGACGATGATCAAGATATTCGTGATGGTATTGAAATCTATTTAAAAAATGAGGGTTATAATGTAATAAAAGCTGCTGATGGAATAGAAGCACTTGAAAAGCTAAACAACAATGAAGTACATTTAATTATTTTAGATATTATGATGCCCAATATGGATGGCATAACAGCAACATTTAAAATTAGAGAAGAGCGCAATATTCCAATTATTATGCTTAGTGCTAAGGCAGAGGATGGTGACAAAATTCATGGATTATCTGTTGGTGCAGATGATTATGTCACAAAGCCTTTCCATCCTTTAGAGCTACTGGCACGTGTAAAATCACAGCTTCGTCGTTATGTACAGCTTGGGACGTATAATGAAGGGGCAACAAAAATAGAAATTGATGGACTGGTATTAGATGAAGATGCTAAAGAAGTAATTTTAGAAGGAGAACCAGTTCGATTAACACCAATTGAATATAAAATTACGGAATTATTAATGAAAAATGTAGGGCGTGTGTTTTCAATTCGGGAAATTTATGAGCGTGTTTGGAATGAAGAAGCCTATAATGCAGAGAATATTGTGGCTGTTCATATTCGAAAAATACGTGAAAAAATTGAAGCAGATCCGAAAAATCCACGCTATTTAAAGGTGGTATGGGGCGTTGGCTATAAAATGGAAAAATAAAATTGAACAATATGTAACAATAATTGGTTTCGTAGCAGGAGTTATTGGGTTAATTTATTTTGGTATCTATGCCTATCAAATGGTAAATGCTCGCTCTTCTGAGGTACTACAATTTCTTGAAAGAATTTTTTAGAGGGGAGTGTGCAACATGTTGAAAAAATGGAGAACCCTTCTTGCACTTTTGTGTTTAATTTGGGCGATTTTCAGTATATTTACATTCTCTAGGGTAGGGTATCAATATATTGGAAAATCTTATTTTCAATCTGAAAATTTTCAGCATGAAATTGATAATTTTCAATCACAGCTAGGGCCATTAGTGTTGAATTTACCAACTGCTGACGATTTAAAAAGTAAAATAGAGGTTACGCAAGGTGAAATAGAAGATCACCGCAATTATTATGGGTCATTAGGAGAACAGATCGATAATATAAAGGCTCAATATGAGAGTCGCATTCAGGAAGCTACCAATGTGAATGCAACGGATTTAAAAACAAAGCTTGAAAAAGAACGTGATGAAAAGATAAAAGATATTACAGCTAATTTTGAGGATGATGAGCATGTTCGAAAAAAAATTCTTGCTCAAAAAGAAGAAGTCATTGATCAATATATAAAGGCAGCAAAAGATGAAGCAAAAAGTTTTGTGAAAAACTATAATTATTGGTCCTATGAATTAACAAACACAGATACAGGTGAAATATATCGTTCAGGTGATGTTTCTGAAAGCAGTGCCTATAAAATAAGATATACCCCACAGCATCCATTAACTACCTGGAATATTAGTGATAATTTAAGTCATATTTTTTATCGAACAGATACTAGTGTTGAAACAGAGACTTTAAGAGAAACTACTGACTACACGGGTACTATTACGATTTCTAAAAAATTAGCTCAATTAGCAGGCATTATGGAAGGCTATGAGCAGTTTACACGAAATCAGTATATTTTCTTCTTTATTTGGATAACAGGTATTTTAGCAGCTGTTTTTGCATGGAAAGGGCGCAAAGAAGTGTTACAGGTGGTACAGGGTATCAAGGAAAAAGAAGCCCTTGCTAGGATGAAAATTGATTTTCAGTTAATCATTTTGTTTATATCTGGCTGTATATATTGGGCGGCATCAGAAATTACCTTAGAATCCATCGAATATCACTACCAAAATAATTATGTAAGCTATGTACTCGATTTTTTATTTAAAGTAGGGGTACTCTTTATTGTTGGTATTTTGTTCTATGTCCAGCTGATATGGTTGTACGATCGGGTGAATACAGCCAAGAAATTAGAGGGGAATTTAAAGTCAAGCTATTTATGGGCATTAGGGGATTCGATGACTGATTTATTTATCAATCGATCCATCGCACTACATTCTATTGTCATGATTAGTGCAGCATTTTTCGGTGGTGGTAGCCTTGTTGCTTCCATTTTAATGGGTAGTAGATTCCCGGTACTAGTTCTGGGTATTTGTACAATTATAGGGGTTCCGTCCCTTGTTATCTTCTTATCTAGAATGGGCTATTTAAACAGAATTATGAAGGATACTAAGGATATGGCAGAGGGGCGCTTAAACCGTGATGTCAAGGTAATAGGCAAATCACCACTTAAGGAGCATGCAGAAAATCTTAATCATTTAAGAGAAGGTGTTCGTACATCTATGCATGAGCAGGCAAAAAGTGAGCGTTTAAAAACAGAGCTTATTACGAATGTTAGTCATGATTTGCGAACACCACTGACATCCATTATTACCTATACCGATTTACTAAAAAATCCTGACATTACAGAGGAAGAGCGCAAACAATACATTCATATACTAGATAAAAAATCAGAGCGTTTAAAAGTTCTAATAGAGGATCTTTTTGAGGTTTCGAAAATGGCAAGTGGCAATATCGAGCTTCATCGAAGTAGAGTTGATTTATCACAGTTAATACAGCAGGCAGTAGGGGAACACGAGGAAGATTTAGTACAGGCTCATCTAGATTTACGAATAACAAAACCGAATGAACCATTATATGCTTATGTCGACGGGCAAAAATGGTGGAGGCTAATCGATAATTTAATTGTCAATGTATTAAAATATGCATTAGAAGGTACAAGGGTTTATGTAACATTGAAACGTACAGCAGATGGTGATGCTGAATTTACGGTAAAAAATGTAGCTAAATATGAAATTAGCGAGGATGCGGAGGAGTTATTTGAACGATTTAAACGAGCGGATGCTTCCCGACATACGGAGGGCTCAGGGCTGGGCTTAGCAATCGCTCAATCCATCGTTGATCTTCATGATGCTCGAATGAGTATAGATGTAGATGGTGATTTATTTAAGGTCATCGTTCGTATTCCAGCAGTATAGTTAAAACAGCGGCAAGTAGTTTGCCGCTGTTTTTTTATAAGCCTAAGTTTTTAGCTATAATTACTTTCATGACTTCATTGGTTCCCGCATAGATGGACATAACAGGGATATCTCGGTACCTTCGAGCAATTTTATATTCTTCCATATAACCATAGCCACCATGCAATTGCATGCATTGGATTGCAAGCTCACGTGCATTTTCGGTAATCCAGTATTTAGCCATTGATACTTTTGTGACAACATCATGTCCAGCAATATGTTCTTCAATTAAGGATTCTAAAAATGCTTTACCAAGCTCGATTTTTGTGGCCATTTCGGCTATTTTAAATTGAGTATTTTGAAAATGACCAATGGATTTGCCAAATGCTTCTCTGGATTTTACATAATCAATTGTTAAGGCTAACATATCCTCAGCAGCCGTCTGTGCAGCAATAGCTACTGCTAAACGTTCCTGCTGTAACTTTTCCATCATATAGATAAAGCCTTTTCCTTCTTCACCAAGAAGGTTTTCTACAGGCACTCGACAGTCCTCGAAATATAGTTCGGCTGTATCCTGTGCATGCATCCCAACCTTATCAAGTTTACGCCCTTTTATGAAACCTGCTGTGCCACCCTCGATGACTAAAAGGCTTATGCCATGATGCTTTTTTTCAGCCTGAGGATTCGTTTTCACTGCAACAACTACTAAATTTGTATGAATGCCATTTGTGATAAATGTTTTTTGCCCATTCACAACATAATGATCACCGTCGCGAATAGCTGTTGTTTGAATATTTGCCAAATCGGACCCTGCTCCTGGTTCCGTCATTGCAATGGCAGTTATATAATCACCTGTAACACATTTAGGCAACCAGCGTGCTTTTTGCTCTTGTGTGCCATATGTTTCGATGTAGGGCACGACAATATCATTATGCAGGCCAATGCCAATAAGACTGGAGCCTATTCTTTCCAGCTCCTCTTGAATAATGACACCAAAGCTAAAATCTAATTCCAAGACCGCCAAATTGTTCTTCTACCTGGGGACATAGATAGCCCATTTCTCCAAGCTTACCCCAAAAGCTTAGTGGTATGAGGTGATCCTTTTCCCATTGTTCATAGTGTGGATCGGCTTCCTCTGCTAAAAACTTACGTATAGTTTTACGGAATAACTCATGCTCTGCTGATTCAAATTTATACCTTGTCATTTGAATAACACCCCTTTTAGCTAGTAAATACGTAAATTTACTTTCTTGTTTGTTATAATACTGGAAAAAATGTGAAAGTGCTATATTATATTGGGTAATTCATGAAAGATGACGAAAATGTCACTAATCCCATGAAATTGTCATGTAAAACGTGAGAAAAAGTAGATAGACATAGGTACAATTTAATTGGCAAAAGACACTCATTTTCTCTAGAAGTTTATTTTGACTTAGCTGATCTCTATCGTGCGAAAGCGAACATTAGGTATAAAATACGTTCCGCCACTAAAGGCCACAAGATGAATGTGATTTCCTTTCTTATTCAGCGTTCGTTTGTACGCCCGCTGAAATAGAGGAACTTTAAGATCTTCCCATTCTGTGAAAACGCCTGAGTGACCAACATTATGTTGGCCTAAGATTTGGCGGATAACGTCAACGTTGGAGTAATTGATTATAAGTGCTTATTAAAATATGAATGGTAAAGATAATGCTATAATCAGTTAAGAATAAATGAAAGTAGAGGACTAGGGCATGCCAAAAGTAATCAGTGGAATTCTTCTATTAAGTCTTTATAGTGCATTCACATTTTACATAGGGTGGGGATTGAAGCAGTGGCTTGTTTCACTGGGATGGTTTCGATATCCCATACTCTATTGGTTAGTACTGTTTATTGCTGCTTTTAGCATTGTTATCGGAAGACTACACGAATCTTTAAAAACATTCTCTGTAATAGGTAATTACTGGATGTTCATTTTTGAATACGGATTATTGATTTGTTTAACAGCACATCTCGTAATTTGGTTAAGCCCCTTTAAAAATGTGCAGATAATTGGTAGTATAGCAATTGCTGTGTTGTTTGTACTAAGCATTGTTGGTTCCTATTTAGCGTATTCACCTGTAGTCCGTCATTTAGAGTTCACGATGGATAAAAAGACTAGTGAGTTAGATACGTTGAGAGTTGTTGTGGCATCGGATTTTCATTTAGGTGTTCTTTCACATAAAAAACATTTAGAGCGCTTTGTTACATTATCGAATGAGGCAAAACCAGATATTGTTTTTTTAGTTGGAGATATTGTGGATGATGATCCTAAATGGTTTGTAAATGAGGGGATGGCTGATGTGATGAAGCAGCTAACTACTACATATGGCGTGTATGGTGTACTGGGCAATCACGAATATTACGGCAAGAAAATCCCTGAGTTTGTGGAAGAGATGGAGAAAGCCCATGTGAAAATTTTACGAGATGAAACTATTCGGATTGATAATACGTTAATAGTAACTGGTCAAGAGGATTTGACTAACAAGGAAAGAAAACAACTTGATGCCTTGATGTTAACAGATGATCTGCCATGGTTTGTAATGAATCATACGCCAAATGATTTAAAAACACCTGCAGATTTGGGTGTAGACTTTCATATGTCAGGACATACACATAAAGGTCAGCTTTGGCCTAATCAGTATATAACATCTCGAGTATTTGAGCTGGATTACGGTTATAAGATGAAGGAGCAAATGCATACACTTGTTTCATCAGGTTTTGGCTTTTGGGGCCCCCCTATGAGGATAGGTAGCCGTTCAGAACTATGGGTAGTGGATATACATTTACAATAACCTATAGCAGTAGCTATTTGAGGTTCTAATCAATGATAAACAGTTATATTCAAAAAAAGGTAAGGTGACAACGTGGAAATCATAGAGTTAGTAAAGGCACTTATTTTAGGCTTTGTAGAGGGTATGACAGAGTTTGCGCCTGTTTCATCGACAGGTCATATGATTATAGTAGACGATATGTGGTTAAAAACAGAGGAATTTTTAGGGATGTATCCCGCTAATACGTTTAAAATTGTTGTACAATTAGGGTCCATTTTAGCAGTCGTCGTTGTAATGTGGAAGCGAATGTTAAATCTTGTTGGACTTTATAAAATTGATGGGCAAGCAACATCTGTAAAGGGACACTTCAACTTATTGCATGTAATCGTAGGGATGTTGCCAGCAGTTGTGCTAGGTTTTGCCTTTAAAGATTTTATTGATGATCATTTATTTAAAGTAGAGCATGTTATTTACGCATTAGTGGCTGGGGCACTTTTAATGATTGCTGCAGATAAGCTTGCTCCAAAAAGACCAAAAGTGGATTCGCTGGATAAAATCTCTTACGGCTTAGCATTTAAAGTAGGTCTAGTACAATGTTTATCACTGTGGCCAGGGTTCTCCCGCTCTGGTGCAACAATTTCTGGTGGTGTACTATTTGGTATGAGTCACCGTGTAGCGGCAGATTTTACTTTTATTATGGCAGTACCAATTATGGCTGGAGCTAGCCTAGTCTCTGTATTGAAAAACTGGGATACGTTATCTATGGATTATTTAGGCTTCTATGTAGTAGGCTTTGTTAGCTCATTTGTCTTTGCATTACTTTCGATTAAATTCTTTTTAGCGCTCATTTCTAAAGTGAAACTGATGCCATTTGCTATTTACCGCTTAGTGTTAGCAGCTGTATTAGCCGTTATTCTTTTTATGTAAACTAGATAGTCACTCTTCTTTTAAAAAGATGAGTGGCTTTTTTATGTCAATTTAACCGTGCTTATGTAAAAAATTTAGGATAGAATCGAAAAAGATGACTAATACACAGTAAAAAAGACCTCGATATTCTTAAATTAAATGGGTAATTAACTCGAAAACGGACAGAATTTACCTATATATTGTAACTTTTATGGATTAGACCTTATAATAGATGCAGATGTAAACTGGATACTTGTTACTTTTAGACGATGGTTAGTAGGATAGATATAGTATGGCCAAGAACATATGCATGAGGTGGAGAGAATGTTTCATATTGGAAATAGGCCTAAGAAAAATACAATTGAAATTAGTAATGAATCAAGTATAGGGGTTATTATTCAAGATCAGGAACGTTTGTTACAAATAAATCTTATAAATCTGACTAGACAGGATTTACGGTTGATTAGGAGTTTAAAGCCTTATATCGAACGCAATGTCGTAGAGGTAGTGGCAGCATTTTATCAAGCTGTAGAAGGTGTGCCAGCCTTACTTGAGGTAATTCAAAAGCATAGCTCCAGCGAACGTTTACGCCAAACATTACGCCATCATATTATAGAAATGTTTGAAGGGCGTATTGATGAAGCCTTTGTGGAGAAGAGAAGACGTGTGGCAAAAATGCATGTAAAGATTAATTTATATCCTAAATGGTATTTAGCTGCCTTTCAAAATCTTGAAAAATCATTAAGAAAAATAGTTTATGAGCTTCAGTTATCAAAGGGCGATGAAGAAAAATTTTGTGAAGCTATTAGTAAAATTTGTAATTTAGAGCAGCAAATTGTTTTAGAGGAATATGATAATTATGCAAATATATTGATGGAAGAGCATCGAAATAGTGTGCGCGCACATGTTAAGGATATAATTGGCGGGATCTCAACACAACTAGAAACTCAATCCCATAGCACGAACGAGACCGTTACGGAACTTATTTTTAGTGCTAAGGAAGTTAATGATTATTTGAAGGACAGTATTAAAGAAGCGAAAACAATGCAAAAAGTATCCAATGAAGGTTATTCTAAAATAGTTTTGATGAATGAGCAAACTGGAAAAATTCATCATAAGACAGTTGATATGGCAGGAATGGTAGGAGAATTAGATAAGTCTTCCTCTAAAATTAATGATGTTGTCGAAATAGTTAAAAGTATTTCTGGTCAAACAAATTTACTTGCATTGAATTCTGCGATTGAGGCTGCGCGTGCTGGTGAGCATGGAAAAGGTTTTGCTGTTGTTGCAAATGAGGTACGAAAGCTTGCAGATCAAACCAGACATTCAGTGGAGCGAATTGCTGATCTAATAAAAATGTCTAATGGGATAACAAATCAAGTAGTCCATGCAATACAGGAGATTCAAGAGCTAGTGAATAATAGTATGGAACAAAATGCAGAATCTTTAAAGGCATTTGATGCAATATCCGGCTCAGTAGAGGGCTCTATTACCAACTTCCAAAATGTTGGACGACAAATAACAGAATTAGCTACTATTATCGAAACGATTGGTGAATCTTCTGAGGAATTAGAAAAAGTAGCCAATCGATTAGATACAACAATAAGAGATTTTTAAATATGTTAAAACTATGCATGAAGTCTTGCATAGTTTTCATAGTGTGTGTGCCCGGCATGCGCAACAACTAGGTGGTGAAAGTCCACTACAGGCTTGGCAGTAGGAACTGTTAGCGAAAGACAAGGGTGTCCATGGTGACGTGGAATCTGAAGGAAGTCGGACGCAAAAT
>Ga0213828_1002458_pt1 | contig 13453 bp, 5 predicted proteins | sample MC6MC0897MG_FD_180664 | JGI IMG/M metagenome (GOLD analysis project Ga0213828, IMG submission 180664) | Enriched soil aggregate microbial communities from Iowa State University, Ames, United States - MC6-MC0897-MG | ecosystem: Environmental > Terrestrial > Soil > Unclassified | place: USA: Iowa...
TCCTGCCGCAGCAGGGTGCGCACGCCGCTGGCGAAATCCAGGTCGATGTTGGTCTGCACCTGCATCTGGTTGAATTCCGGCGCGATCATCTCGATCGGGTCTTCCACCGTGCACACGTTGACGTCCGGCGTGGCCAGCCGCTTGAGCGTGGAATACAGGGTGGTGGTCTTGCCCGAGCCGGTGGGGCCGGTGACCAGCACGATGCCGTGCGGGCGCTCGACCAGGGCGGTCCAGCCGGCCGCTTCCTGCGGGCTGAAGCCGAGCTGGTCGATGCTCTTGAAGGCGGCATCCGGGTCGAAGATGCGCATCACGCACTTCTCGCCGAACGCGGTGGGCATGGTGGACAGGCGCATTTCGACCTCGCGCCCGCCCGGCGAGCGGGTCTTGATGCGGCCGTCCTGCGGGCGCCGTCGCTCGGCCAGGTCCATGCGCCCGAGCACCTTGATGCGGCTGACCACGGCGGTCATCACCGCCGGCGGCACTTCGAACACCTTGTGCAGCACCCCGTCGATGCGGAAGCGCATGCGGCCCATGTCGCGGCGCGGTTCCAGGTGGATGTCCGAGGCGCGTTGTTCGTAGGCGTACTGCAGCAGCCAGTCGACGATGTGCACGATGTGCTGGTCGTCGGCGTTGACGTCGCCGGCGCGGCCCAGTTCCACCAGCTGCTCGAAGCTGGGCAGGGTGCCGTTGGTTTCGCCACGCACGTCGCCACGCGCCCCGCGCACCGAGCGGGTGACCCCGAAGAACTCCATGGTGTAACGGTGCAGGTCGAGCGGGTTGACCATCGCCAGCTCGATGCGGCGCCGGGTCAGGTGCTGCAGGTCGCTCAGCCACTCCTGCACCAGCGGCTCGCTGGTGGCCACCAGCAGGCGCTCGCTGTCCACCGCCAGCGGCAGGAAGCGGTGGCGGCGTGCGTAGGCATGGGACACCACGGCGGTCACCGAGGCCACGTCCACGCGGGTGGGGTCGATGCGCAGGTAGCGGCTGCCGGTGCGGGTGGCCAGCCATTCGGTCAGCCGCTCCAGCCCGAGTTCACCGCCAGCGGCCGCGGCCAGCTTGAGGTTGGCCAGCAGCACCAGCGGGTGCACTTCACTGGCGTTGCGCGCGCCCTGGGCCGAAAAACGGATGCGCTCCAGGTCGGTCGCGGCCACCAGACCATCGGCCACCAGCGCGGCGGCCACCTGGTCGAAGCTGAGCCGGCCCGGCGGCAACGGCACCGGCGCGGCGGGCCCGGGGCCGGCGGCGTCGGCGAAAGGTACCGGGGGGCGCTGATCCATCCGCCAAAGTCCTCGAAGCGCGCCAGGCGCGCAGTAATGGGGTGGGCCGTCCGGAAGGCGGCAACGCGGTCGCTGGCTATACTAGCGCACCCCTCCTGCAGGCAAGAATCCGCCGCATGTCCGTCACCACGAACGTTCCCATCACTTTCCAGGGCCTGATCCAGACCCTCAACCAGTATTGGGCGCAGCAGGGCTGCGTGCTGATCCAGCCGCTCGACCTGGAGGTCGGTGCAGGCACCTTCCACCCGGCCACGTTCCTGCGCTCGATCGGTCCGGAAAGCTGGAACGCCGCGTACGTGCAGCCCTCGCGCCGTCCCACCGACGGCCGCTACGGCGAGAACCCGAACCGCCTGCAGCGGTATTACCAGTACCAGGTGGCGATGAAGCCGAGCCCGGACAACATCCAGCAGCTGTACCTGGATTCGCTCAAGGCGCTGGGCATCGACCCACTGGTGCATGACCTGCGCTTTGTCGAGGACAACTGGGAATCGCCCACGCTGGGCGCCTGGGGCCTGGGCTGGGAAGTGTGGCTCAACGGCATGGAGGTGACCCAGTTCACCTACTTCCAGCAGGCCGGTGGCCTGGAGTGCAAGCCGGTGCTGGGCGAGATCACCTACGGTCTTGAACGCCTGTGCATGTACCTGCAGAACTGCGACAACGTCTATGACCTGGTGTGGACCTACGGGCCGGACGGCACGCCGGTGACCTACGGCGACGTATACCTGCAGAACGAGATCGAGCAGAGCACCTACAACTTCGAATACGCCGACGTGGAGGAAATGTTCCACCGCTTCGACGCCTGCGAAAAGGAAGCCCAGAAGCTGGTCGATGTGGGCCTGCCGCTGCCGGCGTATGAGCAGGTGTGCAAGGCCAGCCATGCTTTCAACCTGCTGGACGCGCGCCGTGCGATCAGCGTGACCGAGCGCCAGCGCTACATCCTGCGCGTGCGCGCGCTGGCCCAGGCGGTGGCCAGGCTGTACGAGGCCAAGCGCCTCGAAGCCGTCGCCGCCAAGGAGGTGCAGGCATGAGCACGATGCAGCCGCTGCTGATTGAACTGGGCACCGAAGAATTGCCGGTGAAGGCGCTGCCGGGCCTGGCCCAGGCGTTCTTCGATGGCGTGGTCGATGGCCTGGCCAAGCGGGGCGTGGCCATTGAACGCGGCGATGCCAAGCCGTTGTCGACCCCGCGCAGGCTGGCCGTGCTGCTGCCCGGCGTGGCCGTGGAGCAGCCCGAACAGCACAGCGAAGTGCTGGGCCCGTACCTGAACATCGCGCTGGATGCCGAGGGCCAGCCGACCAAGGCGCTGCAGGGCTTCGCGGCCAAGGCCGGGATCGACTGGAGCGCGCTGGAGCGCACCAGCGACGCCAAGGGCGAGCGCTTCGTGCACCGTTCCACCATCCCGGGCGCGCGCACCGCCGCGCTGCTGCCGGAAATCCTGCGCGAGGCGATCGCGGCCATGCCGATCCCCAAGCCGATGCGCTGGGGCAGCCACGCCTACGGGTTCGCCCGCCCGGTGCATTGGCTGGTGCTGCTGCATGGCACCGAGATCATCGAGGCCGAGGTGCTGGGCCTGAAGGCCGACCGCATGAGCCGCGGCCATCGCTTCATGCACGACAAGACCGTGTGGCTGTCCTCGCCGGAGGACTACATCAGCTCGCTGCAGGCCGCCTTCGTGCTGGTGGACGCCGACGTGCGTCGTGCGCGCATCGTCGAGCAGGTCAACGCCGCCGCGGCCAAGGCCGGTGGCCAGGCGCGGATCACCGATGACAACCTGGAACAGGTGGTCAACCTGGTGGAATGGCCGGCACCGGTGCTGTGCAGTTTCGAGCGCGAATTCCTGGCGGTGCCGCAGGAAGCGCTGATCGAGACGATGGAGATCAACCAGAAGTTCTTCCCGGTGCTCGATGCCGGCGGCAAGCTGACCGAGAAATTCATCGGCATCGCCAACATCGAATCGAAGGACGTGAACGAGGTCGCCAAGGGCTACGAGCGGGTGATCCGCCCGCGCTTCTCCGACGCCAAGTTCTTCTTCGACGAAGACCTCAAGCAGGGCCTGGAGTCGATGGGCGACGGCCTGACGACCGTGACCTACCAGGCCAAGCTGGGCAGCGTGGCCGACAAGGTGGGCCGGGTGGTGGCGCTGGCCGGGGTGATCGCCCCGCAGGTGGGCGCCGACCCGGTGCTGGCCAAGCGCGCCGCGCTGCTGGCCAAGAACGACCTGCAGTCGCGCATGGTCAACGAATTCCCGGAGCTGCAGGGCATCGCCGGCCGGCACTACGCGCTGACCGGCGGCGAGTCGCCCGAGGTTGCGCTGGCCATCGACGAGGCCTACCAGCCCCGCTTCGGCGGCGATGACATCGCGCTGTCGGCGCTGGGCAAGGTGCTGGCCATCGCCGAACGCCTGGACACGCTGGCCGGTGGCTTCGCCGCGGGCCTCAAGCCGACCGGCAACAAGGACCCGTTCGCGCTGCGCCGCAATGCACTGGGCCTGGCCCGTACGATCATCGAAAGCGGGTTCGACCTGGACCTGCGCGCGCTGGTGGACAGCGCCCTGGGCGGTCTGCCGGCCGCCGTGCAGCCCAGTGCCGAGCGCAAGACCGAGGCGCTGCCGCAGGAGCTGTACGACTTCATCCTGGACCGCCTGCGCGGCTACTACGCCGACAAGGGCGTGCCGGCCACGCACTTCAACGCGGTAGCCGAGCTGAAGCCGGCGTCGCTGTATGACCTGGACCGCCGCATCGACGCCATCGGCATCTTCGCGGCGCTGCCCGAAGCCGATGCGCTGGCCGCGGCCAACAAGCGCATCCGCAACATCCTGCGCAAGGCCGAAGGTGACATTCCCGGCATGGTCGACCCGGCGCTGCTGGCCGAACCGGCCGAGAGCGAACTGGCCGAGGCGGTGGAAGCGGCCATCGACGACAGCAACGCCAGCCTGCACCACAAGGACTACGTGAGCGTGCTGAACCGCCTGGCGCGCCTGCGCCCGCAGGTGGACGCGTTCTTCGATGCGGTGATGGTCAATGCCGAAGACCCGGCGCTGCGTGGCAACCGCCTGGCGCTGCTCAAGCGCCTGGGCGACCGCCTGGGCAGCGTGGCGGCGATCGAGCACCTGTCCAGCTGAGGTGTGGCGGGCAGCCCTGCCCGCAGGTGGTAACGCAGAAGGCGCGACGGCCCCGGCCGCTCGCGCCTTCTGCGTTTCAGGCCCGTCATGTGCGCGGGTGTCGGCCGCGTTGGCACTGCCGCACGCGCGTGCGGACGGATCTGTCCGGCGACGTGTCGGCATCGACCGGGTGGAAAACGACGTAGCCGATGTTCTGCGCGATTTTAACGGGGCCTTCACCGTCATTCTGAAACGGCCCCGCCGATTTCGCATGCTCGCAATGGCCCGTTATGCTGTCCCCATGCAGCCAAAGAATTACGCCCTTCCCCTGATGTTCCTGTCGCTGGTCACCGCCTCGGTGGCACACGCACGCGGGACCATCGACAAGGTGGAAATCAAAGGACTGGACAAGGGCGACGACGCCGAGATGATCGAGAACATCGAGGTCTCGCTGTCGCTGTACGACACCATCGGCAAGCCCCAGGGCGAGTCGCGGCTGGAGTATCTGTTGTCCCAGGCCGAGCGCCAGACCCGTGAAGCCCTGGAGCCGTTCGGCTACTACAACCCGGTGATCAAGGTGGACAGCCCGCGCGAGGGCGAGAACCTGCGCGTGGTGATCCAGGTGGACAAGGGCCCGCCCACGCTGGTCCGGCGCGAGCACATCGACATCACCGGGCCGGCGCAGCTGGACCAGTACCTGCAGGAAGACCTGGAGAAGTTCAAGCCGCGCAAGGGCCAGCGTTTCGAACATACCCAGTACGAAGCCAGCAAGATCACCGTGACCCGGCGGCTGGCCGAACGCGGCTACTTCGATGCCGACTACACCCAGCGCCAGGTGCAGGTCACCCGCGCCGAGAATGCCGCCGACATCGACCTGACCTGGGACAGCGGCCGCCGCTACAACATGGGCGACATCCGCTTCCACCAGGATTACTTCGTCGACACGCTGTTCGACCCGCTGGTGTACTGGGAAAAGGGCAGCTATTTCCACGAAGGCAAGCTGGACCGCCTGCGCGAGTCGCTGACCAAGCTGGACTACTTCAGCGTGATCGACATCCAGCCCCGCCCGGACCAGGCCGATGCCAACGGTGACGTGCCGGTGGACGTCAACCTGACCCGCGCCAAGCGCTCGATCTACACCGCCGGCTTGAGCTACGGCAGCGAGAGCGGCGCCGGTGTGCGTGGCGGCCTGGAGCGGCGCTTCCTGAACAGCCGCGGCCACAAGATGAATACCCAGCTGGACTATGCGCAGAAGCGCAAGAGCCTGGTCACCAGCTACCGCATCCCGGCCTTCAAGTGGCTCGATGGCTGGTACGGGCTCACCGCCAGCGCGTACGACGAACAGACCGATTACATCGACCTGCGCAACTTCAAGCTGATTGCCAGCCGCAGCGGCGAAATCAACGAACACTGGACCGCGATCGCCTCGATCAACGCACTGCGCGAACGCTGGCGATACGCGTCTGGCACCGAGTTCACCGGTGCGGTCTACAACACCTCCACGCTGGTCTACCCGCAGCTGGTGGCCGACTACGTCAACGTGGACGACGACCTGTTCCCGCGGCGCGGCATCAGCGGCAGCGCCACCCTGCGCGGTGGCGTGGAAGGCGCCGGCTCGGACACCAGTTTCGTGCAGGCCAACATGGTGCTGCGCTGGTACATCCCGGTGGGCGACAGCGACCGCCTGATCCTGCGCGGCGAAGGCGGCACCACCTGGACCAGCGACCTGGTGGCGATGCCGCCGAGCCTGCGCTTCTTCGCCGGTGGCGACCGCAGCATCCGTGGCTACGCGTTCCGCGAAGTCGGGCCGCGTACGCCGGCGCCGGACAAGTTCGCGCTGGGTGCCAAGAACCTGGTGGTCGGCTCGGCCGAGTACGAGCATTACTTCAAGGGCGGCCCGTGGGGCGCGGCGGTGTTCGTGGACACCGGCAGCGCCTTTGACAACACCATCGACCTGCACACCGGCGTGGGCTTCGGCGTGCGCTGGAAATCGCCGGTGGGTCCGGTGCGGGTGGACATCGCGCACGGCCTCAACGACCCCGATTCGCAGTTCCAGCTGTACCTGAACATCGGAGCGGACCTGTGAGCACGCCAACGCCCCCCACCGCGACCCCGCCGCCGCCGCGCGTGCGTTTCTACCGCAAGCGGCGCTTCTGGGCGTGGTCCGGGTTCACCGTGCTGGGCCTGGTGTTGCTGGCGCTGCTGCTGCTGTACTGGCTGCTGCAGACCGTGGCCGGTCGCGACGTGCTGCTGGCCCAGGTGGTGGCGCGGCTGCCGGTGGGCGCGAGCCTGACCTGGAGCAAGGTGGAGGGCCCGGTAGCCGGGCCGCTGACCCTGCACGATGTGGACTTCAAATACGACGATATCCACTTCCACGCGCGGCGCGCCTACCTGGAGCCGGACCTGCGCCCGCTGCTGGGGCGCAAGCTGCTGCTGGACAGCCTGCAGCTGACCGAGGCCAGCCTCAACCTGGCCAAGAGCGAGGAGCCGTTCGAGCTGCCGTCCTGGCCCGAGTCGCTGCCGCAGATCGAGATGCCGCTGGCGATGCAGGTGGATGCCATCACCATCGATGGCTTCCGCATCACCCAGGCCCAGCAGCCGCTGATCGAAATTGCCTCGGCGCGCGGCGGGGTGGAAATCGCCAATGGCGAATTCCGCGCCACCGAACTGCGGGTGGACAGCGACCTCGGCAACTTCCGCGTGAACGGGCATTACCTGCCGCGTAGCGACTACGACACCGACGTCACCATCGGCGCGCTGCTGCCGGCGCCACGTGGGCGTACCCCGGCGCGACTGGGCCTGGTGGCGCGCGGCGACCTGGGCCATATGGAAGTGGCGGTGGCCGGCAACGCGCCGGCGCCGCTGCAGGCCAGCCTGGTGTTCGACGGGCGCACCGACCCGGTGTGGACGGCCAGTGCGCGCAGCCAGCAGCTGGACCTGGCGCTGCTGGTGCCGGGGATGGACGCCAGCACGAGCACGCCGATGGCGCTGGATTTCAAGGCCGACGGCAAGGGCGGCCAGGCCAACCTCCAGGGCAGCTTCAAGCAGGGCGACATCGCGGTGGAACTGGCACCGTCCAAGGTCGGCCTGGCCGACCAGGTACTGACCGTGGCGCCGCTGCAGGTGAAGGCCTTCGGCGGCCAGGCGCGCCTGCAGGGCAAGGCGGATTTCACCGACAAGGAGAACGCCAGCCTGCGCTTCTCGATCGTGGCCAACGACCTGACCTTCGTGCCGGCTGCCGACACCACCACCGCCGGTGCCGCCGCGCCGGTGCCGGTGACGCTGAAAGAGGCGCGGATGGGCCTGGCCGGGACGCTCAAGAACTGGGCGGCGGTGGGCAATGCCTCGGTGGAGCGCGAAAAGCAGACCGCCGACCTTACCTTCGATGTGCGCGGCAACGATCAGGCCGCGTCGATCAAGCAGCTGCTGGCCAGTACCCCGGGCGGGTCGCTGGACGTGACCGGCCAGGTGGCGTGGGCGCCGCAGCTGGACTGGGACGTGGCCGCCAAGCTGGCCGGGTTCGACCCGGGCTATTTCGCACCGGGCTGGGACGGCAAGCTGTCCGGCGCGCTGGCTTCGAAGGGGCGGCAGTTGCCGCCGCCGACCGGTAGCCCGGCCGGTACTGCCGGCGCTTACGAGGCCACGGTGGATGTGCCCGGGATCAAGGGCATGCTGCGCAAGCGAGCGGTGGACGCACAGGGCCGGTTCGCGCTGCGTGGTGAACAGGGCGAAGGCAACCTGAAACTGTCAGTGGGCAACAGCCGCCTGACCGCGAAGGGCTCGGTGGGTGACCGGCTCGACATCGACGCGCAGCTGGCGCCGGTGAACCTGGACGACCTGCTGCCGGGCAGCACCGGCAGCCTGCGCGGCCATGTGCTGGTCAAGGGCGCACGCAACGCGCCGGACATCACCGCCGACCTGGTGGGCAACGGCCTGCGCTGGCAGGACTACAGCGCCGAGTCGGTGAGCATCAAGGGCCGCCTGCCCTGGCAGGGCGACAACGGCACCCTGGCGGTGCAGGGCAGCAAGGTGCAGGTGGGCATGCTGCTGGACACGCTCAACGTGGACGCGCGCGGCAGTGTGTCCAACCTGCATCTGGATGCGCAGACGAAAAACGAGCTGGGCGCGGTGGCATTGAGCGGCAGCGTGCGCCAGCAGGGCCAGGCCTGGCGCGGCGAGCTGGGCTCGCTGCGGATCGCACCGATGAAAGGCGATGCCTGGGCGCTGCGTGCGCCGGCGACCTTCGCCATCAACGGCAGCACCTACACCCTGAGCGATGCCTGCCTGTCCGCGCCTACCGGTGGTGCGCTGTGCGCGCAGGCCAACTGGCCGCGCGAAGGCCTGGTGGTGCGCGGCGACGCGTTGCCGCTGGCGCTGGTGCAGCCGTGGTTGCCGCCGCAGTCCGGGCGCCGCATCTATTTGCGTGGCGACCTCAACCTGGATGCGCAGATCCGCCCGCGCGGCACTGCCTGGGAAGGACACGTGGAAGTGCGCTCGGCCGAAGGCGGCGTGCGCTTGGGCGAGAACCGCAACACCAGTGGCGACACCACCCGTGGCGAGCTGGTGCGCTATGACCAGTTCTCGCTGAAGCTGGACATGACCCCGGCCAGCATCAAGGGCTACCTGGGTCTGGGCTTCCAGGGCAACGGCTTTGTGGATGCCAAGCTGCAGACCGGCTGGGATGCCAGCGCGCCGTTGAACGGCGAGCTCTACCTCAACATGTCGCGGCTGTACTGGCTGGAACTGTTCTCGCCGGACATCGTGCGCCCCACCGGCCTGATCGAAGGCCACGTGAGCCTGCGCGGCACCCGCGGCCAGCCCTCGCTGGGCGGGGACGCGCAGCTGAGCAACTTCAAGGGTGAGTTCCCCGCGCTGGGGCTCACCTTCGACCAGGGCAAGGGCAGCTTCGTGGCCCAGCCCGACGGCTCGGCGAAGATCACCGCGCAGGCCAACTCGGGCCAGGGCACGCTGTTCGTCGATGGCGGGTTGTCATGGTTTGGCGACGCGCAGCCGCTGCAGCTGCATATCCACGGCGAGAACGTGCTGGTGTCCAACACCAGCGAACTGCGCATCGTGGCCAACCCGAACCTGGACTTCACCCTGGCCGCCACCGCGATGCAGCTGCGCGGCACCGTGCTGGTGCCTGAGGCCGACATCGACCTGGAGCGCCTGGATCGCGGCACGTCGGTGTCCGAGGACGTGGTGGTGCTGGACCCGGCCGACCCGGAAGACACCCGCACCTCGCCGCTGGACATGGAGCTGGTGGTCAGCCTGGGCGACAAGGTGAAGATGGCCGGCTTCGGCCTCAAGGGCGGGCTGACCGGCAAGATGCAGGTGTGGGCCAAGCCGGGCCGCGAGATGACCGCCAATGGAGGGCTGGAAGTGAGCGGCCGCTACAAGGCCTACGGCCAAGACCTGACCATTACCCGCGGCAACCTCAACTGGAACTACAACGCGGTGTCCGACCCGCGCATCAACATCCGTGCCGAGCGCCGGATCGGCGATGTCACCGCCGGTATCGACGTGACCGGACGCGCGCAGCAGCCCAAGGCCGATGTGTGGTCCGAACCGGCGATGTCGCAGTCCGAATCGCTGGCCTACCTGGTACTGGGGCGTAGCCTGACCAACGCCAGCAGCGACCAGACCCAGCAGGTGACGGCGGCCTCGGCGGCGCTGTCGGCCGGCAGCGGGCTGCTGGCCTCGCAGCTGGGTGCCAAGCTGGGCCTGGACGACGCCGGTGTCAGCCAGTCGCGCGCGCTGGGCGGCTCGGTGATCGGCTTCGGCAAGTACATCTCGCCCAAGCTGTATGTGGGCTACGGCGTGTCGATGGTGGGCAGCGGCTCGGTGCTGACCCTGAAGTACCTGCTGCGGCGCGGCTTCGACGTGGAAGTGGAATCGAGCACGGTGGAAAACCGGGGGTCGTTGAACTGGCGAAAGGAAAAATAGATCACGACCGTTGGTCGTGATGCGGGGCATGCCCAACCATCGGCCGTTGCCCCTGCCGGGCGCAGCGGCTATGGTCCCGGGCTGTTCTGACGTACCGGAAGCGCCCATGTCGCCACGTAAACCCCTGACCGCCGCCCTGGCCCTTGGCCTGACCCTCGCCGCCGGCGCCCACGCCGATGAAGGCATGTGGATGCCGACCCAGCTGCCGGACCTGGCCAAGCCGCTGAAGGCGGCCGGCTTCAAGGGCAACCCGGCCGACCTGGCCAATGTCACCGCGCCGCCGCTGAGTGCGGTGGTGCGTGCCGGTGGCGGCACCGGTTCGTTCGTGTCCGCCGACGGCCTGCTGCTGACCAACCACCACGTGGCGATGGGCGTGATCCAGTACAACAGCTCGCCCGAGCACAACCTGATCGACAACGGCTTCATCGCCCAGGGCCGCAGCGACGAACGCGCGGCCAACCCGGACTTCCGCGTGCTGGTCACCACCGGTTTCGACAAGGTCACCGACGCGGTGCTGCGCGACGCGCGCGGCAAGACCGGGCGCGCCTATTTCGATGCGGTCGACCGCGCCAGCAAGCAGCTGGTGGCCGACTGCGAGAAGGAAGGCAACGTGCGCTGCAGCGTGGCCGACATGTACTACGGCACCGACTTCTACCGCATCCGCCAGCTGGAGCTGAGCGACGTGCGGCTGGTGTACGCGCCGCCGCGCGCGATCGGCAACTACGGCGATGAGATCGACAACTTCATGTGGCCGCGCCACACCGGCGACTTCACCCTGCTGCGCGCCTATGTGGGCAAGGACGGCAAGCCCGCGCCGTACAGCCCGGACAACGTGCCCTACCAGCCGCCGGCGCACCTGAAGATGGCCATCGACGGGCCGAAGACGGGCGACTACGCGATGCTGGCCGGCTACCCGGGCATCACCTACCGGCACCGGACCGCCGCCGAGTTCGCCAGCCAGATCGACGCGGTGCTGCCGCGCCGGGTGGCGGTGTTCCAGCAGATGATCGACACCATCGAGGCGGCCACCGCCAAGGATGCGCAGGCGCGGACCCGTTACGCCTCGCAGCTGCAGTCGCTGAAGAACAACCGCAAGCGCGCCGCCGGCGAGCTGGAAGGCCTGCTGCGCAGCGACGCCAAGGCCCAGCGCGCCAGCGATGAAGGCGCGATGCTCGCGGCCACCGATGCCAGGTACAAGAACGACATCCAGGCCCTGCTGGGCTCGCTGTCGCAGGGCGCGTCGGTCGGCGAACGCGACCTGCTGCTGGACCTGCTGTCGGCGCAGAGCCAGCTGCTGCGGTCGGCGCTGACCCTGGAACGCCTGCGCATTGAATCGGCCAAGCCCGATGCCGAGCGCGAGAGCGGCTACCAGCAGCGCGACCTGGCGCTGATCGAAGGGACCTTGAAGCAGGTGCAGCGTCGCTATTCGCCCGAGGTGGAAAAGGCCGTGCTGACCACGCTGCTGACCCGCTACCAGCAGCTGCCGGAGGCACAGCGCGTGCCCGAGTTCGACGCTGCCTTCGGGCGCACCCCGGCAGCGCTGGCCAAGGCGCTGGACGGCCTGTACGCCAGCACCACGCTGGGTGACGAAGCCCAGCGCCTGTCGCGGTTTGCCGCGGCAAAGGACGGCAAGCCGCTGGCGCGCGACCCGCTGATCGACCTGGCCGGCCCGCTGGTGGCCGCGCAGCTGCGCCTGGATGACCAGAGCAAGGCACGCGCCGGTGAACAGCTGCGCCTGCGCCCGGCCTACATGCAGGCGCTGTTTGCCTGGCGCGCCAAGCAGGGGCGCGCGGTGTACCCCGATGCCAACCGCACGCTGCGCATCAGCTACGGCAAGGTGGAAGCGCTGTCGCCGCGCGATGCGGTGCATTTCGACCCGGTGACCACCGTGGCCGGCATCGTCGAGAAGAACACCAACGCCTACCCGTTCGATGCGCCCAAGCCGCTGCTGGCCGCGATCGCCAAGGGCGACTTCGGCTCCACCGCCGATCCGGTGCTGAAGACCCAGACGGTCAACTTCCTGACCAACCTGGACACCACCGGCGGCAACTCCGGCTCGCCGGTGCTAAACGCCAAGGGCGAGCTGATCGGGCTGAACTTCGACAGCAACTGGGAATCGGTGAGTGCCAGCTGGTGGTTCGACCCGCGCTACAAGCGCGCCGTGCACGTGGACATGCGCTACCTGCGCTGGTTGCTGGCCAAGGTGTACCCGGCCCCCGAGCTGCTGAAGGAAATGGGCGTTCCGGCGGAATGACCCGGGGCGGTCACGGCCAACGGTCGTGACCTGCCGGTGGGGCGCGTGCGTGATCGGTCCGGCGGGGCGGTGGGCGTCACCGCCCCGGTGGGTGCCGGCGGCGATGTTTCCATCACGACCAACGGTCGTGATCTACTGCTGTTTACCCTGACGGAATCACCTCGTGGTCTCCAGCTGGATCCTGCTGTTGGTATCGGTGGCCTATGCCGCGCTGTTGTTCGGCGTGGCGTGGTGGGGTGACCGTCGCCCGATGTACCCCGACCGGCCGTGGCTGCGGCCGGTGGTCTACAGCCTGGCGCTGGCGGTGTACTGCTCGTCGTGGACCTTCTACGGGGCGGTGGGCACGGCGGTGCGCAACGGCATCGGCTACCTGCCGATCTACCTGGGCCCGCTGCTGCTGTGGCTGTTCGGCTGGCGCATCATCGAGCGCCTGGCGCTGATCGCGCGCAGCCAGAACGTGGTGTCCATCGCCGACTTCATCTCCTCGCGGTTCGGGCGCTCGCGGCGGCTGGCCGCGCTGGTGGCGGTGATCGCACTGATCGGCATCGTGCCGTACCTGGCGTTGCAGTACAAAGCGGTGGCGATGAGCCTGCAGGTGCTCACCGGCAATGTCGGGCCCACCGGCTTCTTCACCGATCCGGCGCTGTACGTGGCGCTGCTGATGGCGCTGTTTGCCACCTTGTTCGGCACCCGCCAGGTGGATGCCACCGAGCATCACCACGGCATGATGCTGGCCATCGCGCTGGAGTCGCTGATCAAGCTGATCGCGATGGTGGCGCTGGGGTTGTTCGCCTACCTGTGGCTCAACGACCGCACCGACGCAGTGCTGCAGTCGGCGCATACGCTGTTTGCCGGGTTGCCGCCGGTCGGGTTCAT
>Ga0213828_1002460_pt1 | contig 13442 bp, 10 predicted proteins | sample MC6MC0897MG_FD_180664 | JGI IMG/M metagenome (GOLD analysis project Ga0213828, IMG submission 180664) | Enriched soil aggregate microbial communities from Iowa State University, Ames, United States - MC6-MC0897-MG | ecosystem: Environmental > Terrestrial > Soil > Unclassified | place: USA: Iowa...
TAAAGTTTTTACATACCGAAGGACACAAGAAAAACAACTGTAAACGCTTATCCTTCGCTGGTTTTAAACGCCGGCTTCTTTGTGCAACCCTACCTGTCGAGTGGTACATCGGTCTCAAAGAAATACTCACATTTCATCAGGAACTGTATCAAGTAAGTACTGGATGAATTTGGTTAATCAACACGTGTGATAATTTAAAGTTAAAAAGGAATATAGTTAGTAGTTTTTAATCGGAATTTAATTTAGAAGGAGTAATTTTATGTATAAAAATGAAAGTTATTGGAATACTTTTTATTCTAATAGTCAAACTTTATATAGTCCATCCCCATTTTGCCAAAGTGAATATCTGAAAGGGTACCTCCCTAAAGATTATATATTAGTTGAATTAGGATGTGGTGCAGGCGCAGATAGTTTATATTTTTCGCAAATGGGCTTTGATGTAATTGCTGTTGATGGTTCAGAAGTTATCATAAAAAAAAATCAAAATACAAATATTGAATTTTTGTGCAAAAATTTAGGAGACAATGAAGAAGTTGAGCAATTGTTTTATTATATTAATGAGATTGCAAATAAAAAAAAGAAAAAGATATTAATTTATACTAGATTCTTTTTTCATGCAATAACTGAAGATGTAGAAGATTTATTAATATCCATGATAAATGAAATTTTGGGTGAAAATGCAAGTGTTGTAAGTGAATTCAGAGTAAGGGAAGATGAAAAATTATATAAAGTATATGATAATCATTATCGAAGATACATCGATACTAATATATTTATAAAAAAAATTATAAATCGAGGGTTTGATATTAGTAAATTTGATAAGAATAGAGGGTTTTCACCGTATAAAGATGAAGATCCATATATTTGTAGAATAGAATTTAAAAAATGATATGAAAATTTAATATAGAATTTGCCACTATTGTCGCATAAATTTTGATAGAATTTTCTATTTTAAAATTTTCTCTTTTAAAAAGAAAAATGAAATCACTCAAGTGGAGGTAGTAAATATTCATCTTTTTACTATAACCTTTGGCGAGGGCAACGAAGACATTTAAGCCTTATGGGACCGCACTTCCTGCAATTTTTTGAATCCACTTTGTGCTGGTTTCCATAAAGCTGTCTTTAAATATAAGCTGACTTTTTGGTACTCTCGGAAGCAGTTGTACTAGGGTCTAATTGGGATATAATATGTTTCTTTATATGTATGGTATAATTTGGTAAAAACCATTATTTAAAAGATGTTTTTATGTATATTTATTCATGCAAATGTCCTTTATTTTGGATTTGTATGGTTTACTACCGTCCAACCATTATAAAGGCATTTTTTGTACGAATACTATTACAGAAAATTCAAATCTACGAACAGCGTAAATAAAGTTTATAATAATATGATGTTAATGAATTCAGCTTACTACATAATTTAAAATTGGGAAAATAAAGGAGAAGTAATAAGTGATTGAGAAATTTATTTCTTATGGTCGTCAATCAATAGATGAAGAAGACATTCAAATAGTTGTTGATACACTACGTTCACCATATCTAACACAAGGTCCAACAATTGCTAAGTTCGAACAGGCTATTGCGGATTATATAGGTACGAAATACGCTGTTGCGTTTTGCAATGGTACTGCGGCATTACACGGAGCATGCTATGCAGCTGGAATTGGTGAAGGAGACGAAGTTATTACTTCCCCAATTACTTTTGCAGCAAGTGCTAACTGTGTACACTATGTTGGAGGAACAGTGGTTTTCGCGGATATTGATGCAGTAACTTACAATATTGATCCTGCTCAAATCCGAGCAAAAGTTACAACGGAAACGAAGGCGATTATTCCTGTGGATTTTACAGGGCAACCTGTGGATATGGATGAAATTATGGCAATCGCTAAAGAACATAATTTAGTTGTTATTGAAGATGGTGCGCATTCGCTAGGAGCAAGTTATAAAGGGCGGAAGGTTGGTACACAGGCCGATATGACGATGTTTAGCTTCCATCCTGTAAAGCCTATTACAACAGCTGAAGGTGGGGTTATCGTTACAGATAATGAAGAATACTATAAAAAACTTTTAAAATTCCGTAGTCATGGCATTGAGCAGACACCTTATGCGCAGGAGCAAGGTGATTGGTATTATGAAATGACTGACCTTGGCTATAACTATCGTATGACAGATTTGCAGGCAGCACTTGGGGTTTCACAACTATCAAAGCTTGATACATTCATACAACGTCGCAGAGAAATTGCAGTAATGTATACAGAAGCATTAAAAGATATTGGAGGAATTCAAGTACCACGAGAATTTGAGGATACAGAGTCTGGCTGGCATCTTTATATGATTCAATTAGAAAATGCAAATCGTAAGCAAGTATTTGAGGCGATGCGTGCTGCGAATGTTGGAGTTCATGTGCATTATATTCCTGTTTATTGGCATCCCTATTATCAGAAGTTAGGGTATGAAAAAGGCCTTTGTTCTGTAGCAGAAAGCTGGTATGAGAAGGCTTTAACATTACCAATTCATCCAAATTTAAAAGATGAAGAAATAAATTTTATAATTAAAGAGTTGTTGTTACAAATAAAAAATTCATTCAGGGAGTTTAAGTAATAATGAAGCAAGTAACAATAGATAAGGTCTTAACGTTAAAAAAAATATTTAACGATATTGCAAAAATGGTTTCAACAAGGCAGTATAATCAAGCATTAGAAGCTTTAAAACAAATAAGGCAAAGTGAAAGAACTGAGAAGTATTATGAATTATTAAGTTCAATTTATATAAAGGAAGAGGACTATGAAACCGCAAAAGATATAGTAGAGATAGGTTTATATAATTTTTTAAATTCTAAAATACTTTATTATAAATTATACGAGGCATTATGGGGATTAAGACAATTTGAAGATGCCATTATTGCTTTGGCTAGATCTGTGCGATTAACTTTTAATAATGAAGAGCGTGATAAAACTACAGAGAAGCTGAAAGCTATGATACCAAGATTATTTGATTTGATCGGGGAAGAGAAAGCGAGAAAGATTATTTCAGAAGCCACTCTAGTTTTGGGAGAAGGAGATGAAAGGGCATTTCCGATGGATAAGAATGCTCAGAGCTGGATTAATCGCTACATAACGGATAGTAAAGGTAAAAAGTATTATGTTAACTTATATAAGGGATATACAGCCGAAAATATCAATATGGATGTAAGATACTTCTTGAAAACAGAAATTGTACAAGGAAGAAATTATCGATATACAAAATTGAATTTAAGTGAAGAAAGCATAATTCCTTTTTCTTCAAGCTTTGATGGGGAAATCGAACTTAAAAATGCCCAGGGTTTTTCTGGAGTAATTGAAGAAAAGCACATGCAAAAAAACCGAATGAATTATGTTAAATTACCAAAAGGCGAATATAAATTAAGAAGCAAAAATGAATTCTTTTTAGGTAATCCAATTCCTAATACTAAAAAAGAGAAAAATAAGCTTTGTATCGTACTTTACATAGATGGATTATCACAAGTTTTTTTAGATAGATATGGACTTGATAATCTAATGCCTAATACAGCGCAGTTTTTCAAAGAATGCTATTGGAACAAAAGTTGTTACACAACGAGTGATTGGACATTCCCAAGTGTAGCAAGTATTTTTACAGGACGCTCAACATTCAAACATAAAGTATATCACCCGAATGTTAATATAGATATTAATAAGAGGGGAAATATGTTTACTGAGAAATTTAAAGAGCAAGGTTTTTATACAACTCAAATAAATAATAACTGGAGAATTGTTCCGAGTGCGGGGTATATGGAGGGATTTGATAGAACAATTTTTCAAAACTTCCGAGGCGGATTTGCAATTGCAGAAGTTCTGGGCGAAGCAATGGAGCATTTGTCCTCATTCCCTAACAATGACCATTTTTTATGGGTAGGTATTGAAGACTTACATGATATCGCAGATGGATATAATCAAGATCTATATCAGCAAACAAATTTATCTTTGGAAGAGCGATTGAAAAATGAAAGAGCTGAAATTTCTGTGAATGCTGAATACAGTGAAGATAAAATTGTAAAATATAAAAATCAATTAGAAAGAATTGATATATATCTAGAATCACTATATCACTATTTAGAGAAAAACCATCAAAATAATGACGTTTATGTTTCAATCATTTCAGATCATGGACAAGGATATATAGAGAATTCTGAAGATTTTCTTCATGAAGGTCGTAGAAAAGTACCGTTCATATTTAAAGGGCCAACTGTTCCGAATAAAATAAGTAATGAGCTTATGTCTATTACAGATTATTTTCCAAATATGTTGGTTGCATTAGATAATTGTGAGAATACTAGTGTCGAAAATGATGCAGTCATCTTAAAAGATTTTGGTGGGAAAGGAAGGGGAATTGTGACAACAGAAACATTCCATCCTAAAGCACCTTATCATATTGTGATAACTGATGGTAACTTCAATTTTTCATTAAAAACTAAAAAAAATATTGAGGATGACGGATTAGTTAACTTGGAAGAAATTGAAATACAATTACTTAATAATAAGACTCAAGAAGATGTTACAGAAACAAATAAAGAAAAAGTAAAAGAATATATAACCTTTGTAATAGATCGTGTGATGCACTATCAGTATATACAATAGAAAAGAGTGGTTTTAGTGAAAAAAACAACGAAACTTAAAAGAATGCTAGTTTCTAACGAAATAGAATTCCTAATGGAGGCACATAATGGACTCTCAGCAAAAATCGTTGAAAATGCTGGTTTTAAAGGTATATGGGCTAGTGGTTTATCAATTTCAGCTGCGCTAGGAGTACGTGATAATAATGAAGCATCATGGACACAAGTGCTAGAAGTGATTGAATTTATGAGTGATGCAACTGATATACCGATTCTTTTAGATGGTGATACAGGTTATGGAAACTTTAATAATATGCGTCGTTTAGTTCGTAAACTTGAGCAGCGTGGAATTGCGGGAGTTTGTATTGAAGATAAGCTATTTCCAAAAACAAATTCATTTATTAATGGTGAAGCCCAGCCGTTAGCGGATATGGATGAGTTTTGTGGAAAAATTAAAGCTGCTAAAGACGCAGCAACAGACCCTGACTTTGTAGTAGTAGCACGTGTAGAAGCTTTTATTGCTGGTTGGGGATTAGAAGAAGCTGTAAAACGTGCAGAAGCTTATCGTCAGGCGGGGGCAGATGCTATTTTAATGCATAGTAAACGAGCAGATGCTACAGAGATTAAAGCATTTATGGAAGTTTGGAATAACCGCCATCCAGTAATTATTGTACCTACTAAATATTACTCAACACCCACAGTGCAATTTAAAGACTGGGGGGTAAGTACGGTTATTTGGGCAAATCACAATGTTCGTGCTGCAATAACAGCGATAGAAGAAACGACAAAACGTATTTTTGAAGATCAAAGTTTAATGAATGTTGAAGGAAAAGTAGCTTCGGTTAGTCATATTTTTGAGTTACAGGGTGCAGATGAGTTAAAAGAAGCAGAAAAGAAATATTTGCCTACTTATGGACAAAAAATTTCTGCTGTTATATTAGCTGCATCTAAAGGTGAAAACTTTGATTCGTTGACAGAGAAGCTACCGAAAGCGCTGCTAACAGTTAACAATAAATCGATATTTGATTCTCAAATCGAATTATTTAATGAAACAGGTATTAAAGATTTAATTGCTGTTCGAGGTTTTGGAAAAGAGAAATTTAAACAATCCAATATTACATTTGTAGATAATGATCGATTTAATGAAACGAAAGAGTTATATTCATTAAATTTAGCATTAGAGTATGTAGAAAATGATGTTTTAATTTCTTATGGAGATATTATATTTAAGCCATATGTATTAAATGAGCTATTAACATCTAATGCAGAAATAACGATTATTGTTGACTCAGATACAGAATGTATTGAAGAAGAATATAAAGATTATATTACTGCAACTGAAAAATATAATAAGAAGAAATTTAATCAAGAAGTTTATTTAAATAATATCTCTAATAATATTAATCCAACTGAAATTGATGGTGAGTTTATTGGGTTGTGTAAATTTACACTGTCTGGACTTAAACAATTAAAAGATGCTATTAACGAACTAGGTAAATCAAATAAATTAGAATTGTTACGCTTTAGTGACGTACTTGCTTATTTAGCGAAAAATCATAAAGTTGCCATTAAGTATATTCATGGTTCATGGATTGATGTCGATAGTATTATTGAACTTCAAAAAGCAGGTGATTTTTAATATGGTTTCAATGGAGAGCTTTGGAGAAAAGTTAGGACAACTAGGCTTTAATTTTTATAGTGGTGTACCATGTTCATTTTTAAAACCAATGATTAATTTTGCAATTAATAAGGACCAATTCATAATGGCTGCAAATGAAGGGGATGCCGTAGCAATTACTACAGGTGCCTCTTTAGGTGGCACGAAGAGTGTTTTCTTATGTCAAAATTCAGGTCTTACAAATGCAGTTTCACCATTAACATCATTAAACTATACATTTGAAATTCCTATATTAGGATTTGTAAGTTTAAGAGGTGAATCGGGATTAGCAGATGAACCTCAGCATGAGTTAATGGGAACAATTACTGATAAATTATTAAAAGTAATGGAAGTTCAGTATGATTTTTTATCAACTGACGAAGAGGAAGCTATTCGTCAATTAGAAAAAGCGAATAAAGCAATCGAAAACGGAAAATCTTTTTTCTTTATCGTAAAAAAGGATACATTTTCTTCGATAAAGCTTTTGAAGCAGCCAACATCAGTTTTAAAAAATGTTCAAATAAATTATAGTGCATCAGAGTCTCAAGATGTAAAACGCATTGATGCGCTAGAGGTTTTACAAAATGAAATAGATGAAAAGACAGTGTTACTAGCAACGACTGGAGTAACAGGTAGGGAATTATTTGAACTTGAAGATAAAAATAATCAATTATATATGGTTGGTTCAATGGGCTGTATTAGTTCACTTGGATTAGGTTTGGCATTAGTAAAGCCTAATTTAAAAGTGGTTGTAATTGATGGTGATGGTTCGTTATTAATGAGAATGGGCTCATTAACGACAAATGCCTATTACAATCCGGCGAACTTATATCATTTGTTATTGGACAATGGATTACATGAATCGACAGGTGGGCAAAAAACGGTTTCAGCACATGTAGACTTTATGAAAATTGCTGAAGGGGCCAATTATGAAGTTGTTGATCAATTAAAAAATTTAGATGATATAAAAGCCTCATTTAAGAAGTGGAATGAAAATTCAAAACTAACATTTGGCTATTTAAAAACTATAAAAGGTATTAAAGAAAATCTTGGTAGACCGACAGTAACGCCTAAGCAAGTAAAGGAACGATTTATGAATTTTGTGAGGGAGAGTGCAGATTGAAAACTGTAGTAATTGTAGCAGCAGGATTATCAAGTCGTTTATATCCATTAACAGAAAGAAGCCCAAAAAGCTTATTACCATTATGTAATGAAAAGATTTTAGAGCGTAATTTAAGAATTTTAGAAGGGAATGGCTTTGAAAGAATTATTGTTGTAACAGGTTATTTAAAAGAAATGATTGAGAATGTAGTAGAAGACAGAGCGATTACAGTATTTAATCCATTTTATAAATATTGCAATAATATGGGCTCGCTTTATTTTGCAAAAAACTTTGTTAGTGAAGAACCATTTCTTTATTTACATGGTGATGTTGTATTTAGCGAAGTTTTATTGCAACAATTTCTCAATAATTTATCCGAACAACATTTTATAGATTTAGCTGTAGACTTTAAAGAGACTGATGAAGAAGCAATGAAAGTACAAATTGATGATCAAGCATTTTTAGTTCAATCTAGTAAAGAAATTTCCTTTGAGGACAGTAAAGGTGAATGGATTGGCTTAGCGGCAATTCATCAGCCTGTAAAATTATTTAAACAAATCGAACAAGTTTTAGCTACTGAGCATATGAATGTTTATGATACATATGCATTTACAGAATTAGCTCAAAAGGGTGAAAAAATTAAATGTTTACCAATTCATAATGAGCCGTGGGTAGAGATTGATTTCATCGAGGACTATGAAAAAGCAAAGGAATTATTTACATGAAAAAAGAATTTTTTAATCCTGTTAAAGTTGAATTTGGACAGCATTCATTGGAATTTTTACCTAGATTTATTAGAGGAAGAAAGGCACTTTTAATTACTTCAAATGGTTTTGTTAAACGAGGAATTGTTGAAAAGGTTTTAAAAAACAACAAGACAATTGAACAGGTGGTTTCAACTATTCAGCCCAATCCGACGATTAAGCAAATGATAGAAATTCGAGAAGAATTAAATTATGAAAGTTTTGAATTAATTGTTGCTTTAGGTGGCGGTAGCGTTATTGACACTGCCAAAGCAGTAGCTCCTATCGACTATTCAAATAGTTTCTTAAATTTATTAACGAATGGAATACCTAAGGAAATGAAAGTAAAGCCAATTATTGCAATTCCTACGACAGCAGGCACTGGTTCAGAAGTAACGATGTGGGGAACAATTTGGGATGATGTAAATAAAAAGAAATATTCTATTATGGATGAACGGCTATATTGTGAAACTGCAATATTAGATCCACTATTACATGTGACAGTACCATATGATATTACAGTTCAAACAGGCTTAGATGCACTTTCCCATAGCTTAGAAAGCATTTGGAATAAAAATAATAACCCCATTTCTACATTGTATGCAAAGCGTGCAATAAAAGACATTTTAGAAATATTACCTTTACTTGCAAAGGATTTAGATAATATCCAATATCGTGAAAGAATGCTTTCAGCCTCTTATTATGCCGGAATTGCCTTTTCACGTACACAAACTGCAATTGCTCATGCAATATCCTATTATTTAACGATAGAAAAAGGGATACCTCATGGCATCGCAGCGAGTATAACATTGCCTTATATTATGAAAATATTTGAAGCATCGAATGTAGAAATGGATATGAATGATATTAGTTCAGTTTCAATATTGCTTTTATTTAATAAGTTAGATGTATCGATTAATCTAAAGAATTACGGAATTACCTATAAAGATTTGGAGAACATTCAAGAAAAATTGATAACGACTCCTCGAGCATCGAATAGTTTGATAAATCAACAATTATTATTTAAAGAGTTAGCACATCAATTTGTATAAAGGGAAGGGTAGATACAATTGAGACCTATTTTAATACCTGAATATTTAGGGGAATTTAGCTGTATAGGCAGTGCATGTGAGGATACATGTTGTGCAGGATGGAAAGTAACTGTTGATAAAAAAACATATCAAACTTATCGCAAAGTACGTCAACCTGAAATAGCTGAGAAGTTAGATAAATTTGTAAAGAGAGAGCGTAAGCAATCAAATGAGAATAATTATGCTAAGTTTGTTCTTAAGGAAAATAGCAAATGTAGTATGCTACTAGAAGACGGGCTATGCACTATTCATAAGGAACTCGGGGAAGAATATTTATGTAACACGTGCTTTATTTACCCAAGACACCTATCTCGGGTAGGGCAAATGGTTGAAAAAAGTTTAACTTTATCTTGTCCAGAAGCAACGAGAATTGTCCTTTTACAAAAAGAAGGAATAGGTTTCCTTGAAACAGAGGAACCGAAGAACACCCGCGGATTAATTAGTCATGAACTTAACTTAGAAAAGTACCCCTATTTTTGGGATTTACGTGTATTCACAATCCAATTACTCCAAAGTCGTCAACAGCCACTGGAAATTCGTTTAATTATTTTAGGATTATTTATTCAGAAAATTGATCAAGTAAAGTCCAAAGAATTAGAAAAAAATTTATCAGCTATTATGCAAGATTATTTAGCAAGATTAGACAATGAGGAGTATATTGCCTCCTTAAAGGATATTAAAGGAAATCTAAGCTTTCAAGTTAATTTAGTCCAAGAATTAATTCGCTATCGTCTTTCTACTGGAGGAGCATTCACAAAATATACGGATATATTAAAACAAATGGTAGATGGACTAGGCTTAGAGGATCTAAGTCAAGAACAAGATAAAAAACAGTATAATATGCAAAAAGTTGCTTCGAATTATTATAAAGCCCTTACAAATATTTATAGACCATTTATAGAAAAAAATGAATATATGCTCGAAAATTATGCTGTAAATTATATATTTAAAAATTTATTTCCATATGAATATGATACGTTATTTGAAAGCTATGCAATGCTTGTCGTTCACTTTGCCTTAATTAAATTACATTTACTAGGGATGTCAGCAAGTCAACAACAATTGACTCAAGAAATGGTTGTTGAGTGTGTTCAGCAATTGTCAAAGACTATTGAGCATAATCCAGTTTATTTGAAAGGTGTACGAGACGGGATGAATAGATCTGGATTCAATACAATGGGGCATATGTTTGTAATGATTAATAGCTAAATAAAAATGAGTAAATTTATGATTCTAATTCCTTTAGTTATTAAAATATTCAAGCCAGGCATCTTTTAAAATTATGTATAGTGAATTATCTCATCACTAAAAATGGATGAATTTTATTTGGAAAATGAATTAACAGTTATTTTAAAATAACGGAGTTTCACAAATGTTCGTAAGCTCTGCTTCATGAGTTACAAAAACAGTAGGAATCATAAGAATGAAGCCATGTAAGTTTCTTTAGATAAGTATTGAAGTCATTAGGCCTTCACTAGATTCTCCAATTAAGTTATTGGAATCGGTGAAAACCTTTTTTAAAATGATATTTTCTTGTGAATTAATTCATACGATTGTCCTTTATTTTGGATTTGGCTGGTTTACTACCATTCAACCATTATGAAGGATTTTTTTTGCGAATAAAAGAACGGAAAATTCTGATTTATAGACAGAGGTTAAATTTTTTAATATGACATTATTGGTTGAAATTGTGTAAGCCCGTATTCAAATAACGCATTTAATCACGTAGCACCTCTCGGTACTATAAAGGTATCGATTAAAGGAGGTGCCTTTCATTGCCACAGCAAAAATTAACGATTATCCCCGTCACATTATATCCCGAACTTAATAATTCCCCTGTAGCCAACTCAACACAAGACTCACACATTAATACATGTACGATTAAAACAGCAAAGGTAGAAATTTCTTTCTGTAATGGCGTAGATGAGCACATTATCCAAAGTGTGATGAGGGAGTTGAAACTACTGTGAAACACGATTTTACTAACGTGAAAAATATCTACATCGTTTGTGGAAAGACGGATATGCGTAAAGGCATTGATGGCTTAGCTACACTGATTCAAGATTCTTTCGAACTGGATCCTTTTGGCGATTCGATTTTCCTGTTTTGCGGCCTGAGTAAAGATCGATACAAATGTTTGTATTTTGATGGGGATGGATTCGCTTTACTCTATAAACGCTTAGATGGCGGACAACTCCAATGGCCGAAAGATGAAAATGAAGTACGGAACCTTTCGCAACAAGAGCTTCGCTGGCTTCTAGAAGGTTTATCGCTACAGCAGCCAAAGGCAATTCAAAAAACACCAAAAGGTGTATTCTAAATTCACTTTCTTAAATGGTATAATATGAGAATCTTATACGAACGGAAAGTGGTGAATGTTTTGGTGAACGCTTCTTTTAACAACGAGAAATTAATTAAACTTCTTGAAGAACAGCTTGATTATATGAAGCAACAAAACAAAGACTTATCTAAACAGATTGAAGCGCTAACTGAACAAGTACGCTATTTAACAAAACTTTTATACGGATCAAAAACCGAGAAATCAAAATACACTGCACCAGATGGACAAGGATCATTATTTGATGATGATCAATCTTTTAGTGATTCTGAGCACACAGAAGAACAAAGCACGGTGACGATTACGTACACCGTTGTCCGTAAACTACATAAGAAGAAACGGAATGATTCTTTTCGTGACGGGATTGAAGTAGAAGAAATTCACCATCATCCCACCAACACACAATGTGACTGTTGCCTTGGTCAAATGACTGAAGCTGGCACAACGATTGCGCGTGAAGAAGCAAAATTCATTCCGGCAAAAATGATGCGCATCCAGCATATTGAACATGCCTATGAGTGTAAGCACTGTAAAATGGATGCCGCAAAAAAAGCACAAATGAAACGTGGAAAAGCCCCACAAGCTACTATTCAGCGAAGCATTGCAGGACCAACTGTTTTAGCAAAGCTTATTTATGATAAGTTTATTCAGTATTTACCTCTTTACCGTCAGGTAAAGGAGTGGGAACGATATGGCCTACTTACGAATGATAAGAATCTATCAAACTGGGTTATTCGTGCTGCAGAAGATTGGCTTTTACCGATTTATGAACAGATGAAGCAGATGTTAACGATGAAATCAGTGCTGCATGTGGACGAAACGTATGCGCAAATTATCAATCGGTCAGACGGAAAATCAGGACAATCGAATGCCTACAATTGGGTGTTCCGAAGCGTGCCAAGCCAAGGACCAATCATCGTTCTTTTTCATAGTGCATTATCGAGAAGTCGTTCTGTACTAGTAGAATTTACAAAAGGCTTTAAAGGAATGGTGATTTGTGATGGTTACTCGGCATACGGTAATCTTCCTGATGTCACGTTCGCTAACTGTTGGGCGCATGTGAGACGATATTGGCTGAAAGTCGATAGCAAAAACGGACAAATTGGCGTAGATTTCTGTAATCAATTGTATCGCCTAGAACGTCAATTTAAGCACCTTTCACCAGGTAAACGCCGAAAAGCACGCCAAAAGCATTCGAAGCCGATTGTAGAGAAATTCTTAAAATGGGTGGATGAATCGCCTTTCTTCGGAAAAAATGCCTTAGCTAAAGCTGCCGAATACACATTAAATCGTGTTCATGGATTAAAAGCTTTTCTGTTCGATGGTCGAATTGAGATGGATAATAATCCAGCCGAAAATGCGATTCGTCCAAATGTGATTGGTCGCAAGAACTGGCTTTTTTCTGTTAGTGAAGCTGGTGCTAAAGCGAATGCGATCTGTTTAAGTTTAGCTGAAACAGCAAAAGCAAATGGTATCGACTTTTATCAATACCTAGTGACGTTATTGACAGAGTTGCCAAATTTACCGCTCCATCAGCAGCCAGAGATTTTAAACGATTACATGCCTTGGTCGAAAAATATCCAAGTGACATGTGCAAAATAGCCGTTTATCTGAAATTATTTTCAGATAAACGGCTATTCGTTGTGCGTACCGAAAAGGTGCGCTTTTTTTATATTTCGGGCTTACAATATTCCAACAAAATTATATTAAGCTCTTGTATATAGAAAAGAACCAATACGATTTTCGTGTTGGTTCTTTATCACTTTTTATTCAAGTTTGTTTCGGTTGTAAAAGGCTTTTCTTCATAATTTGAAACACGATATTGTTCAATTATTTTATATTTCTCATCATTTGTTTTCTGCTTAGGTACAGAACCTGTTTTAGCTAAACCTAGTGCATCTG
>Ga0213828_1002461_pt1 | contig 13440 bp, 15 predicted proteins | sample MC6MC0897MG_FD_180664 | JGI IMG/M metagenome (GOLD analysis project Ga0213828, IMG submission 180664) | Enriched soil aggregate microbial communities from Iowa State University, Ames, United States - MC6-MC0897-MG | ecosystem: Environmental > Terrestrial > Soil > Unclassified | place: USA: Iowa...
CATTTGCCGCTGACGCTTCGCTTTCGCGCAGATAAACATTTGCCGCTGACGCTTCGCTTTCGCGCAGATAAACATTTGCCGCTGACGCTTCGCTTTCGCACAGATAAAACATTTGCCGCTGACGCTTCGCTTTCGCGCAGATAAACATTTGCCGCTGACGCTTCGCTTTCGCGCAGAAAACATCCGCTGCGCTCCAGGGTCTCGGGCCTACAGATGTTTTTTGCGCGAAAGCGTAGTGCTAACGAAGCGGCAGCAGCACTGATGTAGGTCATGAAGGCGTTATCACAGGCGTGATGCTCTTAGCCTTCGTTCCTCTAGCGCTAATCCCCAGGGAGTCGCCCATCCTCCACTCCAATCAACTTATTTACAAAGCATACGTCCTTGGAAATCTTATCCACAAAACGAAAAGCCTAATAAAAATTTTTTAAAACTATATCATTTGATCTGTTCCCCGACACCATACCAAATGCGTACAACACGTTCGGCTTCTGCAAATAAAGCCTGGTACAAACGCCCACATGTATCACGCAATAATCGTGCCTGTTTTTCCATCGGCACAACCCCTCGTCCCATATCGGTCACAATTATATAGAGTGCACAATTTTCTTCAAGAGTCTTTAGTCTTGTCAAAATGGTTCTGACAATGACCTCATCATCCTCTAGTTCTTGTGTCACGAGCCACTTCTCTAGGTTTTTAATAACAAGTACATCACTGGCAGGAGTATCATCAGGTACATAGCCATCTACTAGCTCAACTTTTTGATCTGCAAGTAAATTCATGACATAGTCGGTTTTTCCGCTATAAGCTCCTCCGATAAAGACATGCATCTCGCCCCCTCCTCCCAAGCCTTTCTTGAAAACGTTAAAGAAAACATTTTATCATGCGGTGTATGGTACGTCCAAAAGGATTGCTCAGTCGGTGCAAATGCAACAAGAAGTGCTCGAATGACTCCACCATGCACAACAAGATGATAATCGTCTTCTCCTTTTGGTAACACTGTAAATCCTTCAATGACTCGGGCACAAAATGCATCAAAACCTTCCCCTTTTGGAGGCGGTGACTGTACCGGATCATCTAACCATGCACAATAACGACGATCAGATTTTAAATCCTCATATGTTCGCCCTTCAAATTCTCCGAAGTTCGACTCTCGGAATCTTTTATCTGCCATGTAAGTTGCATTCGGAAAATAATGAGCAGCCGTTTCTCTACAACGCAGTAAATCGCTACCATACACTTTCGTGACATCTTTATCTACAATAGTCAGCGAAGATACATCGGCTAATGAAGAATCTGTCCAGCCAATATACCGTTTTTCTAAATTTTCCTTTGTTGGTGCATGTCTCATTAAGCGCACATTAACAACGTCACCCACAATACAACCTCCATTCCTTCAATTGATGCACCGAGTAAATCCCCAGAAACGCCACCAAAGTTGCGCACCGTAAATTGTCGAAAGACTAAAAAGGCAATCGCTAATACAGCCATCAACACGAACGGAACAAACGAAAAGCCTATTACAATCCATAAGCTACTATACGCCACAACCAATGTTAAAAACATAAAGCAGATAAGTAATCCTGGCTTAATATGCGTTTTAAAAAAGTAGGCAAGCCCTTTTTCTTTTGAGCACTGTAGCGACATAAAATAAAAACTCATACCCACTCGTGTTAATAATGGAATAAAAATCAGCATCCAAAGAGCTAATTTATGCTGCACAAATAGCTCATGTAAAATAACAAGTTTACCAAGCACTAAAAATAAGACTGAAAGCACTCCAAATGCGCCAACACGTGGATCATCTAGAATTTCAAGCCGCTTCTCACGATCCCGATATGAAAAATAAGCATCCCCCATATCAATAAAACCGTCTAAATGTAAACCACCCGTAAACAAAGCGAATAATCCGACAATCATAAAGGAAAGCAAGACTTCACTGCTCGTCGTCCATTCTGTTAAACCATATATCACCGCTGCCACTACGGTACCCATCAGAGCCCCTATCCACGGCAAAAAGGCAAACATCCCCGTAATGGTTACTTTGGTTAAAGGAATTTCTTTATGTACCGGCAAAACTGTAAAAAATTGAAATGCAAGTTGTATGCTCTGCCAGAAATTTTTCATCGCCTTGCCTTCTTTCTTTTTATTTTCAAAGCGCGCTTCTTTATTTCCATTTCTTTACGATTCCATAATTGATTTCATACGCCTCATCCGCTATAGAAACGAACCATTGATGGAACTTCCCGAGCATTTGTCGGTATAATTCAACTTCCTCGTTTGTATATGGAGGCTCATCAAACAATTCGTTCGAGACGACAAAAAACGTCACCCTTTTCTCAAGTAACGTCTCTACCGCCCTTTTTACAACACGGAGCTTCTCCTCTAAACAGCCTGGTTGTGCCACACACGGAGTCCCTGTATCAAACCCTTCGTAAAAAGCATTTGTCAGCCATGTCGTGACACAGTCCCATAACACGACATCTCCATCAATCAGGTTATTCAATGTATCAGCAATTTCATAAGGTGCTTCTATCGTTAGCCATTTAACAGTTTGCGCCTGTCTGTCAGCCTGATGTCGCCCTATTCGCTTCTCCATCTCACGGTCCATCGCTACTCCTGAAGCAATATAAATAAGTCGTTGTCCATGCATGAACTTTGTTTGAAAGTGAGTAACAGCCGCTTGTTCAGCAAAGTGGGATTTACCACTGCGTACTCCCCCTGTAATGAAAATCAGTGGCAATGATTACGCCTCCTATTGTAGATGTTGAATGTTACCGATATCTTTAACGAGCAATTGATGCTCTAATCGTTCAATAATCGTTACACTTGTACCATGAATGAATGGTTCTGACCAAAGCTGATCAATGCTTCTGCCTAAAATGGCGTTAACCACACATTTAATCGTTACAGCATGGGAAACAATTAATACATTTTCCTCAGGAAATTTTTCTGCAATTTCTTTCAACATATACATAGCTCGCTCTGTTACTGCGCCGAAGCTTTCGGTATGAGTTGCGGTAAATTGTGCAGGATAATCGGTATATAATTCATAATCTAAGCGTTGTGTCTTTATGATGTCCTCGACCGTTTTACCTTGCCAATCCCCTAAAAAAATCTCGCGTAAATCATCCGCATGGTAAATGGGAAGCTGTCGATCACCGACAAGAATCTGCAATGTTTCCTTGGCACGACCACTCGAACTGCTAAATGCTGCAGCGAATGCAATTTCCCCCAAATGTTTTTGCAGTTTTTTCGCATTTGAAATACCATTTTCAGACAATGGCGAATCTAACCATCCTTGTAGCCGATGTTCTTTATTCCACATTGTTTCACCGTGTCTCACTAAATAAAAAGTTGTCACTTTTCTCACCCCTAATTAATATTCAATTATGCCTCGGCATATTTACTTCCGGAATCGGCTTTGTGCTTAGGCCTGCAGATGTTTTTTGTGCGAAAGCGTAGCGTCAGCAACAGATGTTTTTTGTGCGAAAGCGTAGCGTCAGCAACAAATGTTTTTTGTGCGAAAGCGCAGTGCTAACGTAGCGACAGCAACAGATGTTTTTTGTGCGAAAGCGCAGTGCTAACGTAGCGACAGCAACAGATGTTTTTTGCGCGAAAGCGTAGCGTCAGCGGCAACACGCCGTTGGTCACTCAGGCGTTTTCTCAGGATGTGAAGCTCTTAGCCTGAGTTCCTCTATTTCAGCGGATGTTTTTTGTACCGAAAGCGTAGCGAAAGGTACAGATATTTGGACACCCGCTGAAAAGTAGCTTTAACCCGCATTCACCTCACCACCTACAGAGGTGGGAGACTTCGGCTGAAATAAGTTAAACCATGCCTGCAAACAGTTTTTTAAATAAGTCATGGCCGCAATATCTTTAATCCCGATACGGAACCATTCACCATTTAAGCCCATAAAGTTTTTTGTATGGCGTAGTACGACGCCCTTTGATAAACAATAAGTAAAAAATGTATCTGCTTGCTGTTTATCAGGCAACTTAAAACATACATAATTGGTTACACTATTTGTCACCTGGCAACCATTTTCTTGTAAATAGCTTTGTAGCAATTCCCGCTGTGTTGTTGCATAGCCAATCGCTTGTTGACAATAATTTTCTTCATCTAAACAACCTGCCCCTATAACAAGAGCAAAGGCATTCAAATTCCAATGCGGTAGACTGGACTTTAACTCAGCAACAACGATAGGACTCGTAACTAAATAGCCAAGTCGCAAACCTGGAATCGCATACATTTTTGTCATCGAACGAACGACGATCATATGAGGATTATCTACCACATATTGAATCAATGAATAGGCTTCATCGATCCAGTCAATAAAGGCCTCATCAATAACAAGCTCGCAATTCACTTGTGCACCGTGAGTAATTAATTGTAGGAGCTCCTCCATATTTGGAAGTACCCCCGTCGGATTATTCGGCGTGCAAATATATAAAGCATCTGCATTCGCCATCTCTCTTTTTAGACGCTCCATCGGCAATGTGTAGTGGACAATATCCTCTACAAGTATTGGCACAATTTCAGCACCTGCCGCCCGCAATGTTCGTTCATATTCTGAAAAAGTGGGATGTACGATAATCACACGTTTATTGGCATAGCGTTTAGCCAGAACACTAAAAAGCTCTGAGGCACCGTTGCCTAGTAAAACGCAATCTTTCTGTACATGATGAAAAGCTGTCACCTTTGTTAAAAATGGCTCACCATCTGGATCTGGATAACGTTGAATGAGCGGATAAAATGTGCGCCAACGTGCCTCAACAAATTGAGGTGGTCCTGCCGAATTGACATTTTCACTAAAATCATACACCTCTTTGGGCATGTTCAGCCCAAGTTGATGATAGACATTTTGCGGATTTGCTCCATGATTAGGTAATTGCAAAAATTAACACCTCCACTGCTAATATAACAAGAGTAAAGAGCAAAGTAGCCAAACGCATATGAATAATAGACGTTGCAATATGCTCTTTAGTTAATGGAACTAATTTTTCTCCCATAATTGCTCGATAAGAAACGACACCCTGATATGTATTTTTCCCTCCAAGCTGTACCCCAAGCTGAACAGCTGTAGCCGCCTCCAAATAACCACTATTCGGACTTGGGTGCTTTTTTGCATCCTGTAACCAACGTTTTAATCGCTGACCAAGAGATACTGTTGTTTCATTTTTAGTCCCTAGTACCATGAGTAAGCCTGTTAATCGGCTAGGAATAAAATTCAATACATCGTCTAGCTTTGCAGAAAACATACCAAAATCTTTATATTTCTCATTTTTATAGCCAACCATAGAATCTAACGTATTGACTGCCTTATAGCCCCATAACCCTATTGCGCCAAATAAAAAGGCATAAAATAACGGAGCTGTTACACCGTCACTCGTATTTTCTGAGACCGTTTCCACAACACCACGAACAATCTCATCCTCGTCAAGCTTCTCCGTATCACGTCCGACAATCCAAGATAGCTTCACACGAGCTTCAGCAAAATCCCCTTTAACAAGCGGTTCATACACAGCCATCGCAGCTTCCTTTAAGCTACGCTGTGCTAATCCTATACCAATTAGTAATCCCTCTACCAGTATGCCAAATAATAGACTAATCTTATAGCTTAGTAGCAAAATGACCATCACAACAAACATCGTTGTGCCGACTACAGTGAGCGCCATGATCATACCACGAAACTTTCTCATTCTTCCTTTATTCCATAATTCCGTTTGAGATTGAATGAGCTTTCCAATCCAGCGCACTGGATGAGGCATTTTAGGAGGATCACCGACTACTAAATCAAAAGCAAGCCCAATGATACAGGCAATCATCAATGCCATCATAAAGGATTCTCCTCTTTATCTTTTTTATATTTTTGAACAGCCTCACGCATCGTTTCATAAACACCATGACCAATGACTTTCCCAAGCATTGTAATCGGACCAGCATATTGATGGTAGTCACCTTCCTCCGTCGAAGCAATTAACAAGCTATCTGTTGAAGTACCTGTAGCTTGCGTGCCCGTTGTTGGATCTGTAATACCTTCATCAATGAGAGCCTTGACCTTTGCCTCTGTCGTAGAGATCATTGCCTGAAATAAAGCCTCATCCGACAATTTCCCATTGATCAGTACCCACGTATTGATCGTGCCGGCATGATACTGCTCTTGACGATGAAAGGCACGCGTTATATCTACGGCATTCCCGAGCCCAGCTGTAATCATAATGACAAGATGAATGCCTTCATATGTAAACTCACGAATTGTTGCGTACCTGGCATAGACAGCCGTCATCATCGCAACCGTCTTATCAATCGGAAAGCCTTCAGACTGTAAAAATCGTTGCAATTCTAACTGCGGTTTTCGCTCATCGTACGTATACGGCACTGAACGATTTATTAGATGTGTATAATAGCCAAATCCCGGATTATGTACTGCCGAGGATACGACCTTCATTGGTGAATCTGTGCGGAAAGCAACATAATGTTCGGAAATGTGAAAATCTTCCACGCGTAGTACTGGCATTATCTCGCCTCCCATTCAGAAAATAAAAAAACAAATTCTTACAAAGAAGAATTTGTACTGTTCAATCTTAAATTTATGATTGTTCCCAAATTTGAACTTTTTGAATTTTGTACAGCATTACAACTTCCTAATACTCAAATTATTTATTTTTTTGAAATTGTATCACAAATTCACGTTTTATAACAATTCAATTTCGAGATATTCCGTTATTGCTTTTGTTTTAAGTGTTTAAATCGAACAATGGATCCTGCAATGATAAATACCCAGCCAATACCGATGTAGACAATTTTCATTGTTTTTGTCGAGGCCGGTAAAATATCCATAATCGTTAAACAAACAAATAGTATGCCAATCATTGATAGAAACATACCAAACGATAATTTTTTCAAAAGAAAAACCTCCAATCTATGTACGCCCTCGATTTTACCGTATTCCAGTGAAAAAGAAAACACTAATCCCGTTCAAGGATTAGTGTTTATCCCGCATTAACGGGCAGTAATTTGTCTGTAGCGAAAGCAAAGTACTTAGGTCAGCGATGAACTGCCCGTAAAATCCCGATTGGTGAAGACTAATAATCAGTGGAGGTAAAGAAAAACCCCCACTGATTATCGTTTCACTTTATTTACTTATACTCTCACATGTGCAAAAAATTCTTCATAAAGCGCTTGTAAAATTTGGTTTTCAAATTCCTGTAGCACACCGAATACTAGACTTACTTCAGATGAACCTTGATTAATCATCTCGATATTTGCACCTGTTTTTGAAATGGCCGTTGCAGCACGTGCCGCTAAACCTGTATTATTACGCATGCCTTCACCTACGATCACAATCATAGAGAAACCATGACGCATTTGCACATCATCTGCATGTAATTCATGTTTCACACGAGAAAGAATACGCGCTTCATTTTCTGGTGTTATTTGATTTGAACGCATAATGACAGAAATATCGTCTAAACCAGACGGTGTATGTTCATAAGAAATATTTTCGTCTTCTAAAATTTGTAGAAGCTTACGTCCAAAGCCTACTTCACGATTCATCAAGTACTTTGACACATATAAAGTTGAAAAACCACTGTCTGCCGAGATACCTGTAACTGGACGACCTGTTGCAGGACGACTTGGTACGATACGAGTACCTGGGGCTGATGGATTATTTGTATTTTTTATGTTAACTGGCACCCCAATCTTATAGACAGGCATTAACGCTTCATCATGGAACACCGAAAAGCCTGCATAGGATAATTCGCGCATTTCGCGATACGTAATTTCTTTAATTTCCACTGGATCATTCACGACTTTCGGATTCGCGGAGAACACACAATCCACATCCGTAAAGTTTTCATAAAGCTCTGCCTCAACAGCTGCTGCTAAAATAGAACCTGTAATATCAGAGCCACCGCGGTCAAATGTTCGCAATATGCCCGCTTTAGTGTAACCGAAGAAACCTGGGAACACAATAATTTCTTTTGTATTTTTTAGAGGTGCTAAATTTGCATAAGCCTCTGGTAAAGCAAACGTGCGTTCAGGTAAATCATTGACCACTAAACCATCTTTCGGACTTACGTAACGAGCCGGCATACCGATAGAATTGAAATACGCTGCGATTAACTTCGCGTTATTATCTTCCCCCGCTGCTTTAATGCTATCGATAAATAATTCTTCATTTGATTTATCACCTTGCACACGTTCACGTAAATCTTCAGCTATCACGCCACAAATTGTATGATCTAACTGCAAACCATCTGCAATCGCCTTAAAACGATTCACAACGGTTTGCACTTTCTCTTCAATATCTTCATTTTTTAATGCTGCCATTGCTAAATTAATTAATAAATCAGTTACCTTTATATCGTCACCGGAGCGTTTCCCTGGTGCAGAAACGGCTACGATTTTACGTGCCGGATTAGATTTTACAATGTTTGCTACTTTTTGAATTTGTTCTGCACTTGCTACAGATGTTCCACCAAATTTACATACGATCATATCTATCAAATCCTAACTTTTTAAATTAATTGTATTCCCCCACAAAACAATTGAATGTACACAGTGTACAAATTATCGCTCTCTACGTCAATACAATTTAAAAAATTCACGCAATTTACCGATAGAATATGGACAATTTCCGCACTGTTTGATTTATTATACGGATTTCGTATGAAATAGTTAAGGTTTTTACAAAATTTTTTTGTAGAATTCACATAATCGTACAAATCTTTGTCTGAACTAGCTTAAATCATCTAAATTACAGGATTTAAGTAATCAATTTTAGCGATAAAACATGCCAATTCTAACCAACTTACCCCCGTCATTTTAACAATTTTTTTGCAGCCAACTTTTCCTTCTATATTGTTTCCAATTTGAATGAAATTAAATTACCTTTCTTCTATATTAATTAATGAAAACGCTTCCTTATTATCATATGCAGAAAAATTTGTGATGTTTGTGCTATTCGCGATTGCTGAAAGTCGCTCACACTTCAAGTTGATTCACCTGTTTTGCGTAGGTATTCTTCTATTCCGCGGATATTCTCCCCCTGCACGGAACGGCCCTTATGTTGACAATCCTTTTGGGAGATAAATGGCTCATCACCAAGACGTGTAGTTGATTTCGTTCCGACTCGCTGTCGCACAGAGCAGAGCTTCCTGGGGCGTCCGATGAGCCACTTGATTTCCAAGGAGTCGCCCAGCCTGTACTCCAATCAACTTATATACTAGGCGTACGTCTTAACAAATGTCATCCTCAACTTTTGATGATGAGCCAGATAAAGCTAAAAAAACCATCCTTAAAATGTCCATTACATAATGGTCCATTATAGGATGGTTTTGATTATAGATTTTGTACAAACGTTATTTCCCTTTTTCTATTGTTCTTTGAGCTTTTTTAATAATTCTCTCAGTTGCCTTAGTTGGAGAATCCTTTTGCCATTCATCACAAAGGTTTATTACCCACTCTGGTTGAGTTTTGCTAGCATCATTTAACCAATTGCCGACAGAATCTTGAACATACTTTGACGAATCTGATTTTAGCAAATTTAGAATAGGAAGTACGATTTGTGGTTCTTCCTTTAATCTTTCAATATGCTTTGTCCATACCCCGCGAGGACGGATTGATTCTAAACTGAACCTACGAATGTTTTCATCTTCACTTTTCGCCCACTCTATTAACAACACTACACTATTCTCTAAATTTGCTGAAAGGTCCTCCCGAATAGACATCCAAGCAATTTCTCGCACACCAAAATGATGATCTGCTGCGAAAGGTCGGATATACGACAATTTCTCTTCTAAAGTGTGATCATTGTTCTTATTCATAAATGCTGCCCAACATCGGACACTATCAGATACATGTTGAGTGCATATTTTGATTAAATCCTCTTTTTTAATCGAACTTTCATCCTTGACTGTGTCTAATAAACTACCTATTAAACGTATAGCCTTCATTCCCGTTTCGACTTTTTGCTTCTCTATCTCAGTTAAAATAATTTTTAACTCTTCTTCTAGCCCCATTGATGGTAGAACATTTTTGACTAAAGAAATATGGTTAACAGCTTGCCATTCCGTTAAATTAACACTCTCGATTCGGCCTTGATTCAACAACGTTAAAACGTCATTAGGGATATCGCTAGCCTTTCTAGCTCCCTTTCTATTTAAAATATCTTCTTTTACAACCATTTCACACCCCCTGAAATTAATGGAAAAATCCTAGAAATTATTAGATGTCTCTTTCTATCTTATTTTCTCTTACAAATTATTTCCACTGTTTTCCTCCATAAAAAATGAAGTACCGGAGATAAATACCATCACCTTTCAGAAAAATCCCTTTAGATTGAAACTAAATGCTCATAGCAAAAATTTCTATTTTTTTTAGAATAAGTATTGAAAGGAGATGATACTTTGTCAAACTTCTTTAGCAAATATTCAAAATATGTAATACTACTCATTTTTATATTTAAAATAATTTATTTTGGCATTCCGGATTATGTAAAACCTGTGTTTGTTTATGAGTATCTTGTATTTTTCGGAATAGCTTATTTCTTTGCTATTCTTCAAGATTTTTTTAATCCAAGTGAAAGAACAGATATATTACTACGTGTAGCCATCATCATTAGTTCGATCGTCATGTTTATTACATCAATCTACTATAAAGCTACGTTCTCGGTTGCTTTTTCTGTAATAATGTTCGTTGCGATTAGTTTCTCATTACATTTAGCAATCAAGCATAACAAAAAAAACAAGCAACAGGATTAATACCTTTTGCTTGTTTGACTTGGTGATTGTTATAGTGAAAAATTTAAGGTTGCGATCGTTACGGGTCAGTTAATACGGGATAAAGTCCTCCACCCAATTACTGGATAAAACCGAGATAGTCTACAACTACCTAATTCTTCCGATAGTACATGATCCACAATCTCCCTTGCAACCAATTAACAGGATAACGTGATGGCAGAATGCATAACTGCTGAATATATTATTGTTAGTTTTTCACGAAAACCAACAATTGGGTAGCGTTCTTTAGGCATTGACCTCCTCACTATTTGAATACTATCTAATTTCGATACTGATATCGAGTGGCTTGATAGAGACACCTATGATACGATTACAAAATAAACAACTTCATTTGGTTTTTATTAACTTTAGTGAAATCAAGTGAACAACAATATAAAAGGATGATAGTCAATTGAGTAACGAACAAAATAAGAGTAAATTTATATACACATATGTACATCATGTTGACGAATACGATTTATGTAGAATGGAGATGCGTTCATTTTTTAGTCTTGATTCCCAATCAAACTATATAATAAGCAATGTTAAAATTGATCCAAGCCGTAGCCCTTTTATACAAGAGAGACTTGAAGTGCTATATGCAGATAATAGCTTAGAGAACATCAAGACATTGGTGAAGGATATGAACATAAATGAAGCAACTTTTAAAGTGGTTTGTTTAAATAATATGGATATAGGTGAAACGAAGAAAATTCCTCAGGCAGAGCGTCGATTAATAGAACGCGAGACAGGATTATGTATTGAGGGAGAACCAGACCTAGATCTTCCCGAAATTGTATTTGGAATGATTTTAATAGATGGAATATGGTATTTTGGAAAACATATGAAGAGTGAATCCATTTGGTGTAAACATTTACACAAACCAAACAGTTATTCAACGGCACTTAGTACTAGAGTCGCTCGTGCTGTTGCGAATATCGCCGTTCCCCAGCCTCAAAATATTCGTGCGATCGATCCTTGCTGTGGTATAGGGACAGTAATCATTGAAGCCCTTTCCATGGGAATTAATATTGAAGGGCGAGATATAAATTACAATGTTTGCAAAGGTTCCCGAGAAAACATCACTTATTTTGGATTAACAGGTAACATTACATTAGGTCCAATTTCAGAAGTAACGGAACATTATGATGTCGCCATAATTGATTTACCTTATAACTTGTTTACGCATTCATCACCAGAAGATCAATTTGATATTATAAAACATGCTCGTCGGATTGCCGATACGGTAGTTGTCGTTACAATTGAAACAATTGATGACATGATAGAAGATGCAGGTTTTATTATAAAAGATCGATGCGTTGCTAAAAAACAATCGTTTTTACGCCAGATTCTATTATGTAAATAAAAGCACGTACTCTCTATCAATATAGAAGAAAGTAAACCTACTCACAGCTTGCAAGGCGGAGGCGGTTTACTTTTTTTGTCCATATGTATAGAAGGATACAAATATATCAAATAATAAACAACTTGGACCCCTCACTAAGAACTTTAATTGATTACTCGGAGACAGCATTTCCTTTAGCAATAATTTCTTTGTATATTCGATGAATCACAATTTTTTTCTGTTATATTTTTTAATTATAGTAACTAAAATGGCAATAACAAATACGATAAGACTATTCATTAGCAAATAGTAGGCAATATTCAGCCCATGGAATACTGTAAAGGCATCACGAATAATAAATAGTGCTAGTATAACACCGATTCCACCAAATACACCTGCTAGTATAAATATTGTGAAAGAAGCAAAATAAACTTTGTTTCATCACATATAGTTCATTAATTAATTGTAAGTTATGCGGATAAAAAATCATCTTTCACTCACACTAATGGTGGAGGTGAGATGATAATGGGTAATAATAAACATAAAAATAATAAAACTCAAGACAACAAAAAACAGCAGAATCAAAATCAAAATGCTAACAGAGAGCGTAAAAATAAAAACAGAGAAGAGTTCGCTGAGGAAGTAGACTTCAGTAATATTCAAAATGAAAATAAACGTTAGTAGTGAAATCAAAAATTAATTTTGAACTCCCCCCCCAATATTCACTTAAGAAAAAGGTGTGTATGGGGGCTTTTCTTATTCTGTTAAAATCGTCCATGAACCATCTCCTTCAATTTCTTAAAGCACAAAAAACCCGGAAATAATTCCGAGCTGATTACCACTTACTTTTTTCCTCCATGACACTGTCTCGCTTTCGCATTCTATCTTAAAAAAACCCTAAGACAACCGTGCTTTAGCTTTTAGTTGATGGTTAACTAAGTATGAGATATTTATAAAAAAGTTTAATTGATTAAATGAGCCTTATTCAACTAAAACACCCCCATTACACATCCATGTAGCAAAACCAGCGCTACACCCAAGAAAATGAAAGTTTAATTACATATCTTCACATTCTTCTCTTTAAATAAAATGAGCAAAATCCTGAAACACAAAGGCAGGCTATAAACGTCCAGAAGTTAAAAAATAAATGATTAGAAAAAGGATTTAAATAGGATATTTCGTCTTCAAAATATGGATTGATTTCATTTCGAAATGAAACGATTCGGTAAATCGTCATTCCCAAAATCAGCACAAACACCCCTGAATAACAGGCTTGAAATAGTTCCCTTTTCGCTGAAAAACGTTCATG
>Ga0213828_1002466_pt1 | contig 13418 bp, 14 predicted proteins | sample MC6MC0897MG_FD_180664 | JGI IMG/M metagenome (GOLD analysis project Ga0213828, IMG submission 180664) | Enriched soil aggregate microbial communities from Iowa State University, Ames, United States - MC6-MC0897-MG | ecosystem: Environmental > Terrestrial > Soil > Unclassified | place: USA: Iowa...
CTGCCGAAGAAGCTGGACGAAGAAGTGGCCCGTCTGCACCTGGAAAAGATCGGCGTGAAGCTGACCACCCTGAGCCAGGAACAGGCCGACTACATCGGCGTGCCGGTGGAAGGTCCGTTCAAGCCGGATCATTACCGCTACTGATGCCGTGCGCGGGGCCGGATTCCTTTCCGCAGGAAAGGGCTCTGACCCCAGCCACGGATGCACACGGACGGGCGCCTTCGGGCGCCCGTTCTGCATCCGGGCAACCGCCGCCGCGTTCCGCGCGCCCTGTCACAGAGCCCTAAGCAGTCGCTTGCTACGCTCTGTTCCCGCCAACGGCCCCGGCGCGGGATGTTGCAATGCCCAGCCCGCCGCGCGGCCGCCACGGCACCCCCGTTCCATGGTTCGCCCCATGCCTGCCGCCCGCAGGCCATGCGCCAGGACGCAGACATCAAAGGATAGACATGCAGCGCAGCAGTGAACGTATGACCCGGGCCATCAAGCCCCTCATGACCCTGTGCTGGGTGGCCCTGCTGGCCGCCTGCACCCCGCCCTCCGGTGAAGCCCAGGCCACGACGCCTGCAGCCGCCACCGAACAGGCCAACACCGACGGCAAGGCGGCCAGCGCCCCGGCAGCGGCCGCCGGCAGCACCGCCTGCGCCAATCCGGCATCGCCGGTGCAGACCCTGATCTGCAACGACCCCGCCCTGTTGAAGCAGGAAGGCGAGCTGGCCAAGGCCGAAGCCGCCGCAAGCCAAACCCTCGATGCCGCCGGCAAGGCCCGGCTGCAGGCCGAGCAGCAGCGCTGGATCAAGCACACGCGCGACCTGTGCAGCGACGCGCACTGCCTGCAACAGGTATCTGCCGACCGCCTCAAGGTACTGTCGGCCACGCGCGACGGTCTGGTCGACCAGGACGCCTGCGAAGTGCCCGACGGCCAGCAGCAGTGCGTGGACATGCTGGTGCTGCGCGACCCCAACAGCCAGCTGGCGACCTTCAACACGCTGCTGGGTGAAAACGGCCAAAAAGGCAGCCTGCTGGGCTGCACGGCGGCAACCAACATCGGCGCCGGCCACAACGCCCTGCTGGCGGCCAACTGCACCCTGGAAACAGCCACCGGCAAGCGCAACGTGCAACTGTGCAGCAACCAGATGGTCGGCCAGTTCGCCATCGAACCGGCACCGGCTGCCTACGGCACCGAGGCCACCCGCCAGCTGCTCGGCTTCACCCAGCAGCACTGCGCCGGCTGACATCAGCCGGGCGGGCACGGCTCCCTTTTCCTCATTGAAGGACGATGACCATGGCAACGGATTCCACTCTCACCCGCGAACAGCTGTCCACGCTGTTCCTCAACACCGAACTGGGCGGCAACACCCGCCACCTGGACCATTTCTCATACGCCCAGGAGGGCACCAGCGCCTACTCGTTCGGCCTGGTGCAGTTCGACGTCGGCGGCAACCCCCAGGCCAGGCGCTTCCTGCGCGACAACGGCTTCACCAACGGTGACATCGAACTGCTGTCCCAGCACGGGGGGCTGAGCACACAGCAGCTGGCCGCGCTCGACGCCAAGCTGCAGGCCATTCCGCAGGCCAACATCGACCAGCTCACCAACGCCAAGCTGGACAGCGCCATCGAGCGCGTCGACGAGGCCATCGCCAAGGTGCGTGCGACCAACCCGGCCGCCGCCGATGCCATCGTGGCAAACCCGGAACTGCAGCTGGCCATGGCCGACTATGACAACCAGTTCGGCAGCATGGGCCCGCAGTTCATCAGCTATCTGGCCGGCAACGCGGAGAAGCTGCAGGGCGGTACCGTCCAGGCCGGCGATCCACCAAGCCGGGCCGACGTGCAGACCTTCGTCGATGCGACCAAATTCGGCATCCAGTCGCCTGCGGCCGTGACCAGCCGCGATCAACGCTTCGACACGGCCATGACCCAGCTGGGCATCACCCCAACCCATGCCCCCTCGCACGGCTCGCCCAGCACACCCGGTGCGTCGGCTGGCAGTGGCGTGCTGGTGAACGGCGCAAAGGGCGATGAGGTGCAGGCCATGCAGCAGAAGCTGGCCGACCTCGGCTACACGGGCAAGGACGGTGCACCGCTGGTGGCCGACGGTCACTTTGGCCCGGGCACCCTGCAGGCGGTCCAGCAGTTCCAGCGCGATCATCAGCTGACGGTGGACGGCAAAGCCGGCAGCGGCACCTTGGGTGCGCTGGAGGCGGCAAGCCAGCAGCATCAGCAGGCCGAATCAGCAGCACCGAGCATGGCCACGCCCGGGCACGCCGACAATCCGCGCTACCAGCAGGTCGTGGAAAAGCTGGAAACCTTGGAACAGCAGCGCAGCCAAGGTGGACTATCGCCGCTGTTCCATGACCGCGGCCAGCTGGAGAATGCCGCTGGACAGGTCGCCTACGAGTCCAAGCTTGTCGGCATGTCACAGGTGGACACCGTGGTGGCGCGCCCCGACGGCCAGGGTGTATTCGCGGTGCAGGGCCAGCTGGGCGATCCTGCAGCGCATCGCACCTACATCGACCTTGCGCAGGCGGTCAGCCAGGATCTGCCATCCAGCACTCGCCAGAGCGAAGCGTTGAACGCCGAACAGACACAACGACAGGCGCAGGAACAGGCACAGGCACAGCAGCCGCTGTCGCGCTGATCTGCGATGGATCGGATCCACGCACAGCGTGGATCCTGTCGTCCGGTTCGGTATCCACGCGCGGCGTGGCTCTACTGCATGCGCTGGCGGTCGTCGCCGAGGGCGAGGCGGCACTGTTCGCGGAACGCAAGCTGCCACGCGGGCAGATCAAAGCGCTCGCGCTCCTGGAATGACACCGTCTCGGCGGCCAGCACGTAACAGCGGTTGTGCGACAACCGTAGTGCCGCCTCCCTATCGCCGATCTGCCAACACCGATCGATGCAGGCCTGCATCAACGCATAGTCCGGGTTGTTCCTGGCACCGCCAAAGGCGAAGCCCATCTGCTGCGCCATCGCCACCACCGGATCCGCACCAGCATGCGCCGATTTCAGGATGCGCAGCACACCTGCTTCGGGCACGCCAAAGGCCCAGTTGGCCAGCACGGCCGAGCGCGCCGCGCGCACCGCCAGCTCGGCATTGCGCAACCGCATGTGCTGGCCAGCGAGCATGGCCCAGCCCTTCTGCAGGTCTGGAAAAGCCGCGGTTGCGGCGTCGAGCAGTGGGATCGCAGCGGCGGGCTCGCCCGCTGCTACATGTCCCTGCGCCGACTCGACAAGCCGGAAAGGCGAGTCTGCGTCGTCCACATCATGCGCGCGCGGATCCCACTCGTCGTCATCCCACGCATCCTCGTCCAGCGCGCGATTGATGCCCAACCAGTGCACGAACACGTCCAGCGAAGAATGGCTGTAGACCATCCTGCCCTCGTCATGGAACATCTCGCAGACCAGCGGCAATGCGCCTTCGCGCCCCAATGGCCAGTACAGCCCGAAACAATCGCCGTTGCCCAACGCGCCTTCGGCGATCGGCAGAAAACCCTGCGGTGGATACGGGCCCGCTGCCACTTCGGTGTCAAAGGTCAGGTCGTGGAGGTGAGCGGGTGCGCGCATGCTGGAGCCTGGGAAAGCCGACGTGCAGTATCGCAGGGTGCGGCAATAGCCTCGGTCAAGGCAATGCCCGCGCGCGGCGCTACGATATGCCCATGACCCCGGCCATCAACCTGCTCAAGCGCGAGAAGATCGCCCATACCGTGCACAGCTACGTGCACGATGCCCATGCCGAATCCTACGGCGGCGAGGCCGTCGAAAAGCTGGGCCTGGACCCGGCACAGGTATTCAAGACCCTGCTGGCCAGCACCGAAACGCACGAACTGCTCGTCGCCATCGTGCCGGTGGCCGGCCAGCTTGATCTGAAAGCACTGGCCGAGGCGGCCGGCTGCAAGAAGTGCGAGATGGCCGCCGTCGATGCCGCGCAGCGCGCAACCGGCTATCTGGTCGGCGGCATCAGCCCGCTTGGGCAGAAGAAGCGCCTGCGCAGTTTTCTCGACGCCAGCGCGCAGGCACTGCCCACCCTGCACGTCAGCGCGGGACGGCGTGGCCTGGAAGTGGAGCTGGCACCGGCCGACCTGCTGCACCTGACCGGCGGCCACTACGCCGCGATCGGCAGGCCCCGTTGATGCGCTGGCCCTGGTCCACATCGCCGCCACCGCGGCTGGACGACCCGCAGGCCGATGTGCTGCTGCAGGACCTGCTGTCGCGCGATGCCAGTCGTATCCATGCCGCCAGCAGCCGCCTGGCACGGTTGTTCAGCGCTACGACGCTGGATGCGCTGGCATCGCAGATCGAGCGGATCGAGCAGGCCTGCCAGGGCGTGCAGCTTGGCGGTGCGCTGGTCAGCAACGGTGTGCACCTGCAGGCCGCGCTGCGCCGCCTGCGTTACTGGCACGAGCGCAAAGGCTGCCTGTGCGCGCTGTATCCGGATTACCTGTTCTTCGACCCACGCCGGCTCATCGAGCAGGGGCATGTGCGGCTGCTGGAACAGGGCGTGGCCGAGGATGGCTGGGGCGACCGCCATCGGGTGGCCTGCACCTGCTGCGGCCAGCGCTGGGATGCCACCGACCGCGAGTACCACTACCCATGGTGGGAGTGGACACCGCTGGCGGGGCGCTCGGCCGGTTAGTCGCTCGCAAACGTCGCTGTGGCAGGCACAAGGCTCATGCGCGGGGTGCCGGAGGTCCCTCCCTCCCGCTTCCACCGCCATCCCAGCGCGGCCTTCACCGCCGCTTCGTCGAGCAGCGGATGACCGCTGGAGCCCGCCACGATGACAGCTTCGGCGTGCCCCTGGTCGTTCAACAGCACGCTCATGCTCGCTTTGCCCTGCAGGTTGTCAGCGCGTGCAGCCGCCGGGTAGCTCGGCATGGACGGGCGGTCAAGACTCCAGCCAGCGGCATCCTGGACGACCTGCGACGTGCGTGCGGAGAGCGGGCAGCGCGACGGCATCTGCAGTTCAAAGCCCGATGTTCCCTGCGTCGGCTGGGCGTTTGCCGGTTTGCCACATGCGATGAGGGAGATCGCCTCCAGCATGCGTTGCTGGCGTTGCAGCGCTGCTGCATCGCTCCCGTTTGCGCGGAACGTACAGCGCCCTCCGATACTGGATGCCTGCAACTGGTCGACACTGGCATCACGGACCGCCGCCGGCTCGGACAAGCTTCCGCAGGAAGCGTCGGCGTGATATCCCGCCGAGCAACCACCAGCGGCAAGCACCGCCATCAACACAGCGCCCCGTGGATTCATGCGTCCCATCATCATTCTGCACCTCCTGCGCCAATCTGCCGCCATCGTAGCGTGTTGTTGCACGGCCATTTCACAGCGTCCCGATCATGGGCGCCAGTTGGCGTTGCTCTCCCAGAAAGCCACCGCGCGCGCATAAGCGTCGCGGTCCAGCGGCACACCCGAGCCGCCTTCTTCCACGCCCAGCGCATTGCGCATCATCGTGATCGGTGCCATCGGTACTTCTTCCGGTTCGGCGGTGTAGATGCAGCCGACGATGCCCCAGTCCGCATCAATGGGCGAGCCCTCCTTGGCCAACTGCTCGGCGCTGTACAGGATCACCACCAGGAAGCTCGCCCGCGGCGATTCCACGCCCTCGAACCAGCGCACCAGCACCGGCAGTTCCTCGCGGTTGCGCGCCTCGTAGCCACTGCGCAGCTGGTGCCGGTTGGCGTCGGTGACCGGCACGGTCAGGCAGCGCGTGCTGGTCCAGTTTTCATAGACGAACAGCTTGCAGAACGGTGCATAGCCATCGAGCACCTTCAGCGGCGGGTGCGCGTTGAGATGCGCCTGGAACTGCTCGGCGCTGCAGTCCTGGATGGTGTTGGCGCGCGGTACGCGCGGGAACAGCCGGGGGCGGGCGAAATCGGTGAGGACGATGGACATGGCGCGGTGTGATCGAAGAATCCGCTGCACAGGGTAACCGCCACCGGCGGTGCAAGGGGAGCAGGCCGAGAGTCACTGGCATCCGAACCGGACTTGCCCCACCCTGCCCTCGACCTACCGCAGGGATTGCAGGCTCATGGATGCAGCACGCGCGTTGCCCCCTTCCCCTCGATCACACCGACGGCCTCTGCTGAAGGCAGTAGCGGCTGCGCTTCTCACCCCGCCCCTGCTGTTTGCTGCCGCCCTGTTCTGGCCGTTGCCAGCGCCGCCACCGCCCGACGTCGGCAACAGCCGGGTGATCATCAACGCACGAGTGGTGGACGTGCAGAACGGCATCGCCAGCGCGCCCACCACTGTGACGGTGCGCAACGGCACCATCATCGCCATCGGCGATGGCCCCCACGATGCCACCCTGCACGTATTCGACGCCGGTGGCCGCTGGCTGCTGCCCGGCTTCTGGGACATGCACACCCACGCACTGCAGCTGTCTCCGCAACTGCAGTTCCCGTTGATGCTGGCCAACGGCATCACCGGCACCCGCGACATGATGGACTGCCCGCAGCCGACCGATCCGCTGATCGCCTGCGTCGCTGACAAGCGTCGCTGGAGCGCACAGGCCATCGCTGGCACGTTGACCGCGCCGCGATTCGTGCAGGTGGCAAGCTTCTACTTCGAAGACCCTGCGCTGGCACCACAGGACGCCGTCCGTCGCGCGCGTGAGTACGCCGAGCGCGGCGTGGATGCACTGAAGGTCTACAACCGGCTGCGCCCGGATACCTACCAACGGCTGGCTGCCGAGGCGCGGCAACTGCATCGTCCGCTGGTGGGTCACCTGCCCAGGGCGGTGGCGCTGGAAGAGGCTCTGCAGGCCGGACAGCACAGCTTTGAACACGCGCATCTGTTCGTTCGCCACTGCGCCGGATCCGCAGCGGCATGGCGCAGCGGGGCGCTTGATGGAGAAGACCCGGCAGCCCTGGCCGAGCGCATGGTGGACAGCTACGAGCCTGCAACGTGCAGCGCGGCCTTCGCACTGATGCAGGCCAGTGGCAGCGCGTTCGTGCCCACCCATGTCACCCGCGAGGAGGACGCCCGCGCGCGCGATCCGGGCTTCATCGATGACCCGCGGCTGGCGTACCTCGATCCGCTTTCGCGCTGGGCCTGGCGCGACGACCTGCAGGCCACGGTCACCCGCTACCCCGGCCAACGTGGAGAGCGCGCGCTGCAGGCCTATTTCAATCATGGCCTGGCACTGACCGGCGCTGCGCACCGCGCTGGCGTTCCGGTGCTGGTGGGCACCGACACCGGGCTTGGCGGCTTCCGCTATCACGATGAACTTCAACTGCTGCACCAGGCCGGACTCAGCCACGCCGACGCGCTGCGCGCAGCCACGTTGCACGCCGCACAGCACCTTCGCCTGCAGGCCCGGCATGGCAGTGTCGAGGTCGGCAAAGCGGCCGACCTGGTGCTGCTGGACGGCAATCCTCTGCTGGACATCGGCAACAGCCGGCGCGTGCATGCAGTGCTGCTGGCTGGCCACCTGTACGATCGTGCCCGGCTGGATGCACTGCTGGCCTATTCCCGCTCGCAGGCACGCTCACCTGCGGTCATGGCGCGGCTGCTGTGGGGATTCGTGACCAGCCCGGTCAGCGCAGAACTGTAGGATCGGCTACAGCGCCATCCGCTCGCGAAGCTCCCGTGCCTGCCGCCGCGACACCTCCACTTCACTGCCATCATCCAGTGCCAGATCGTAACCATCGCCAATGCTCGGCGTGACCGCACGGATGCGCCGCAGGTTGACCAGCGTGTTGCGGTTGGCACGAAAGAAAAGGTCCGATGGCAAGCGTGCTTCCAACGCGCTCAGGCTGCGGGCCAGTAATGCGTTCTGGTCGCGGAACCACAGCCGCGTGTAGTTGCCGTCCACGACCAATCGACGGATCTCGGCAATGGACACGAACCAGCAGCGCTCGCCTTCGCGCACGAACACCTGGTCCTGCGCACCCAGCGTGCCGTGCACTGTGGGAGGTTCGGCATCCAACGCCGCATGATGGCGTGCACGCTCCAGCGCTTCCAGCAGTCGCGGTGCTTCCACCGGTTTCACCAGGTAATCCAGTGCATTGGCCCGGAACGCGCGCACTGCGTAGGTGTCGTAGGCAGTGACGAAGACCACGGCCGGCACGGTTTCCAGGCCGTCCAGCACGTCGAAACCGCTGCCGGAGGGCATCTGCACATCCAGCAACACCAGGTCCGGCGACAGCGTGGCGATCGCCTCGCGCGCAGCAGGCACATCGTCGGCCTCGCCCACGCACTGCACCCATGGCAGCGACGACAGCAGCGTTCGCAGCTCCTGCCGCGCCAGCCGTGCATCATCGACAATCAACACACGCAGCGCGACCGTCATTGCGGAATCTCCAGCAGCGCCTGCATGCGGTCGCCGATCGGCTGCAGGGCGAAACGGCCGCGCGTGCCAAGCTGCGCGCGCAGGTAGGCCAGTCCCACACCATGCCCGTGCGCGGGTTCACCGCCAGTGCAGAGCGGGTTGTCCACCTGGAGGCGCAGCAGGTCATCTTCCAACGACGCGCGGATATGTACCTCACCGCCGCCAGCGCGGCTGGCAATGCCATGCTTTATCGCGTTCTCCACCAACAGCTGCAATGCCATCGCAGGCAGTTGTGCCTGCACAGCCTCTGCGGCTATCTCCCGCCGCACCTGCAGACGCTGTTCGAAGTGGATCGCCTCGATGGCCAGATAGTCGTCGACCACTTCCAGTTCCTCGGCCAGGGTCACCTGCTCGCTGCGATTGTGGGCCAATGCGTGGCGCAGCGTGCGCGACAGGCGGGTGACCATGTCGCGGGCACGCTCGGGGTCTTCCAGAATCAGCGCTCGCAGGTTGTTCAATGCGTTGAACATGAAATGCGGATTCAGCCGCGCACGCAACGCATCGCGCTCCAGGGCGCTGCGCTCCGCCTCCACCCGCAATCGCGCCAGCTCGCTGTGGCGCGCGCGGCGCAAGCCATGCAGGCCCGCCCACAGTCCCGTCCACATCAAAAGAAACAGGGCGGTGTTCATCCAGTACAGCACGACCGACGACAACTGGTAGTCGGCATGCCCACCGGGCAATTGCACCCAGCCCAGGGCCAGCGCCGGCAACAGCAATGCCGCCGTCAGCCCCTGTGCAATGCTGGCGCCGACCACCACGCCAGCTGCCAGTTTCAGCACCAGTCTGCCCAGACTGCCATCCCACCAGCGCTGCCGCAGTGCGACCGAACGCAGCGCGCCGCTGCACAACCACAGGGACACGGCAATGCTGAGGGAGATCAACACCACGCCGCTGAACAGCGTACCGCCGCCGATACGCACCCCCAGCCACAGGCTGTACGTCGCATAGCCTGCCCACGCCAGCGCGTTGAGGATCCAGAAGCGGCGGGATGGCGTGGTAGCGTCCATGAGCAGCCTTGGCGGTGGAGGAAAGGGCATACGGCGGTCAGGGATGTGCGGCGAGGAAGCGGCGCACCTGCGCCTGCAGCCAACGCGGATCATCCCACATCAGGAAGTGGTAACCCTGTGCGCTCATCTCGATCTGCACACCCGGCAGCTTCGCGTACTGCGCCTGGAACTGCGCACGGGTACTGGCTTCCGTACCCCCCATCGACTGATAAGCGGCCCAGCTGCCCAGCACCAGGACCGGCGTGTGGATGCCGGCGATGTCATCACGCAGATCGCGCACCAGCATGGAGTACATCGCATCGGCCATGCTCGTGCGATCACTGTCGCGCCCCCAACGCTGCAGCTCCGGCAGATGCTGGGTGCTGCGGGTCAGGGCTTTGGCAGTCGCATCGTTGCGTGCATTGAAGCTGGCCTCATCGGCCGCCAGCAGGCCTTCACGCAGCTGCCCGGCCATCATCCCCACGTTCTGCGCGGTGGCCTGCGGGTTCATCACCGCCGCATAGAACGGCAGCGAATCAACGATCACCAGCGGACCGATGGTATCGGGTGCCTTCAGTGCCAGTTGCATCGCCAGCACACCCCCCAGGCTGTGGCCGATCACGGCAACCTTCGACAGGTGCCGCGCCTGCAGATAGCCCAGTAGTTCGTCGCGCATCGCCGGCAGGAAATCCGCCGGGCGCGGATCGGCAGGCGCCGCACCGGCAAAACCCGGCAGTTGCACCAGATGGCACTGCACGTCCTTCAGGGCCAGGCAGGTCTCACGCCAGACCTCCGCACTGCTGTTAAGCCCGGGAATCATCAGCAAGGGACGGCCCTTGCCGAGCACCTCGACCTGCACTGTGCCTGGAACGGCGGCCTTGTCGACGGCGGTGGCATGGGCCGGGCCTGAGCCAAGCACGGCCATCGCCATGCCGATCATCGCCAGCCTGGCCAAGACCTTCATCGCGTACCAGAGTGCCTGGAAGATCTTCATCGTCTGCTCCTTCATCGCGTGGGGGGTGCCGGGATTGGGACCAGCCTGGCTTGGCTTCCGGTGCCCCGGTTGCGATTACGGAGCAACGGCCCCTCAGCGGGGCGAACGGTCGCCAGCACGGGACGGCCTGACCCCACACATTCACCGCACATCCATCTTGATGAAGCGATATACTGATCCGCACCCGCCGCCGCCGCCCGTGCCATGACCGCCATCAGCTTCGAGTTCTATCCGCCCAAGACCGATGAGCAGCGTAGCCAGCTGGACCGTGCCGCGGCCAAGCTCAAGGAGTACGCACCCGAGTACGTGTCGTGCACGTTCGGCGCCGGTGGCTCGACCCTCAGCTACACCTCCGAGACCGTGCGCCATCTCAACCAGCACCACGGCTTCGACGCGGCACCGCACCTGTCCTGCGTCGGCGGTACCCGCCAGGAAATCCGCGAACTGCTCAAGCTCTACCGCGCCATCGGCTGCCGGCGCCTGGTCGCACTACGCGGCGACCTGCCCTCGGGCATGGGCTTTCCTGGCGACATGCGCTACGCCTCCGAACTGATCGCCTTCATCCGCGCCGAACACGGCGATGCCTTCCGCATCGAAGTGGGCGCGTATCCGGAAACGCATCCGCAGGCGCAGGACGCACTGCTCGACCTGAAGCACTTCAAGGCCAAGATCGACGCCGGTGCCGATGCGGCCATCACCCAGTACTTCTTCAATCCCGATGCCTACTTCCACTTCGTCGACGAAGTGCAGCGGCTCGGCGTGCAGGTGCCGATCACCCCGGGCATCATGCCGATCTCCAACTTCAGCCAGCTGCGCCGCTTCTCCGAACAGTGCGGTGCGGAAATTCCGCGCTGGATCAGCCGCAAGATGCAGGCCTACGGTGACGACGCCGAATCGGTGCGCGCCTTCGGCGCCGAAGTGGTGGCCAAACTGTGCCAGCGCCTGCTCGAAGGAGGCGCACCGGGCCTGCACTTCTATACCTTGAACCTGGCCAAGCCGACGGTCTCGGTACTGAAGCTGCTGCAAGGCTGAAAAGTACGCTGCGTTATCGCAATCGGCGCTACGCTGCGTCGATGAAGCTCGTCCTGTCCCTGTTGCTGGTCCTGCTGCTGCCCGGTGTCTGCGCCGGTGTGCAGGCGCAGTCCACGCGCTTGAACCGCTGCACCGATCCGCAGGGGCAAAGTGTCTATACCGACCGCCCCTGCGACAGCCTGGGCGCGCAGTCCCGGCGGCCACCGCCGGCGCCTTCCGGCAATACCCTGCAACGCGACAGCCTCGGCAGCAGCTGCCCACGTCGGCTGAGCGAACTGGTGCAGGCGCTGCACACGGCGGTCAGCATCGGCGACGTGAACCGGCTCTCTTCGCTGTACCTGTGGGGCGCGGTGTCCGATGCGGGCGCACAGCGCATCCTTGGTCAGCTTGAATCGGTGGTGCGACGACCGCTGGTGGACGTGGTGCCGGTGTATCCGCGGCAGGATGTCGATGAGGGCGCGGGCCCTGGCGCGCAGGAATTGGAATCGGATACGGCACCTGCACCGACTGCAAGGCGCCCGGTCGGGTTGCGGTTGGAGCAGACCCTGCCGGGCAGCGCGACGCGAGCGGCGACGGTGCTTGGGCTGCGGCGGCAATATGGGTGTTTCTGGATTACGTTGTGAGCGGGGTCTGCGGAACCGCCATCCACGCATGGCGTGGATCTACTGGTCGCTGCGTGGCGTGGGTCTGCTCATCCACGCATGGCGTGGATCTACTTGCTTGCGACCCTGTGTATCGCGCTACGCCGGCCACAGTCCGCGGATGGCGGCGATACCCTGCCCGCCATGCCGGCGTGCCTCGGCCACATGCTGCGGTGTCATGCCGCCGAGCGCATAGATCGGCAGCGAGACCTGCGCGCGCAGCGCGGCGAAGGCCTCCCACCCCAACGGCATTGCATCGGGATGGCTCGCAGTGGCCTGCACCGGCCCCAGCACGGCGAAGTCGCAGCCCAGCCGCTGTGCGGCCAGCAGCTGCTCAAGCCCGTGGCAGGAGGCGGCCACCAGCTGCCCGGACGGCAGCGGCCGTTCCTGCAGCGACTGCAGCTGCTCGCTGCCCAAGTGCACGCCAACGCCGAGGGTGCGCGCCAGTTCGATATCGCGGTTGAGCAGCCACTGCACACCGCGCCGATGCGCGCGCACGGCCTGCTCGATCACGCCCTGACGCTGCGGATGCTCGGCGGGCAGGCGCAGCTGGATGCGTTGCTGCCCCGAAGCCACGGCCTGCTGCAGCTGGCCGTGCCAACGCTGCAGGCCGCCCTCATCGATGTCCGGCGCAGGGGTGATCAGGTAGCAGTCCGGCTGGCGCAGTGCGGCCACCACCGGCAGGTCGGCCGGCGGCATTGAATAACGGGCCAGCTTGTCCGGCGTCACCCAGGTGATGGCCTGGCCTTCGCGTCCACGCGGGGCGCCCTTCCAACTGCGCACGTGGCGCACTTCCAGGGTCAGGTCCTTGTCCGGGTAGCGCTGCGGCACGTCCATGATCCACTCGCCCACCTCGGCCTCGATGCCCAGCTCCTCGTGCAGCTCGCGCACCAGCGCCTGTTCGGAGGTCTCACCGGGCTCGCGCTTGCCGCCCGGGAATTCCCAGAGGCCGGCCATGTCGCGGCTTTCGGTGCGGCGGTTGAGCAGGATGCGGCCGCGGGCGTCAGTGATGACGGCGGCTACGACGTGGATCGATCGTTTCGGGGAAGGCATGGGGGGAGCATGCCGAAAACCGGGGCACCGGCGCAATCGCCGATCGCTTCAAGGCCCAGAACAGGAAAGCCCCGCTTTCGCGGGGCTCTCCGGGGATCAGCTCAGCTGGCCGTGGCAGTGCTTGTACTTCTTGCCGCTGCCGCACGGGCACGGATCGTTGCGACCGATCTTGGGCTCGTCACGCTGCAGCTGCGCCACGCCCTGCTGGGCGGCCTCCACCTGCGCCGCCTCTTCGTCGGCACCGTAGCCGCCAGCGTCCTGGTGCTGGAACTGCGACTGGCTCAGGCGGGCCTCCACCTGCTGGCGCTCGGCTGCTTCCAGTGCCTGCACTTCCTCGTCGCTGCGGATGCGCACGCGGGCCAGCAGGGTCACCACTTCGCGCTTGA